>JAAUXT010151085.1_pt1 | contig 15600 bp, 15 predicted proteins | sample 7278171 | NCBI WGS metagenome assembly JAAUXT01 (sample SAMN14350112, study PRJNA611818) | marine sediment metagenome | isolation source: surface marine sediment (1.8m) | place: French Polynesia: Moorea | collected 2018-08 | reverse complement strand
CCCCCCCCCCCCCCCCCCCCCCCCCCCCCCCCCCCCCCCCCCCCCCCCCCCCCCCCCCACCCCCGGGCCGCCCGCCCCCAGGGTTGCTGCGGGTCACCAGTGATGGACCTTGTAAAATCTGCTCAGGTAACTTTGTCACAAATTTGTTGTTTAGGAGATGAGTCGTTCCTCAGACAGACCAGGAGGATGCAAGGAATTGTGAACAAAACATTGACACATTTTTGGTGCAATGAAATAATAAGAAAGGCTACCCAAAAAGAGATGAAACAGGGAACAATCACACTTGGCGCAACTTGCTGGTTGAAGTTTGACGGGAAATAAGGGCTCAGAAAGTTGCAGATTCCCCATGTTTGGTACTCAAGGTTGGGGAAGATTCTCGTTCACAAAACAAAAAAAAAAACACAAAAAAGTCACAATCGTCATCCAGTCTCAGCGGTATTGTCACACGGAAAAACACAGGGGGTCGTTATTCTCATTGAGGGAAATGTGGGAGGGGCCAAACTGAGAAGGATACAAACGAGTCCACGGTTGTCAGAAATATTGCAGCTGTCAAAATGTAACAATTGCGCACTGAATGTGTCAAGCATCACAAATTATCATCATGGCGCCCCATTAAAGTTTTTAAAACCATTTCAATAACACGCGCTTTTTGTCATTCTCCTGTCAGCGATATGAAAATGACACTGTATTTAAATTTTCGTTTTTGTTGCAATTTTACTCACGCACACTGGCGCAAATGGGTGGCATTGAGATTCCAGACAATTGAAATATTATTCAGAACGTAGATCTGAAGTACAACATTTTGTCCAGAATGTTTGCTGGGTTTCGCCTTCTTTTTGAAGGGAGTGACTTGAGAATTTCACAGTGCTTGTTCAGAGTGAACACTCAGCAAGTGAGTTCGTGTGCACACCGTATTCATGCATGCACACATTCAGACACAGACGCACACACACACGCACACATCGACTGCGTAAGTTTGTCTTGTTCTCGATTCTGTACAGCTTGACAATCTGCATTGGTGACGTGCTGCAATCAATGCGTTGGTGTGACCGCTGCGGTCGGCCGCGTTTGCTCACGGTTCGCTGCTTTTATTTGATGCTTCAGTGATTTTTAATTACTCATTCTGCAGGTAAAGTGCAGGTGCAGTCCGCAGCCGAATCGCGACCTGCAGCAGGGGCTGTGCCAGTCATCAGTGATGGTGTCATTCCCAATCGAACTAGTGCTTGAATCTCGGCGAGTTCTAGTCTGAGGAGCATGAAAAACGCACAATATGTTTTTTTCCCAGAAACGTCACAACGACAGCCAAACCAGACGATACAACTTTCAATGTCTTCGCTTTCCTTGGTCTTTTTTGTCTGGCTGATATTGTCTCTTGATTTGATTGTCTTTTGTTGCAGGTATTCTGGACGAAGCTTTAATTTCGTTGGTTCTTGTTTGTGAAGATCTCAGCGCTGTCTCTGGTTTGTGCACTTCACCAAAGAAGCTGGGGCAAAGACGATCGTTTTGGACCCGGGCATCGTCAAAAAATCATTCACGTTTTTTGCGGCACGACGAAAACATTTTGCGATGATTACTTTGTCAGCTCAGTGTCACAAGTTCACAGGTTTCCATTTCTCTGCTGTGTCATCTTTTGAGGCCATAAAAGCAATTCCGCAGCAAATTAAAACGACTTGATCTCTCCTGTTGTCACCTCAGAACAAAAACTTTGCGAGTCTGGAAAATCGTCTCAAGTGAAGTGTTGAAGAAGAGTTTTTCATTGTGAACTTTATTTTTACGACACTCAGGTGTCCAGCTAAACTGGTCACTTCCCTCAGTTGGCTTCTCTTGGCCTGAACTTTCCGCTTCCTCCCTTCAATTTCAACGTGCACGACCCACCTGTCGGAAAATTCTCATTAGGACCTGCATCCCTCCCCACTTCGAGGACCTTGATTGTGACTCTTTGGCTTTCAGAACCAAAGCACATGACTGAGAATCCAAGGAAAAGGCTATTATGCGCTCGTTATCGGAGTTGAGAGTGTTTGGGGAGCTCTCTGCGGGCAGGATACTGTTCAGAGGCCTCTTGTTCCAAATGCATTAGGTCCCCGTCAAGTGTCACTTTACTCGAATCCGCAATCTGTTTTCGCAAATCCGTAGCAAAACTCAAACGTTCTGCTGAAGGAACTATTTTCTGTGTCTTTCAGTGAAATTTAAAGCAAAATGACGTTACATTTGACTTTTTGCGGCTCAGATTTCTTTCCACCAAAAGCGATAGAAAAATGGAACAAAATTGCCTTTCAACGGCCACTTGAGCTGTGTGCAGAGTGACCGACGTGAATGACCACCAAAGGAAATTTATTCTTTGATCAACTGCAACCATGAATTTTGGTGAACATTTCTTGTATAAATTGGCACCACCTGTTGGAACTTGTCTTTCCTTTCTTTTTGATTTTATGTCTGGACTTCAAAACACTTCCAGAAAATACAATTGTGGACGCCATTGCCTGCACGTTTCCCAAGTTGTCTTTCTTCCAAATTGAAATGCGTGAACCTATCCTCCAAATATCTGTTCAGAACAGAACGTGTGACACAAGATCAGTGGATCTCACAGCAAACAACGCGAAGAGAAGGAAACACTCAAACCCGAGGATATCAAAGAGACTACTCAAAGGAAGGAACTACTCTAAGCAGCCAGGAAGGTTGAGGGAAGGATATTACTCCTCACCGAGTGTTGACTGTCAACGTGCGCAAGTGGATGAAAGCTGGTTTCTTATCTTTGTGTCAGTCTCTCCAGATCTGTTCTTGTGTCCACAGACAACACGCCAAATCGAAAAGATCCACTTTCGGCGAAATGTTCAGCCTATACAGCGTTTGCTCGCCTGTGCGACCTCGTTTTCTTTGTTTTCGTCCCCTGGACATCACGAGAGAGGGCCACCTACGTTTTGAACCACAACAAGCCAAAAATAAGAGAATATGGCCTCCCAGCTTAAGATTTACACTTAAGATTTACTTCAATGCCTTGTCCTGCCTGATCCTACAGGTGAGCTACATGAATTGGCTTTCAGCCCTGATCAGGCAAAGTAAATGGGCTGAAGTAACGGCGCGATTCTCCAGTTTCCGCAGGCCTAACCGGACTGCATCTGCCGCACTCACTGCAGCTTCCGAGTCAAATGGAATTTCAATCAAGGTCCGGCTAGAAAAGTGGTCAGGCTCCGTGAAGACTGATTGGACGTCCTATTCCTCAGGCTGTGATTTATTTCTGGATTAGATGCAGAAGACTGAAGTTTTCTGGGCAGGTGAACTAAAGAGAGATTGAATCAGATTTTATGGTCCGAAGGTATGGATGACAAAGCGTCCTCCACAGCACAATCTTTTCTTGATATTCAATTGTTAACACAGATTCTTTTTTGGGCAATGAAAGCAATTTCAGCTCAAGTAATTTTGCACTCTGAGTGTGTGGTTTCACTTGATCTGATTGGGGTGCCAACATTTTGAGGAACGATCGCAGCGAGAGGCCATCGACCACTTTGGCCTCGCGAACGCGCTCCAGGACCAGCGCGCTTGGTCCTCGGCGGATAAACGCTGCCCCTGACAGCGCCGCGGTTGCAGGGTCGCGTGGCAGGTAACGACAGCGGGCGGTGCAGGTGCGCGGGGATCGACGACGCTCACAGCGCGGAACGCGCTTCATCCCCGACTCACATCCAGCGTTATTGACGCCGCGCACCCAACAGGAAATGAAGCTTTCGGCACCGTGAGAGCTCCGGCCGCGTTCACTTCTGCGCGTTGGGTGTTGATTTGCTGAAGAGGCAAACCTCCATACAACATAGAGATATGTTTCTCAACATGACCAACCTATTGTGGGAAAGGGGCCAAGACAGCCGAATCCTCAAAGCAGACTGATTACAATCCCCAAGGTGTGACACAGAAGACCTTTCCAACAGAAACGGGAGCTGCTCAAAATTTCACCCTTTTGATCATCAACAAGTGGATTGGAGTTCTTGTTTTCTCGGAGTGTCGTTCTCACAGGGAGAGAGGTGTGATTTGTTGACAGGACGGGCGGCGCTGTCGCCGGAGAGTCGTTTCCGAGAAGCGAATAAATGTCATATCCTGCGCCCCACCTGCAACATCCCGCCCCGTTTCTTTTCTCGTACAGCTTTTCTCAAGCGTACAACGTCCTTGTTCAGACAATTGTCGATGTTTCGATACTCGATGGATCTCTGCCATCGAATGTGGCATTTGATTTTCGGTGTGAAACACAAGAGAAGTGAACGACGCAACACGGGGGCTTCAGATGAAAATGCGACAAAATTGGATCCACAATTCTCACTGATACAGACAGACAGACAGACAGACAGACAGACAGACAGGGCCACGGCGACATCAAAACAACGAGAAAGTCATGCAGACGACAGGAAATGTGAAGATGTTTTGCAAAGAGTTCTGTGGGTTCAGTACTCCCCTCTGGTAGCGACGCTTGTTTGCAGCTCGCAGCTTCAGCGCGAGGTGACGGAAGGGAGGGACGGTCGCCTCGCCGCGCGGAAACTGCTCCGTCCGCCGCCCACTTCGCGCCGTCCCCCTCCATCCCGGGCGAGCCTTCCGCTGGAGATTTTGCCAGCGTGGCTTTGTCCTTTGTCGGTCCGGTGCCACACAAACCTGGCTGAGAACATGACATGGTGGAATTCATCTGTGGGCACGCCCTCAGGCAATGCAGGAAGAAGAGACATTTCCCCGACAAATATCAACGTGGAAAATCCAAGAACACCAAACGTGTGTTGAGTGGGACAAGTGACCGCTCTTCAGATACCTCGTCACCACATCACGCCGACCTTGGTGTCCCAGTTGCATAACTCTCATGCAAATGTTTTGTGTTTGAAATGGAAGAACCTCAACCCTTTCTTCACATTTCTCAGCGCCACGAAAAATGCCAATGTCGGCAGCACCTTGCACATTTCTCATTGCCCACGAACTGTGCATCTTCCTATTGTCTTCATGCTCTCAGTTTGTTGGAAACCTGGTTGTTGGTGTCGGTTCTGCTCACCAGAAGCGAACAGTGTGAGACACTGCAAAGTAATGTTGCAGTGTGCGCTCGTACGTATGGAAAACACAAAGTAGAGTTTTGACTGAGTGGCAAGGAACTTGGCTGCAGCTTCGAGGCCCGGGTCGGACGTCCGGAGAACATCGCAAAGCCGGGACCGCAGGAAATTCTGCGGAGCCGCTTCCCTGCAATCTGCCTCTGTCGATCGCTGCTCCGCTCAACAGCGCTTCTGCAGGAACCCGCAAATGACAACAAAGGTGATGAGCTTCATGTGGGGCAAGGCAGTGGTGTCAGGATTTTGTTTGTTGTTTTGTTGGGCTCGGGACACAAATCATGGCGTCTGTCCAAATCGACCCAACCAAGAACCCGGTGCCCCCTCCGAAGATTTGTCAGACAGCTTTACGGTAGGAACAACACCTCAAACCCACTTGACCAAAAATGAGATTGATGTCGGGTTCAAAACATGAATTCTAATTTTCGTCACAAACGCTTGCATTCTGAGGAGATCCAAGTTTTACTCCAGCTTCGAAACTGAAATGCAACGGTTCCACAAGGTTTCATTTCGGCCATTGACAAGTCTTTGTCTGAAAAACTGCAATCGCAAATGGTTCTGGGCAGTTCTCTGAAAAGCCACTGCCATGTAATTAACTTGAAATCCAATACTTGGACTCACACAAGCTGAAATTCCTGTCTAAAAGCCTTTGTGCAAATGGAGTAATGATCCACTGTCAGAATCCCTCAATCAACCCATTTCAATGCTCCTTGTGCATCAAAAGAGCAACAGTGACATTGAAAAGTGTGCTGCAAAAAATCCATAACTTTTATGTGTACCTCTGATGAGTGAACGCCTCGGGGCACATACTTGGTTAAAAACTCGGATCCTTCCTCCCCGTCCCGTGGTTCCTTCCTGAGTTTCCTGCGAGAGACGGGGAAACCCATTTTCACAGCTTCCTCTGACGGGAAAGGGTTCTCAGGTTGACGTGTTAAGGCACAGGCTGGCAACTGCATGATGGGACACTTGTTACAAATGGGCCGTTCGTTTTTGTCACAAGATCCAATGCCAAAAGGCAGGTGTTTGTTTGCAAAGACTACCGTGTTCACCTTCGAACAAGACGAGTCTTTGTTCCCAACCTGAGCATCAAATCAAGGGCAACAAGTCATGCTTGGGCCAGATTTTCTGTGAATGCATCAGAAGTTGGGGTGCGTCATTTCACTAGTTTAGCAGTTCTTGGGTGAAAAAAACTACACCCGAAAGTGAGCCAACAGTGAGCCAACAAGAAGGTGTTCTCCAACATTGGAGACTTGGCAGTCAACATAAGCTTCTCTTGTCAGCTCCAGAATTCTTGAGATTTTAATCATCTGCATCAAACATTTTCTCTCAATGGCAGACAGAGTTATTGAATCCACAGGAAATTAATTCAATGATGCCTTTTCTTCTGGAATTTTATCAGCTAATTTACCTCAGCTCTGAATTATCTGCAACCTCATTCTTCTTCCAAGTGAGCGTTTGTTCACAGCCAGATACTATCAAACTGTCAGGACTTGGCGTAAAGAATGATGGTTGTGGAAGAAATAAGGACCCTGAGCACATTTACACCGAGACCTTTATCGATTCCCAGGAGAAAAAGGAAGGAAATTTTCTGTTCCATTTTCCCTGGCCCATTGACTGATGGTGTGATAGGGAAGGATGGAATCAGCTGAAGGATACGCTCTCAGAATTCATTTGGACCGCGCTGGCGTTTGGCATCTTCTTGTGTCATTGCCACCAGAAGGAGAGTACCGGTAGGTTGCGCAGGTTGTCATTCCAATGCTCAGAATTCAAAGTGTCCATTGATTCATTTTGACCTCATGCACGCAGACGGCCTGAAATGCGTGCTGAAAAATTTCTGGTTCTGAAAACGGATGTGCTTCTCCAGGACACCAGAGGGTGCTCTTCTGGCAGAGCACACCTTGAATCGCCAAAGGCTGTCAAAAGCAAGAAGAATCAAGATCTTTCGGACCTGCATGTCGTATTTTTAGGCTTCCCATGGAAGTCTGACTCTGTTTTGAGCCTGACATAAGTGAAGTCTGCTGCACCTGCAATTCTGTGCACACCAAATATGAACTTCAAAAAGAGTTTGATGTGGAGTGAGCATTTATTTTGGGCCCAGAAGGAGGATTGAAGTTTTAAATGTGATTTGGCATCAATAAATCCTGCGGCTGCTTTCCATTCAATGACAACTTGATTGAACCATCGATCAGAAGGCTACATTTCCGAAGCGGTAGTATTGTCAGTTTTTAAAAACCGCATTAAGTTTCCTGCGGAGTCGATCAATACAAAGATCATTAAGTGGCTTCTACCTGCAAACTGGATGGGTGTGGATTCAGAGGACAGTTGGGAGGTGAGGTGGAGATCGCCTGGCAAACAAACCACAACACGATATATTTTGGGGATGAGGGAGGCTCACTGCAGGTGTTGTGACCATCGCTGAAACGGGCACAATCTTGCTGCTCAGCATCCTGGATTCTTCTTTCTTGCGGTTCATGCTGTAGACAATTCACCTGATGTCAAAGTTTTGGATTCTCCAGGTTTCCCGTTTTCATAGGAAAAAATGCAGCTTAAAACAGAAGGGTACAGAAAATGATTGTTCAGTTGTTCTCTCGCCTGCAAATCAAAACCAGGAGATGTGCGCACCCAGTGTGAACGATCCATCACGACGCGTGCTTTTAGTTACTTTGTACTCTGCCACCCGCGCCGGGCTTTTCACACCCAGGATGAGCTTCCTTTGTTGAGCAGCCTCAACCTGAGTCAAGTCATGCTCGAGCTGAATGGGATCCATGAGTGCATCGCACAAACACACAGGAAGCCGGGAAAATAGAAAACGTTGGGTGGATTGGCAGCAGAAATCCGAGTTTCTCTGCGAACCGCGGTCATGGAAGACACAGTTCAGGCTCACGCGTCTTCACACTTATCTCTAATCGACGCTGAAATTCATTCCAAACCTCAGCTTCGTGATCTCGGGGTGCGGTGACTTGTTGACACCCGAAGAGATTTTTCTTATCTTTGATTGCACCTGAAATAGCTGCTGAAGGTCGAGCCACGCCCTTCTCCTTGACTTCCTTTATTCTCCACCAGGTATCAAGTGGGAAAAGGAAGAATCTATTTCGTTCAAAGGCGCCTTTAATATGGTGCGGTGGCTTCTCTTTCCATTCCAGAATGGAAATCGAAGGCAACCCGGAGCAAGATTAAAGGGTCAGAAATCCGAGGCAGCGCTCAGAATTTCCTGCGGCTCCGGCTTTGAGATGTACTCCGGACATCCGACTCGGGTCTCAAAGCTGTAGCCTGGTTCCTTGCCACTCGGTGTAAAAACCCGAAGACCTTGCTGAAAGGCTGAGAAACCAGAGCCGCTCGAGGTGGATCTCAGCGACGAGCATCTGACTGAAAGACTCACGTCAGGTCCGTGTTCCTGATCTGCTCGGACCCAGGTCTCACTTTGGGATGCAGGATCAACGAGTACAACAAAACATGTGTGCTTCGAAATGATTTGGTCTTTCAAAACAGAGAAGTTTCACTCGCCGCTTTCAGTGCTTCACCACCTGAACACAAAGATAACGAACACCGCACAGTCACTGTCCTGTGCACACACAGGCAAGGGTACTGAGGTCTGCCATGGTACTGTCTTTCTCTTTGTGTTGTCGCCACGAAACACTGAACATTTTCTGACCGTGTTCTTTGATCAGAGGGTCACACGTGCCAAGCCCCTTGGATCCGGCAGCGGAGCCTTGCTCATGAAAGCAGAGAAGCAGGCAAAGCAGGCATGAGGGAACCTTGATTAGGGGGACAGGTAGAAAAGCTGCCGCTGTAGGAAATGCCAGTGTTAGGGAGCTACATTGTGGGGCACCGGAAATGTTGGCTCGTTCCCGCTGCTGTGTAATTGGAAATAGTCACATGGGAAGGGGATACATCAAAAGCAAAGAAAGCAACTTCCTCCGGAGACCTTGAATCGCATTGAGCGGGCCACAGGGTGCGCCTCGCGTCACTGCGAACCTGAAGAGCTTTGAGATTTACTGCAGAATTAACTGCCTCCTGATTCACAAAGAAAAGCAGTGTGGCTGATCCTTCTAATCAAGTTACCAGTTACGGCTTTTCAACGAAAACTGCCTCAAATATGCTGGCAAGTGAATTGATAAGCATGAGGGCTGGGGTTTGACTGAATAAGAAAACGCCTTGTTGCAATCCTGTTGTTGTGTGGGTTTTGTTTTCATTTTCTGAGGCTTCTTATTTGGTGGATCAACACTAAAAACAGAGCAGCAAGAATGCAATCAAGTATTTTTGGAAAGAACAGTCTTTTGTTTTGTTTGTTTGAACAACCAGGCAATGTTCAAACCACAAGTTTTGTTCCACGTCCTGGGCCGCTATATCAACGGATCTTTTCCAAAAGCCCGAAAAAAGGGAAAATGTTTGGATATGGAACAAGAGCAGCATCTCTCCCGGGTAAATTTCCGCGGTTCAGGATTGAAATGGGATGTTAAAATTGGGCGATAAAGGGAAAACATTTGCAAATGGATTTTTTATACATTTACCTGGCTGTGTGTGCATGATCGTTCATACATTTCACAGAAAATCTTTTTTGCCCAAATTGAGAGTTTATTGATCGTGATGGAAGGAAACTGATTGTTGTTTTCAAGATGACAATACTACCGCTTCGGAAATGTTATCCCGTCAAACCTGCTGCTGGAAAATGGTGACCACCCAACACAAGACCATGCATTTGTGCATTTTTGGCTTCAATCCATTGAAGCATCGCTCATTCGTGTCTCTTTTGACAAACCTTGAAGGACAGAAAAAGTGCAACATTGCGACGCAGTGCAGATCTCCCAGGTTTTCGATTTCTCAACTGCTCTGACAATGTTCTTTTTTCAGGAGGACGACAGGGGTGGACCCATTGACAGTTCTCCATTTCTGACAGAAGTTCGCTTCGGAAATGTAGCTTTCTGATCGATGGTTCAATCAAGATGTCACTGAATGGAAAGCAGCCGCAGGATTTATTGATGCCAAATCACATTAAAAACTTCCCGTCCACCTTCTTCGGGTCTGAAATAATGCTGACTCCATTTCAAGGTTTTTGAAAGTGGAAGCGGATGTATCCTGCTTCAATGCAACAACGTAAATTGCACCACCTGCAAAGTTGCAACACTGATAGTTTTGCGCAACTGCTATTCTGTTGTTAGAACTTGTTTGATACAGCGCTTGCCTCATGAACTGAGGTGTGCGGAACAACAAACTGCCTCGTGATAGCAAGAGGAATAAAATTGCAGAAATATCATTCTGCGAGATACAGTTCACGAAACATACAGAATGTGATCTGATTTTGACAAGTTCGTTGAAATGCCTCCGAAACAATAAATTCGCTTCCCGCGTCACGACGACCTCCTGCTTGACGGGAACCGACGGAAATCACTGGCTACTTCTGTGGTGGAAGCCTTCTCGACGCTGCAATGTGCTTTTCAGTCACGGACCCCGGACAGCATTAATTTTCACACTGTCGACATTGATCGGCTCCAAATTTCTGACGATATGTAAATTTATTCGATGTTTGCGATTCTGACTTCGAAGAGTACACTATTTGGGAGATTATTTGTTGAGAGAGAAGCATGTTTCCTGGCCCTCAATCACACCATCAGTCAATGGGCCAGGGAAAATGGAACAGAAAATTTCCTTCCTTTTTCTCCAGGGAATCGATAAAGGTCTCGGTGTAAATGTGCTCAGGGTCCTTATTTCTTCCACAACCATCATTCGTCACTTTTCTCAGCAGTGCTGAGAATACGATAAGCAGACTTGGAGTTGTTCTCCACATTAGACAAATACCACTCTGAAGGAATAAGGTTGCAGATCATTCTTTGGTGAGGTAAATTAGCTGATAAAATTCCAGGAGAGAAAAGGGGGCATTGAATTAATTTCCTGTGGATTGAATGGCTTTGTCGCAGGAGAACGGTTCGTGTGTGAGTGGGCTTGTAATGGAAAGTCTGTGATCGCCGTACAATGATGATGATATGATGATGATATCCAAAGGGAAAGGCTTTCGGAATCTCTTCACTGTGAAACCGCTGCGACGCATCGCACAGAAATTTATTGAGGTTGCGGAATCTTCCATGAGAACAGTGGACTGTTCTGAAAGTGTTTCTTGTTCAACTGAGGGCCAAAAATCAGTCAGTCACCTGCAAAAAGGGCATTGACTTGAGAATGTTGGTGAGATTACTTGTTCCTTGCAGACAAAAGGCAAAGTCTTGATCACAAGAATTTGTCGCGCCTTTTGTTTGGAGTGTACTCGTGTCCCAAAGAGCGGCAGACAGACAGGTATCGGGTGGACGCGAGAAGCGGCTTCCCCTCTGTGCAGGAAGCTGTGAAAATGGGTTTCTCCGTCTCGCGCAGGAAACTCAGGAAGGAAACCGCGGCAGCAGAGGAAGGATCCGCCTTTTTAACTAAGTACACTTCCCTGCTGGAACTTTTTGGTGAAATTGATATGTTGCTATTTTTCTGAAAGCCTTCTGTTCCAAACATGATTTGTTCAACAAATGTTGATGCGCAGCTTCAAGACAACTTTTGCCTTCACACATCAGACATCTTGTGGTGGCAAACCTTCTTGTCAAGGTTGTTGACACTCAAAAGTGATACATCGATTTTGAAACAGTGAGTTCGAGCAAAGCAGAGTGGATATTGTTTCTTGTAACGTTCGATCCTGTGTGACTCTGTCCTGGCTGTCCGTCCCGAGCTGCTCACCTGAAGTCGGTCCGCGCTGTGTGAGCAGCGCCGGAGCCGGAATTCCGTCTCTTGTGTGAAACCGCAGCGCCTAATGGACGGCTCAGTTTTCACACACCGACCCGTTTGTCGGGAATCTCACTTGTCATTTTTGCGCGACAACAAAAAATCTCTTACTTTTTGACAGCAGTCACATTACAATGTTACACCGCCAACATCAAAAACAAAGTGAAAAAGGCCCAAAATATTTATCCTGGTCGAAGTGTTCAAACTTCAAATTTCCCTTCACTTCAGAACAGAAGGGGACGCCCAGTCTGACAGTCAGTGACCTCCAAATTACAGTGCGCATCGCAGAATCGTGGGCCAGTCAGCACAACAGTGCCCAAAGTAACATTGCTGAGGGGTATTTTATTGTTTTTGCAATCCAGGGGCCTGTCCTGTATCTCCTGACATGTCCGGCATCTCTGTAAGAACACAACCAAAGAACCACGGCAATCACAAGTCAAGATACTTGTCCTTCCTGCAAGTCCGTACGTCTGGAAAGTTAGAATTTGTTGCGCCGCTCCATTGATGATTCTCTCTCAGTACACTCATCGTCCTTCCTATCAACACAAAGCCACAGAATCCAAGTCTCCATTCAGAGTTCTACTGACTGACCCTCAGGAAGTGTGTGGATGGGCTCCTGTTGCATTTCAACACAGAGACAACCCCATTGCCCTCACAGCTGATTTAACATCAAGCACCCAAACCCTCCGTGAGGAGAGAAGCAATAATTTTCGCTGCCCCCGAGGGATTTTATTGCAATGGGTCCCCAGTCCCTTCTTAATATGCTTTCCTCTTTTGCATTTGTAATTTCAAAAGAAGGAGGGGCTTGGCTGTCATTAAGCCTGCTTTGCAGCAAAAACGCTTTCAACGCATTTTGTAGACGCACGCGGACAAAAGAACGCGACAAAAAGCAAGTCATTCACGTCACAAAATTAAGACGCAGTCCTCGCACACTTCAACAACATGATTGGTTTGATAATAGACACCATTACCCTGTTCATGGCTTTTTAGTAGCTTTTACTTTCCAGCCTCAGTGGACATTTTGTCTTCTACCCTGATGAGTTTGAACACTTGCAGGCTTCTCCCTTCTACTTTGTTTGCCTGCACAAATAGCTGCTTAATTGCAGAGGGCTGACAAGCAAATGTCTTCCACCTGACTAACTCTGCAAGATGAGTTCTATCTGAAGCTCTGTCCAAATGGACGCTGCAAAAGGAGGTGGGTGAGTGAATGATTGAAAAGAATTGCGACCAATAGTGACCGAGAAAGCCTGTGTCTGTTGAACAAAGCAGTTTGTTCCAAAATGAATTTCAACTGTCCCTGTGGCTTCGCGACAAGCAAAGCTTGATTTGCAGCTTGAAGCAAGCGTTTTCACCTTTTGTGAATTTGGACACAAAATCCGTTCTGCAGCTCAACAGTCACCAGCTCTGAAAGAAAGCAAAGTGTTGGACTTCAACCCAGCCTTTTTTTGGTTCACGCTTTCATGAAAGTGTTCGAGAGAAATAATAATGTCTGTGCAACCTGCCCTTCCGTTTGAATGGACACACAAGTTGTCAGCGTGTTCGGACCAGAATGACTCTCACCAAGTTGAAGCGGACTTGAATCAAACAGCAAACACTTTGCGAAGGTAGCAGGAAAGGTTCTTCTTCTGTATGAAAACAACACTCAAAATGCAATTTGTGGAGTTGAATCTTTTTGGCCGCTGAAAGACTGCAATGTCAACATGAGAGCTGCAGACCCCAAGGGCAAATCTTACCGAGTCATTCCTGTCTTTGTCTGCTTTTAATTACGATTCATTCCATTTTTAGTGTTGCGGGGTGCTGAGACAAGCGTGGATTGAAAAACGTCCACACTCAAGAAGAATTTCAGCTACCTCAGATTGCAGCACAAAAAGTTTAAAATATGTTCGTGAGGATTCTGGTCACAATCCGTGCTGGTCAAACAAACAATGTCCTGTGGAAAGCTACGATCCAAATCGTCTGTGGCTTTCTTGTCCACACCAAAAATCTGAACTGTATCATGGTGTGCTTCTGGTTGCTCCGTTGACGTGTTGAGTGCCGCTCTGTATGGTGTTGAGTTTTGGGGCTCATGCGGGCGTCAAAAAGCCCAAACAAACGGTTCTGTACCTTCTGCGTCCACTTCGGATGAAGGAAAGCTCAATCACGGAACACCGAAAACAAAGGCACGTGCATTGGATTCAGTATTCAAGATAGTCGATTTGTCAATTGGCACAAGTTTTCAGGATAAATTCAACTGAAGTTCTCACGAAAACTTCTTTTTTCAGTCTGTCTTTCTGTTGGTCTATGCCTGCGTCCTGTTCATTGATGTTCTGTTTTTTTGCTTTTGAGGCTTCACATTGTTTCTTTATTTGCTGCTTCAGATAGCGCATCTTTCCTTTGTCATTCGTTCCTTTTCTTTCCCGCTTAATCAGCACCCTGACAACTCACGGAGAAGACATCCTGCAGACATTTTGGTCGCATTCACTTTCAGCATCTAAAAATGTTGACGCTGATCTGACACGCGACCAGAAATTGGGGCGGGAAACCCGATCCCGGGCAGAACACAAAGCTGCCAAAACCCCGAATGAATGGCGCATCGAAAGCGTCATTTTCAATATTTGAACTTCCATACCAAGACGAATTGAACCCTTTGTATTTGTATTCATAGGGGGTAGTTTCAAACAATAGTGGCTGTAATTTATGTCATCATTTGTCCACGGATTAGAATGCTTATTAATGAAAAAGAGGAATAAATTTTGAGGTTTTTAATGGAGTGCCACGCCGAATGATAAAATTCCGAATGTTTTCGATAAACTTATTGAAAAGTAAATATGCGGACGTTGTCTTCAGACTTCCATCCGGATCCTGAACCTGCAGTTCCTTCTTTGATATTTCAAGTCTGACGGTCGAGCAGGAACAATGTATTCTCTTGCGACTGATTCAATTGTCCTTGGGAGATATTGTCTCATTCTCTTCCTTTGGTCACTGAAGACAAATTCAAACTTGTGAGGCCAAGAGGACAAAAATCTCTTGCGTTTCAGGAGGAGTCATTTCTTCAAAGAGCTCTATAAAACAAGAACATACACAGACAGCAGAACCAGGACACGTAACTCTGTGACTTTGTTTTGAAACATTACTCAAGTCAGTGGAGGCTATCCTGGGTTGTTAATTACGGTTTCAGTAAATTCACAGGTTCAGGGGCTCATTATTTTAAGACAAGGCAATTAGAAAGTGAAGCAGACCCAATTATTGGAGCCCCCTCTGGGCTGTGGTGTCAACGGGAACCGAGAAGGTTGGACGACGGCGCTCTCCGAACCTGGAGCTTCAGAAGTGTCCTTCTTGACGTCAGACCTGAAACCAAAGTGACCGCTCCGAGGGGGGTGAAGCAAGATTTTGGGTTCAGAAGTACAAAACTGGAAACTTGTCAGTGTTGGTGGCGCATTTGGGTCGGAGCGAGGCTTGTCGTGTACAAATTCTTTTTGATGTAACTGGCAAAAAAACTCGAGTGGATGTGCAGAGATTTTGACAGTGGGAGGGTTGGCCAGGAGGCTGGACTGGCATCCAGACTGGGTGCCATTAGGAACTTCGGTTTCTAAGCTGTCGTCGGTGGAGACTTTCCCGTCTTTACGAGGAGGAGTGTAGAAGTGATGACAGCTTATCGTTTCTGCTGTGATCAAGCAAAGGCAGGTTAACAGAGCAAAAAATAGCTCCATGGAGCTCACGGTGATTTGAGGAAATTCTGATTTCGCTCACTCTGATTTCGCTCACTCTGATTTCGCTCCCTCTGATTTCGCTCCCTCTGATTTTG
>JAAUXT010081677.1_pt1 | contig 15600 bp, 10 predicted proteins | sample 7278171 | NCBI WGS metagenome assembly JAAUXT01 (sample SAMN14350112, study PRJNA611818) | marine sediment metagenome | isolation source: surface marine sediment (1.8m) | place: French Polynesia: Moorea | collected 2018-08 | reverse complement strand
TCTTTATATGTTCTCATTTTCGGATGCAAGGAAAGCTCACAACCGACTGCGATGGATTGGTAGAACACGAAAAATGGCAGGAACCAGCGGGAACTCTGTTAATGGCTCTTACCGCGTACAAATTTGTGCCCTTGTTCTGTGTAATAAGTTTGTTTGTCCTCGCTGCGAAAGTGTTTGTGGCTCAGTTCTTTCGATCGCTGTTTGTGTCATGTCACAAAACAGTGCGACGCTGATGTCTGAAACTTTCCAGGCAAACAAGATTCACCTTGAACAGTAGAATTTCACGGGAACCTCAGGACACATTCTCTGGACTGAATGAAGAGGCATCCCTGTCTTCGGTTCAGTGAGTGAACTGCGGAAACTTACCTCCGAGGAAGATCTCAAGGTCCCTGAAGAGAGAAATACAACCAGCTCACGATTCGCCAAGCTGTCTTGCCTCCTCAACCAAAAATCCGAAAAAGAGAAGCAGTGCTTTGGGCGACTGCAGGTGCGATGTCTGCTTTCATTTTGTTTTGGCAGTCAATCACAAAAAAATTGATGCTAAAAGTCCTGCTTTGATCTGAAAAACACCTCAAAATAGACATTCCTTGATTTTTTTACCTTTTTATACTTGTGGTTGCCAGGGAAAAGTTACCATAGCTGCCAAATTGTAAAATCCTGAAAGTGCTTTCAAAGACCCTTCATATGAAGCAAACATGAAGGCTCTATCTTTATTATAAGTTGAGATATGACCATTTCAGTCCTGTCCATGGGAGGGGGGATGGACAGGTGGGATGGGACAAGGGACCTCTTGCCTGAGGTGCCATCTACTAGCTACACAACACTGCACCTGAGATTCGTGCAGATGTCCCTCTTGCCTGTCCATAACCTGCCGTAGGGGAGGGGTGGATGGGATGGGACGGCACAGGAGATATTTACCTGAGATGCCATACATACTAGTTGCAAGACATCAGACTAAAGATGCTATAGTTAGCCCCATATGAATTGCTTGGGTCCAGATGTCAATTGCCCAGGCCCAGATTACAATTCTTCCCAACACAGGGTGGGGGGGGGCAGACAGGACGGGAAGGGACAGGGGGACATCCTCGCTGAGTTGGCATGTATACCGAAAATTTTGTGGGCACGCCGCTTGGTGCTTTTTCCATGAAGGGACATCGCACAATCAAGAACACTCGACCATGAAGGGGAGAAAGTTTTGTGTGTTTTGTTCGACATCGACCAAGCGGTGACTGACAATTTTCTGCGCTGGCTGAAGAAAGCATTTGACACGAATCACAAGCAAGGTGGCCAGAATAGATCTGTAAACAAGTCGGCGAAAGCACAGACATTTCTGTTTTCGATGTCGGCAGTGGTGACCTGACAGAGGAATTGCAACAACGGCACTGACTTGCCTTCAAGATTGTTGGCAACCGAGAGAAATTCGGCTCCTTCCAGCTCCAGCAACTTAATATGCTCCCTAAACTGCTCACTCGTGGTGCCTGAAGCGGTCCTGAAATCAGAGAACGATAAGTCCTTGTTCTGAGAAATGTTGCCAACCAAATAGATCTAGTCTACGAACTGAACTCTTGTCAGAACTTGGTTTCAACCGCAGACTACGTGCTTGATCCCCAAGTGCTGGAAACAACAGAACAGATGCAAAGAACGTCAAAGTATCGAAGGCATTGATCTATAGATCTGTAGAGAGTAGGTTTGACGAAGTTTGCAATGCAACAGTTTGTGAAGCGTGCAGACACCAAGATAAATTGTGATTTCCTTGTCGGCTTGACAGTGTTTCGAATGTGAAACTTCATGTCAAATTTTGGTCGAGTCCAGACCACTTGTAAGAGTCCAGCATCGCAGTTTCCATCATGTGAAACATGAAGAACAGATTTAAATCATCCCAGACTTACTTTCTTACTTGTAAGGTTGACATGACCAGTGCAAATGTTCAATTTCTGCAATCGAAGTTTGAGAAAACCGCCTTGTCAGTTTCTAGACCGGAAGCGAAAACAAATTTTCGGCCGCTTAACACATCAAAATACGGCAACCCGTTACATTATCGCAAACTTTTTCTATCTTGCCGACAAAAGACAATTTTTGAAGACATGTCACGTATTTGCAATTTTTCAGTGTGAAAGCATTTTGTCGTCATTTTCAGGAGTACCGAAAGCTTTTAAAATAGTTTCGTAGTTTCCATTTGAACACACACAGGCAATTTGCAGTTTGACATTTCAGACCCGCTCGCTGTCCCGCGCTGGTTTTGTCCTCCGGACGGAGTTTGCACGTGCGAAGCCATGAAGTAGACGAACAAAATCGGTTCAGTCTGAGTGCGATACGAGGAAACAGGTAGTCTTCACGCAATGTGAACGAACAACTTCGAACAACTTCGTCAACAAATGGTGGTTTGAGGAATGGAACAACGCGTTGTGGTTTGTTCCAATTGCCGCAAACAAACTTTCGGTGATCGATGTGGGGTGACAATGAACCGGAAAACCACTCACCTAGTGTTGAAATTGGGCCAAATGGATGCCCAACGCAAGACGGACAACCATGGTGCGCAGTGAGTAGTTCCACACAGGTGATCCAGCACAGTAAAACTGCACAACTGCATCAATAACTTGTCTGCTCAGGGGCTGCAACCCCATTTGTGCACTAAAGAAGTAAATTTTCCTCAAAATCTGCTGTTTTAAGAAGCTCTAGGTTTCGATCTCAACCACATCCATTTTGGAGCCAAGAGAGAGGGAAAAACCCAGGTCACATGATTACGTGATACCTCTGTGGGGGAGGAATGCAGGCTAAAAAGCTAGCAAAATAGTGATATTATGCTATTAGTGTCTATTTTCTATCTAATTAATTATTATAAAAATATTCAGAATATTAAAAATTGTCTGTAGAGGCCAGCACCCCCTGGTGGGGGAGGAGTGTGGTGTGACACACCAGCCTCAAATGTTAGAACCACCACTTACCAGATAGCGTGATTGGAAAGAGGTCAATAAATATGGAGGTTCCCGTCCTCGGGGACAGTCTCTCCTGAGATACCAACCAGTGTGTTTGTGATATCACTGCACGACAGCAACCAAGCAGAAGATTGAGGGTGCCATTTGATGCTGAGCAAGGTGGCAGCAACGTGACCGTCCTTCTGGTGGATCCGTTGGGCCTAGTTCCCCCAGTAATCATCAAGCCCATAGTCGGGTCCCCATCCCCGTTTCCTTGATGTGCTGGAGTGTCAGTTGCAATGGTTCTTACCATCGTCGTGTTGCCTCAACTTCCGGTCACTTACTTTTGCACGTAACACCTCTCTTTTTTCCTGCCAATCACATGACCTCTTGAAAGTGTGTTACTTTTGCAGGCAATAATACAGTTCATCCTGTGTCAACTCTGCCTCACCTTGCAGGCGAGATGCCGCCGCGCGGCTACCGCAAAGAGAAGCCGACGTTTCGCTGTGAACTGTGCACCTACACCTCGCAGCGACTGAGCTGCTTCAACGACCACCTGCGAGTGCACTCGGGAGAAAAACCGTTCGAGTGAGTACAGAAATCTGTGTTCAAGGGGGTGGGTGTCCCGACTGAGAGTGAAACAGGTCTTTGCGCCTGGTGGGGAGAATGACCCTCTGGACCTGCCTCGAAGCACAGATACAACAAATTGGACGAAAGTAAAATGTTTTCCTGACACTGATGCATGTCACCATGCGATCCACTCCCTGTTGCAGATGCGCGGTGTGTGGGAAAGGCTTCACTCAGAAGTCGAACCTGGGGCAGCACATGAAGGTGCACGGCGCCGGCGCCGACCACGTCTTCAAGTGCACCCAAAAGGACTGCGACTTCACCACCAAGTGGAAGAGCTCGCTCCTCATCCACGAGCGTTGGCATCAGGGCGACAGGCCCTACCAGTGAGTCTCCACAGATTCTGAGCAACATCTGATAACATTTTCTACTTCCCTGCCAGACGGAGGACCCTTGTGGATTGATCTTTGACACGGATTGAACTCCGTCAAACGAAGCTCGGTCTTTGCTTGGCAGATGCGCGCTGTGCGAGAAGACTTTCACCCAGTCGACACACTGTCGCACGCACATGCGGGAGAGCCACGGCAACGAACGTCGTTTCCAGTGTGACGAGTGCCCCAAGAGCTTCAAGCGCTCCGACCACCTGACACGACACGTGGCCTACCACAAAGCCGAAAAGTGAGTCCCAAAGACAGGGATTTGTTGCAAGAACGTTTCAGCACAATGAGGTTTCCCTTTTTCTTGCACGTGACACCCACCTTCAGAATTGCACTTCAGAATTGCACGTTTTCAGAAGCACAGTCACGACCCCAATGAAGTAATGTTTCTGGGGCGTTTTTTGCCTGCAGGAAGTGCGAGTGCGACATCTGCGGGAAGCGGTTTGTGGACACGGGCGGGCTGCGCAGCCACCGCCGCACGCACGAGGGCGACGCCGGGAAGCGCTACCGCTGCGACCGCTGCCCGTACCGCACCTTCTTCAAGCAGTGCCTCGACGTGCACTACCGCATCCATCTCGGTGAGGTGCTGGGCACCGTGGATTCGGGCTCGTGCCTTTCACAGGGCGAAGGGGAATCAACATCTGCTGCGGGACACAGATCTTGTGACGTCTTGATTCACTGCAGTGTTGTCTTGGATCAAGCGCCAGTCGTACGACTTGCCACCGGCGTCTGAACTTGTCCTTCGTTTGTGAAGAGTCACTTCATGCCTGTCGATTAAATATTTCAGGTGTGAAACCTTACACTTGCGCTCATTGCAACAAGACGTTCCGCACGTCGAGTTCTGTGAAGATCCACATCCGAATGGTGCACCAGGGCGATGAGGGGAAGATCTTCCACTGCCAGCTGTGCGCCTTCAGCACCGCCAACAACCAGAGCCTCAAGAACCACCACAGGAGGATCCACGAGGGATACAAGGTCTGCGCAAGGGACATGATCTGCGCATGTTCACAAGAATTATATTTTTGTCAAAGCAAAAGAACGGGCACTTGAGGCCAAAATGTTGTCCTTGCCTCGGAGTGTCCAGACAGAAGTGTGACTGACATGTTGATGTTTCAGGAGCGCGCCTGGTTGAAGTGCATGGCCTGCGGTAAGGTGTACACGACTCGCTCCTCCTACTACAGCCACCGGCGCAAGGTTCACCCGAAGCTGCCGCGCATAGACGCCATCTACCGCCGCGACAAGATGCGAGACTCAGATAAGTCTGCACCCGCCGCCAGCAACACGGCTGCTGGGGTGAAGCTCACCACTTCGAAACCGCACGCTAAAGCCAGAAGGGGTCCCAAGGTCTCTTCTTCGCCCGACATTCCAAACATCACGTACAGAGACGTGGTGTACTTCAGAGCCAAAGGGGACAAGGTTGAAAACATGACTGTCCGAATTCCGAGTAGCAGCGGGACAGGTAAGAAGAACAAGAAGAAAGAAAGAAAGACCGAACAAGGTGTCGAGGTTCCTGATGTGGTCAAGGACAAAGATGTGCTGTTCCCGAAATCCCGAAGAGAAAAGGGCGAGAACAAGACGGCGCGGATTCCGAGTGTTGCGGGTGACGTAGGCACGCACAAGAAGAGCAAGAGACGAGCACGGAGGGAGGTGAAGGCCACAACAGGTCTTGCAGACAAAGCTGTCTCTGAGGCGGCGGCTGCTGCTGCTGACGTCCAGGTCCCCAAGCGTTCACCGAGGTCCAAACAACTGATCCCTGTTGGCGACGCTGACGTTTCGCCAAATACAGCCGAGACTCCGAAACAGAGGTCAAGAGAAAAGAAGAAAGAAAAGAAGAAAGAAAAGAAAACAGAACAGTCGAAGATCCCGAAAATTGTGCTGAAAACGAAGAAAGAAACATCTCAGAGAAAGAAGAAAGAGAAGTTCGGGAAGAAAAAGGAAGAGAAGCCTGTTGAAGAAAAGTCAACGAAACCGAAATCTGCGTCGCGCCGAAGGAAGCGAAAGGCTGATGGAGACTTGGTGGCGCCCAGCGCGGCTGCCGCAGTTCTGGAGGTTCTCGAGACAGAGGGACCAATCAAGCGACTGAAGTCCACGAGGAGGAGGAAGACAGACTCAGAAGTCCCAAGTGACCCTCGCACGTCTGATGTCCCCGCAGCGCAACATCAAGTTGACGCAGAGAAGGATTCGGACGAGGGCCGCAGCTCAGCAGAGGTTTCCCCGAGCGCCGTGCCCAAAACCAACAGAAGAAAGTCGTCCACGCCGAAGAAGTCAACAGGACCGCGTTTTTCGCCTGTTGTGACTCCTGAGCGAGAGACTGCGCCACCACTTCCCACCCAAGAGTCGCCCACCTCCGAAGAGCCATCGTTGGTTCAGATTGCTCCCATTGTTTCGATGAAAGCGTACAACAGCGCCGGCATCCCAATCCACATCAAGTTTGTTCCGGTGCTGGCTCAGTCTTCGGACGGAGACGGTGAAGACGCCGGGAGCCTGTCGACCAGCGAGGTGTGCGCCGCTATTCAGAAGGGCGCCATCGACTTCGCAGCCAGGTTCAAGGACGACTTGGTGTCGTCTGGAGTGCGGGTGGCTTCCACTTCAGAATTCACTCAAAGTGAACACGTCACAATCCCAAACGAATTCAATGGAGCGATTGCTGCAGACAATTCCACGTCGGGTGTTGGTATGCCTCCAGGGTCAGCCCACGAAATCAGAGCACCCAGTGTTCCAGAAGTCAATAGCATTCCACAGGACGCTTTGCTTGAAGAAAACAACAATGAACTTATTCCGCTGGAACCTTTGGACCTTTCGATCTCCTCTGCCAGGAAAGTGGAGCAGAACATCTGCGACAATGACTCGGAGCCGAAACGGTTCACCAACCTCACTCCGGTGGAACTTCCTGTTGGGAAGGGCGGCGCGGAGGCCGGCTGGGCGGTCCCGGACGGAGACCTGAGGAAGAGAGGCAGAGCGCCCAGACACCAGTGACTGAACACACCTGCTCTTCACTTTCAGCGAACTTGGGGGTCGATTCCTCATCCTTTTCTCTCTGACTGTCCCGAATGTGAGCATTCCAAGCTCGTGTGAAGGCAAACACAAGTCATATTGTGCAGCCAGGAATTCCAAAGAACAACAAGTAAACTCCCAGCATCGCGATTCGTCAAGAAGAAAGAACGAAGATTTTTTCGATGGGTTGACTCAGTTGGTTCAACTCGTGAAGTGCAAAAGCGTTCAACGAATCACAGCATCTTTATTTTCGTAGTTTGTACGAGTACATGGCGTTCAGGTGACCAAGCGTACAAGAGCCGTGAGCATGGTCAGCGTACCTTGGTCCGTATTGGGTTCAAGATTGTTCAAACTTGACAGACCCCTCTTTGCTTGCCACCAATGTGAAAAATTTACATTTTCAGCTGCGGGTGTGAGAACTGTTTCTTCCGAATGCAAAAATTTATTGGAGTCCACTGGCTGACGCTCTTTTCTTGTCGGCCTCGGAGACGTTTTATGATCAAATCATTGTCAGTATTGATCGTGTTGTACAAGCATGATTTATGCAATTTTTAGAATCTATTCAGGTGTCGGTGGGTTGTGTAAACTTGCCAGTTTGAGGAAAGGTGCATCTTTTCAGTATTTTCAAGAGTTGTCTCCATATTTGTCTCATTGCGTGTACGAGAGCGTTCAAATTGTACAGTAATCAAGAATGAGGTTTGCACGAAGCGTGTACCTTCAAGTGTCGATGTCGTATCGTCTACCAAACAACTGTTCTTTCAGACAGAGGGAAGCCTGTCGTTTCTCTTTCTGCCCACTGCTTCAGAAAATCTGTGAATCGCGTTTGTCAGTTCAAGTGGTTTGATCGATAAAATGTGGGAGGGGTACATGTACTTTCGTACATGTTCATGCGTACTGTAACTACGAGTACACCAATGCATAAAGGAAGCTAAAAGTGTGAAAGAAGACTTACGCAAAATGAAAACAGGTGTTCGTTGGCGTTCACGACTTGTTGTGTTGTTAGCTGATGTCAAAGTGGAAGTTGTGCACAACCTTGTTCATTTTTGGTGACACAGTGACCTGAACGGTCTTCTGGACCAAATCAGATCCAGCTTGACACAGTTCGCACTCGTGAACGAACGTCTCGTTGGGCTTGAGAAGAAATTGCGTTGAGAACGCCCTGCAACACTCGATAAAATGCTGGCAAAAATGTTTCATTCTCATGCAAGAGGCACGCGTCGTTTTGTGTGTTGTGCGACCTCAAATTTATGGTCGTTGACGGATTCTGTCGACATTGTTCATCCGGGAATGTGAAATCAGTTGTACTCTAACCAGTGATTCACGACCAGTTTGCCGAGCGCTTTTCATGAAAAGATGAGCATTGTTTTGGTGTGAACGAGTGATTACCCGTTTGGCAGTCAGTGAAATCAGACTGTGAAGGCTTTGGAATTTTCAAAGGAATTTGACTGAGGCCAAAAGTCAAGTCGACGTGTGCCACACAAATTCATTGTTGTTGTTTTCTTGTTCTCAGCATTTCGTGTTTCAACTCTGGGAACGGAACGGAACCAGATCAATTGATGAAGGAGTGTTTCTTGAGTCAGTTCAGTTTGAGTACGACGCTCCGGCAGCCAAAACTCGACTCTTTCACCCGACTTTCTGTAATATTTGTGTGGATGTATCTACAAAATAGAAAATAATTTGCCAAGTGATCCTTTTTAAGTATGACGTACTTTCTTTCAATTGTTACAGGTATTTGTTGCAGCACACGTTTTATTGATGTCACAACAAAAATAAACAAGCACAAAAAAAGAATAGATTTACGTGTTACGTCCCCTTTTCACCGATTTTCCCTGGCACAGTGGTGGATTGAGTAGCTGATCAGAATGTGACTGGGTCGCGCTCTGTTGTTGTGCTTCGGTGAATACCTTTTACGCCAGAAAGTGTCTACTGTATTTCTTTTGTTTCTCTTTCTTTGGTGAATCACAATGAGTTGACCAGCGCAGAGTAGACGGACTGACTGTTGTCTGCGCCGGATCGAGGAGCGTCCTGCTCCGCTGTGTTCGTGCGCAGCTTTCGTCTTTCCACCACTTCATTGACGACCTGCTTCTTGTAATGCTCCCACCGCATGTCGTCCAGAAACATCTGGAACAGAACTTCATCGCACGGGAGCAGATCATCAAGGTTTTCCCTGAGTTTGTCCAGATCTGCTGCTCTACGTTTCAGTATGAACTGCAGTCTAGGAATCTGGATCACTTCAGCGCGCTCTTTGGCAATCAGGTGGCAGTTGCCCAGCTGCTCACCCACGCCGTAGTAAAGTCCTGGTCCCAAGGTGCAGACTGACCAAAACCTCTTGCTAATCACCACTGACGGTTTTCCTGTGCTCTTTGCGGTTTCATCTCGATGACTGGCTTCGTTTCCTGAACTAGAAGTTTCCCCCTCATGTTGTCGTTCACTCTCGCTCCTGTCCACTCTTTCTTCCGTCTGATCATGACCAGCGTCTTTGCTGTCTGAACTGCGTTTTCTGAATCCAACCGATATAGGATTGTCTGAGTCTGGTTCCTCGTGCCCCTCGCCACGTCGCGCCAGTTCGAACTTCCTGCGGCCCGCAGCGGTCGTGCTGATTTTGAGGCACACCTCACGAACAATCTTGATCTCCCCTGAAGTGATGAAATAGACGAAATCTGGATCCTTCTTCGATTCATCACGGACGATCTGAAAGGGAAAATGAGCGGATGCATTTGACCTGCCTGACAACGCATGCTTCTCTTTGCCCTGCTCCTAAAAGATCTCCCATGCATCACACCAAACTGTTGCCTTGGTAGAAGTGATCGTGCCAAAATGTTGGCTGGCAGTGTGTGTCGAATTTCCGAAATCAAGCCGAATCGTCAGATTTGACGAACCATGCAACCGCCTCGCCCATTCCGGCGGAGGAGCTCTCAGGCATTTTTTGAGTGACGTGATTGTGCGAAGTCCCTTCAGGGCGAAGTACCTGGTGGTAGTGCGGTACAGGCAGCCTGGGCCAGATGTCCCCATCACACTTTGTCCCCCTCCCCCCTGGACTTTGTCCCCCTCCCCCTTTGTCCCCCCTTCCCCCTATTTGTCCCCCTCCCCCTTCCCCCTTTGTCCCCTGCCCCCTTGTGGACAAAACCGAATTGGTCAGATCTCAGCTTCCAATAAAGAAAGAGGATTGATGTTTGGTTCATGGTCTCCAAAAGCACTTTCAGAATTTTTTAATTTGGTTGCTATGACAACCTTTTTCTCAAACCCCTTTGTCCCCCGCATGGACAAAACTGAATTGGTCAGATCTCAGCTTTTGATGAAGATAAAGCACTAAAGTTTGGTTCTATGACAGGTCTCCGAAAGCATTTTCAGAATTTTATAATTTGGCTGCTATGGCAACCTTTTCCTCAAACCCCTTTGCCCCCCCTTTATCTCCCTGTGGTAGACAAAACTGAATTGGTCAGATCTCAGCTTCTAATGAAGATAGAGTATTGATGCTCAGTTCATATGAAAGGTTTCTGAAAGTACTTTCAGAATTTTATAATTTGGTTGCTGTGGTTACCTTTCCCTAACAACTACAAGTATTGAAATGTCAAAGAATCAAGAAATTGCTATTTTTAGCCTGTTCTTCGGTCAAAATAGGATTTTCAGTATCAAAATACTATAGTGAAGAGAAGCAGGGCTCAAGGTAAAACTTATATCTAAATTCTAAAATTCTAAATAGGTCTCCATAACAACCAACTTAGCAGCCAAATGAAAATTGCTGCATCTCAGCTTTTAATTGAGATAGAGCTTTGATATTTGGTTCATATGATAGGTTTTTGAAAGTACTTTATGGATCCTACAATTTGGTTGCCAGGCAAGTATTTCTTTGGCAACTAGTTATAAATTTTGGTTCCATAGTAACCAGCCCAGCAACAGGCTATATCTCCGCTTCTAATTGAGATGAAACATACGCTACTCAGGACTTGGCACCGCAGTTGCCTTGAGCACTGCTTCTTGTTTTAAGTGTTCCATGGAGTTCCATGGAGTGGGTGAATGAAAATACAAAAGACGCAATTGTCAGGCACTCACGTGATTTCTCGGAAAGTCGAACGTTCTGCAGTGCAGGTTGAGAGCTTCTAATTCATCCTCATCCCACTCAGCAAGAGCAGGGATGTAGTGCAGGTTCTTGAGACGATTCTCCCGACAAAAGTCAGCATTTTCAGCCAGAAGGTTCTGCAACTCCACTCGGTCTACCGTCAGCAGTTCGCAGAAACCTGCTCCCGAAAAAAATTCTTTAATGTTTGCGCCGAAAGGGCACAGAAAGGTGATCCGGATCTGAACTGGTTGCCGTTTCTCGTACGAACCTCTTGCTAAGACTGATGCTGTTCTTATCGGATTCTCGCCGAAAGTTGTTCCAGCTTTCAATTCAGCGACGCACCGCGATTGTGTCTTCCCTGCAAAAAGCCCCTGGACCTCGCGGTTATCTGAACTCTTCGGGTACAGCTTATTCGGGTCCCGCATTTGGTTGTTTTTTTGCACGAACATGAATTGACTCTCCAACACCAAATACAGCTTTCAAAACTCTTTCGACCCATCAAGTCCACCAACAACTCTCTCACACGAGGAATTCATGTTCATGAAAAAAAAGTTTTTCCTTTTTTCGCAATGAGTTTGGCCAGCAACAAAATTTCGCTCTGCCCAATATCCAAACATCCTGGACAGAATGACCACAGCTCCAGAATGCCTCGTCTGGTTTGCAAGATAAATGCCAAGATGATTCTCTCAACATGTACTTGTCATACTCACCCAAAATGGGCCATTTCGGTCACAAAACTGAACCTGTTTTTTCAACAAAATTTCAAAGTTTGGCCTTTACACCCATCCCACCTCAGACAAGAAATAGAAACATTCAACACTATGGGCAACATTTACAACCAATGTTCTCAACAACCCATACAATTTTTCTCTCCCACAACAAACATTTCAACACGTGTACAAGATCTGTACATGTATGTAATTGTTGACACAGTTTGATAGAATCCCCTACCCCAAACCAAACTTCCATTTTCAACCATGTCAATATACCGACTTCACCAAAACTTCCCTCCGACATTTGACGAACACTATGGCAATGATTTTGACATTTGTAAATTATATTTTTCTTTCAAGAACACACCCAAATGTTCCCAAAATTACAAATACATGAAAAAACTTTGTTCACATAAAGCCTGCCGAAATCTTTGCCAATTTTTGTCCATTTTGGATACTTTCCCAAAATTCAAAATTCCGAAGACCTCCAAGTTGCAATTGATACAGTCATGAACTTTCATGAATTTTTCTTCAACGTTGTCAAGCTGATCTCGAAAGAAGCTCTGTGATTGGTCTCAGTTGGAATGCAAGCCAGTCACATCCAACAGAATCAGGCCTTATAAATATTTGGAGTTTCCCAGATCCAAATTTTCACACAGGAGAAAATGTGTGCAACAGTGCTTTGATTTGAACACGCCTCCCGTATCACAGTGAAAGTTAGATATCAACTGACCTGATGAGGCATCGTGGCTCTCCACTTCCACCATAACACTCCCAGACACGACAAAGTAGAAATAGTTCCCCACGTCGCCCTGTCTGATGATCACTTCTCCAGGCTCCACACATCCGTAAACCAGCAGTGTTGGAAAGTGGCGTTTCACTGTCAGAGAGTACGGTTTGAAGGTTTTCATTTTTTCCACGATATCCTGGAATGGGAAATCAAAGCAAGGCACATTTTTTACGGTGTTTGACAAACATGTTCGCTGGGAAGAATCAAACACGATTGAGAGTTCTTTCAGCAAACCCAGTTCTGGTGGTTGGATTCAAAGTTGGATTCGACCCCAGGAGGGGGCGGCAAAACAAGTGCACAGGCAGACGCTTACGCTTTCCACCTGAGGCACTGAAGTTTGGAGAGAAAAATTTTTCTTGTCTGGGATTGTGGGGTTCAGGCACAGGCACCTGCCTGAAGATGAAATCATGCGTTGTGGAGTGACATGAACTGTGGAGAACCACTTACCTGCTGGGTCGAAGCCTTCACGTCCGCCGCGATCTGGGCAATGAGCGTGTTCAGGCACTGGTTGGGCACCGGGCCCAGATTAAAATAGTTTGCACAAGCCTGAAGGACAGCCAGGTGGTCTGCCTCCAACCCAGTTCAGGCCTTTTCCGTGATGAGAAAACGAGCAATTGACTGTCGAATGCAGCTAAAAGCTGATCGTTTGTGATATCACTACACGTGACCATTGGAGAAGTTTGACTCAAGCGTTCACCAGAAAAATCTCACCATCAAAGCTGCCAGCTCAGCCTTCGTCCGGTTGGCCGGGTCCTTCATCAATATATTCTTTGTCTTGAAGGTCACGCCAGTTTTGTGGCGACCTGTTGCTCGAAAATCGTTCCTGTCAAATGTCAGGTCTGGGTCTGTTGGTAGGTCTGGCATTGTTGCACGTCCGTTGGAACTCACCGACACAAGTTTCCCTTTGCTCAAAAAGTGTCAGTCCACGTTTCAGTATCACTAGTTGCCTACGGGAAGCTCTTGTTGCATTCAGATACAAATGTTCTGTTTCAATGCTGTTTTACAGTTGTGTCTTGTGTTTTTCTTTCTGAACAAATGAATCGCCGCACGCGTGACCTGGTTTCCATGTTTACCAAACGGCATTCTGGGAAGAGATTCATTTCCGTTTCTCACGTCTTCTGCTTCCCGGTATCAGGCAAGCACGTTTGCGGTTTGAGAATTCTTCCAGTTTGGTTGCTCTGTGCACCAAAATTTTGTTTCTCTGATCAGTACGCGCCCAGTCTCTCGATTCCATAGTCGTCAGTATTTCAGACTGACAAAGCACTGCCTACACCAAAACGGTGGGCAGTGAGCGATAATATGTGACTTATTCGACCTTCACGTGCTTTGATTGATTTCATTTCTTTGTAGAAGCTTGCAGAAAAACATGACTTGACAGAGTTTATTGTGCTTTATATATGAAATAGATATATCCAGTCACATTGAAATGTTGTGGGACACAAAAATTCCACACATTTAGATCTACTTTCCAGAAAAGAACAAAAACTAGTTCTAGATGTCGCAATGTTGCACACAACACAACCCGCCCGAAAATTGTGTTGCTGGGGAAGACATCACTTCCTGCATTAAGGATGGCGCCAGATATGTCTCGGGACCCTGGAACACAACATGTTGTGACCCCTCAACCCCCCGTCATTTGTGGAGTGACATGAATTCCACTCACCTTAGGATTGGTGGTGGGCAAGATGGATGCCCAGAGCCAGTCGGATAACCACCGTCCGAAAACTATGATTGTACATGGGAGATCCAGCTGAAAAATAGTTCACAACAGCATCAATCACTAGCTGAGACAAGGGTTGAAGTCCAAATTGTGTGCTAAAGAAATAGATTTTGTGCTGAATTTGTTGCTCAACAAAATTCCAACATTCGAGTTCTACGTGGTCCATTTTCGAGAAAAGTCACAGAGAAAGAGAGGGAAAAACCCAGATCATGTGACCAGCTCCTGGAGGGGGGAGGAATGCTGGGAAATTGCCAGCAAAATAGCAGAATTTTGATATTACGCATCCATTCCCTGCCTAATGTATATAATTAATTATTATAAAAATATTCAGAATACTAAAAATTGTAGAAATTGTAGCAGAGCCCCTCTGCCCCCACCAGGGAGGAGTGTGGTGTGACACACCAGCTGTGAATTTAGAACCACTGCTCTCCAGATGGCACCACTGTGTACATAATAAATATGGAGGTTCCCGCCCTCGGGGACAGTCTCTCCTGAGATACCAACCAGTGTGTTTGTGATATCACTACAATTGGTGCGAGGGTGGATTCATTTCTGGCAGGAAATGTTTGCCGATTATGACCAAGGTGCTTGACAATTTGCACTCATTGTGACCACATTTTGTCTGCACTCCAAGGGGGTCAATTGATCACTTTTATTGTCATTGGTGTTCTTGTTTTCATTTCTGTTGACATACAAACATGTTATTTTTGTTGGAAATGGATACAGTGGGCACTGAATGTCGATTTTGAATATTTTCCTAAAATCTCAAATTTGCCCCCAAACTTTGACCCCACCTGAAAACTATTTGAAAATTTTTGAAAATTATAAAATTTATGATACTAGTCCAATACCCAACCAAAACACTATATTTCAGCATTATGTGGCCTTCAAATATTTGTCCTTTCAGAGATATCACCCACTGTGCAGTCAAAGTGTAAAATTTTGCCACACCAAAAATTTGAACTTTTTGCCCTTACAAACTGAAAAATTCAAACTTGATAAATTCCTCACTCACTCACAGATCCAAACAAATTCAAAAAGATGTGAAAGACCCAATTCGAAATTTATTTTCACTTGAAGCCTGTTTGGTTCACATGCTCTCTGTCAACACTGCCCACAGGTGTTTTGTTTCGGTCGCCCACATTTCCGTCGCTCAAAATTGAGCGACCTTCAACGCTGGTGCAAGCTCCTCAAATCACCCAAAAACCTCTATCCCTACCCCCAGTGAAAAAGAAATGTTTAGACTTTGTCACTTTTTCAATTTTCTGATTTTCCAGATGTCTGAGTGTCTGTTTTCTGAGTTTCCGAGTGGCCCGTTGTGGGGGGGGGGGGGGGGGGGGGGGGGGGGGGGGGGGGGGGGGGGGGGGGGGGGGGGGGGGGGGGGGGGGGGGGGGGGGGGGGGGG
>JAAUXT010022440.1_pt1 | contig 15601 bp, 14 predicted proteins | sample 7278171 | NCBI WGS metagenome assembly JAAUXT01 (sample SAMN14350112, study PRJNA611818) | marine sediment metagenome | isolation source: surface marine sediment (1.8m) | place: French Polynesia: Moorea | collected 2018-08 | reverse complement strand
TTCAGCCTTAGAACCGTGGTCGTGCGACTGGCACTCTCTGTTCACCTCGCACCCTACCAGGCTTAAGGTGGGTTCAATTTAAGTCACTCCAGAGAGGCCCATCAACAGGGTAGGCCCAAAACCCACCCCCGGGTGGTGCAAGCGACCGTCGCCTATTTCAACCTTGGACCAACCAGCCATCAAAATTTCGATCGACTTGTGTGGGCGGTAGCCCACGGTCAGTAACAGGTGAGTGGTTCTCAAGTCACTCCACAAAGCACTTCTCACCTCTGGAAGTAATGCAGCATAAACATGGAGAGGATTAACTTGTTGATGAAGCTGCCGAACTCGCGTCCGTCGGTGAAGACGGCGAGACAGAACGGGACCAGGAAGGAGGGGCTCTCCTGGATGACCCATCCAACTCGAGCTGGGAAGTAAACCTTGACATTGTCCATGAAATGTTTGGCCTTGTTGTACCGTCCGTACGGAGACTTCTGTCCACCTATCACTAAGTAATAGAACACACCAACATACGCCACTATCATGAAGTAACACAAGAACTGGATGAAGGATAATTCATCCATGGCGCTGTCTATGTTCACCTCCTTCAAATCGCGTGTTCGATATCCGTCTGAACAGCAGAAATCTTCCTGGTTGCACTTTAGACCGACCGCCAACCGGACGTGTTTACAAGGGCGATAATTGGGACGCCGACGACGGCGCTCTGTCGGAAATTAGCAGAACTAACAATTTTCATTTTCTCTTCATTACGCATCTTTCTGATATCGTTTTCAGTTGTTAAAAATTGTTTCATTTTTCTACACGTTTGCAGTCAACCTGAATACTCAAAACTTCTGCAATTGTCTGAACAAATTTGTTGAGTCAGTGCTGCCACCTTCAGTTGCTGCGGGACTTTTGAGCAAAAACAGAAGCAGCTTCACAGCAGCTGAAATTGATCTCTCACGAAGGAGCATAGGATCACTGGAGTTCGCAATTGTCAAAATTTCGTTTACTGTAAACAACTGAGTCAATTGACCAGTGCAGAAAGGTGAGCGAAGCATCGAGGAACACTGTCAGCCATGGTGAAGGAGGAAAATTCCACCAATTTCCGCGCAAATGCGGCTGGAGCAAAGGGCCCGACCTACACGGGCGACAAGTCCAAAACAAAAATGGCGGCGAAGACCAACAAGAAATGGGTGCGCCTCGCCACAGTTCTGGCGTACGTGTTGTCCGTGTCCCTGGCGGCCATTGTGCTGGCGATCTACTACAGTCTGATGTGGAACCCGGATATCAAGCTCCCGAAGCCGACGCCGACGGGATCCATGGAAACGACGGTGTCCAGCAGCGCCATCCTCAACGGAACCGCCAGCGCCGCCGCCGACGCCGCCACTACCTCATGAGGAGGTGTGATGCAGGTGCGAGGTGTGCTTGTGTGACGTAGATCTGTGGGGGACAGTCGTGCGGCTGGGGTAGTGTGCCGGTGAAGCAGTCGATGCGAGGGCTGGCGCGTCAGTGTGCGTGTGTGTGTGTGCGTGTGTGTGCAGGAAAGGTCATGGGTGTGTGTGTGGTGTACTCGTGCGCAGTGAAAAGAACTGACGTGCACCACAGTCTGCAGCACGCTTTTCAAACGTAACTTCAAAGTTGCGAATGCGGAAAACCCGAAACAGTTCTATCAGCAAAGGCAAAAGCATTCCTGATGCACGACGCCACGCCGCCACGCCCAATCTCCACGTCAAACGTTTACAACTGAACGTGTTGCGTTGTATGTTTCAGACAAGAGGATGAAGTGGTGGATCCTTGGGTGTTCACCACGAAGGAAGTGGAGGCAGAGGAAGAGTGCAATTTGAACAGGTGCTAGTCAAGCCACACGAAAGGAACTTCACGTCACGTGAGATGACCACGTGATACGTATTCACAACGTTCGGGTGTTTGTACATACACAGTCGCGAACACGATGACTCCCTGCAGTCAGACTTTTCTGTATCTTTGTTACAAAATAGTCCAATGTTGAAATGTTATTTTTCGTTCTGTCGAATATCCCGATGCCTTGTGACGGGATGGAAAAGGTTTGAAAAAAGTTTGGCTTCGAGAGTTCAATGATCAGTGATTGGGAATGTGATAATGAAGAAACTGCATTTGTGTCTCGCAGAGAACGTTTCAAAGGGAATCTCGATCTCATGTCAAAGAAATGTTGGACGTGCACAAATTTAGTCAAGTTTTGTAACAGACCCTGCAGTTCGGTTTCCGCAGAAACTGTGTGCAAATTTCCAAATGTCAGTTTGTCACTGTCTGCCACATCAGTTGAAAATGGTCTCTGAATTTATATCCAGTCATAATTGGTTCAAGAACAACTCTATCCATTGCGTCTCAGTTGCGTCTGGTCAGCTGAAAACTTGTGTTTTGATTCTCCCCGCGTTTCTTTCAGCAATGAAATAATGAAGAAAAATATCTCGCACAAAGTGGTGAAAAGGGTATTCAGTACGATGGGGGGAAACGAGAACAAACAAGACTGGCGTTTTCAGGTGGTCAGACGCATGACGTTGTTGCGAGGCTTGTCTCGAATTTGGTTGGTGCAAGTGAAGGTGCTGCGTCCTCGCTCCTGTTGACACGGGTAGAGATGCGTGACGCATCCGGCGTGAACAGGCCTGAGCGTGACGCAAATCTCCCGCTTTGTAAAGGACCTCTGAACTGTGCTTTGTTCGTTGTTGACATGTATGTCACTCCCAGACACGTTGCAGTGGCGGGTCCATGAAGTGAAATCCGAATGCCGGGGCTCTAAAATCGACCGCCCCGTCGAATACTTTTGCCATTTACTGAAGGAAAGTTGTCAGAATATGGTTCCCCCATCATCTGATCTGTGGTGTCCCCTGCCCACCTGGATCCGCCCTTGTAACGTGTGTTTGTACAAAAAATACCCTCTTGTACAGTTTTATACGAAAACGAAAACCCTCGTGTCACTTGGTAAACCGGCCAATGCAATGCGTCAAATGCACGCAAATCACGTCAAGTTTACGTGGCTCGAAAAGAAAATTGTGACGCGCTAGTTTGTACAGTTGTGTCGTCTTCAAAATGTCCGCCAAACAGTTGCTCGTCGAGCGAATGAACGAAGACACGCTGAAATGAACAAGTTCGAATCGACCAAGTTCAGTCAACAGACAAACCTTCGACCATGACGTTCTCTGAGCGAACTGAGCATGTGGCATCATACAACGCGTTGTGAAATCTGGTTGACACCTGATGCGTTTTCGTCTCCAGACTTGTACCAGGACGAATTGCGCATCTGATGTGAGCCAGGCCTCTAAGACTTTCTCTGCTTCTGTGATCTCGAGAGTGTGACCCTGAGAAACTGTTGCTAGGGAACCTTTTCGTTTTGTTTGAGAAGTTCTGAAAGTCAATCACACTGGGCCAGCGAAACGGACGTAACAAAGCGAGATGTTCAGGCCTTTGAAAACTGACATGTGGTGCGTTCCTTTCGCGTTCACTGACCGCGTGTTCTTCGCGCGAGTTGAACTCGCCAATGATCTTCAGAACTTCAATGATCTTCACTGCAAGTTATGCCTGCAAACAGCCTTTGCCTTTCTGCACTTTCAGCTTTCCCCGTGTCTCTCTTATACTGTGTTATTCTAGTCCCAGAAAATGGCCAAAAATCTGCCGAAGTTGTACAGTGTTGACAGACGTTATGTGAGAGCGTTTTCATGACAATTTTGCAATTCTTTCCGAAACTTTGTGAAGTTTGCACTTTTTGCACGACTCAATTTTGTGACTTCTTTACTCTTGTTGACATTGAGTTTGGATTTTTGGGTCACTGTGACATTTTCATTCGTGAATTTTTGTGTGGATTCGAGTCATCTTCTTTCCATTGGAAGTGTTCGCTGTAGCTTGGGTTTTTATTGGATCTGAGGCTTGGTTCTCACTGCACGAGTTTTGCGTTGCGTCGCTGTTACGTTGACCAAGTGACACAGTGTCCCAAGGACGCAACACTTGGCGTATGCAGTGTGAACTGGGCCAGATGAGATTCGATTTGCTTTCTGGATGTTCTTTCTTTGTTCAGGTTCCTGCAGGACCATCACTTTGACAACTTCCTTCAAACGGAATGAATGAATTTCGTTCAGATTTCATCGTTTTCTTGTCAGACGTGAATTGAAGTTTACTGAAGTTTTGTGTGTCCAGGATAGAAAAGGAGTAAGGCCAACCCAAAGACAAATCCTGAAAAATATTTCGCCATTCACTTTTTGCAATGACAACAAAATTGAAACCATCTCATTTGCTTGTGAGAAGCCATTGTCTGATTGGTGCCAGAGGTCAGTGGGAGGTCAAAGTTCGAATTGACTTGCACAATTGACCTCAGGTGGCCGGGTGAGGAGAACAATAGACCGAGGTACAACAGGCTCCTTGTGCGAGCGCTCTCCCACCGCAGGCCGCGTGGCTTAATCGGGTAGAGCACTCGTCTGCTCCGAGTCGGACGCCAGCGGCTGCCGGGAGCACACACCTGGTAATCGCTGGTGGAGCGGGCGGGAGGTCCAGGTTCGAACCCTGGGGCGGCCAACTTTTTGTTGTTTTTTTTTGGTGCGGTCCTCGCTGCCGTTGCGCCCTCTAGCATTGGTGGATTTGGGATTCAATGTTATGACAGCGTTGCCTTTTGATTTTGAGGTGACGTTGTTTTTTCCAAGTGAACGGAAGCGGAAGGTTGGGGGGGGGGGGTTAGAGGGTTTAGAGGGTGCACTAACCAAGCACAAAATCAGGGAATTTTTTGAAGATTTTACGCAAGTCGAAGTTGGATCAATTCAAAAGCACTTCGTTGGACTGCACGTCACGCCTTTCACCAGATTTCTGTTCGTTGGATGGTTCAGTCGAAAATATCAGACCTGTTCACAGACGACCACAATAATGTCGAGATGGTGCCAAAGTATTCAGTTTTATGTTGAGACTTCGAACAGTGTGGTTGTGAAGAGATGTGTGGACGCCTGTGAGGACAACACGAAAATTTGAGCGGGGTATGCGACATAAGTGAAAGTGAAACTGTTGTGCGGCAGATCAATGAGAAACACGCGATGTCCCGATATTTTGACACTTGTACAAGCTTCACTTCAGATCAAATAAACTTCAAAACCAGAACATTTTGGTGATGTTTTGTGCAAATACAGCTCGTTCCTCATCGGAGCGACAAACAGGATGCAGCCAAAAAGAACACGTGTTGGCGTAGACACGCGCCGTGCCGAACTGTCATACCCTGCAAAATTTTCCAACTGGCGAGGAGGGTCATCCGACTTGGCAAAGGGACACCACACACACACACACACACACACACACACACACACACACACACACACACACACACACACGTTCTGTCCGCAGATTATGTGAAGAAAACACCGACCAATGTTTCAGCAATCAGCTGTGTGAAAAGGAACTCTTTGGCAGTGGCGTGAACGCAAGTGCGCAGCCTCAAGGCCTCAGTTGTGCTGACACCAGTCTGAGTGCAAAGGCGTTGCGGTGAAACGCATCCAGTGTGACAGGAGCATCAGTTGAACAAATTCTCGTCGACTTCACTGTTTTTATTTGACTCCACGATTCGGCATGTACAAGCGCGCACGCGCTACATGACACTACTCACTCGCACGTAAAAAACTACTCTCGTAGACAATTTGACACACACAAAAATATTGCTTTCGTTTCCCATGGGAACAAGTAACTTCTTGACCACTTCAACACTCGTCAGCTGGACACACTTTGTACACAAGGCACGTGCACTACGAGGCCCGTTTCACACTGGTCTGCGAGGCCTTATGTCGCCCCCCTGCGTGTCCAGTGTGAAACAGGCCTTGTCCCCCGGTTTACGTCGCGTCCGCGTGCACGTGCGACCAAAACACAGACACGGATGTGGTGTGAACCAGGGGAGTACAGTTCTCCACAGAAAGTCGTTCGTACACCAGAAATGCATCTTTTTGGAGAGTTTGGAGAACCAGCAACGCGAACAAAGAAAAAAAAAAAAATCACCAACCAAGCACGCGGTTCAGACTCTGACCCTGGCAAGCGAATCTCCACACACACTCCCCGGAAGACGGACTGCAGTCTGTTTCACACTGGACGCGTCTTGAGTTTCGTCCCAATCAAACTCCACGGGGCGCTGTTGCGACGCAGCGTCATGCATGGACGTCACCCACGACGCGTCCAGCGTGAAACACGTCCGCAGACTTGGCAAGCAAACCTCACGCTGCGCAGTAGAAATATGAATCGCCCATCACGAAAATCGACGCGCGCAAAAGAGGCGCGGTGCACAACTTTTGAACAGGGTCTTTTTCACTCTCAACTCTTTCTCTGAACAAGCAATAATTTAAGAGAGACATAATAGATTTACAATCACGCAGCCAAAGCCTGCACAAAAGAATGGAACACTTGTCAGTGTAGACACAGACCTTCGGGTGCGCATGTGCGCAAACGCCAACACATGATCACAATAAAACACGCCGCTTTTGCGGTCGGCGTGCGTCAAAAGGAAGAGAAATATACAACACAGGTGAGATTGGCAAACTTGACCTGTTGACTGGAAAGCTACACCTCATAGGTGGGAAAATAACTGACTCGGGCCTGGTTCACACCAGGTGCATCGCACGTCGCACGAAGTCGACGCAGCACTGCGTTTCACTTCTACAGGGACGCAACGCACGACGCATCCAGGGACAAGCAGGCCTCGAGTCTTGTGAAACAGATATGAAACGTATCATTTGAGCAGATTTCTCGGAAACGCAGAACTGAGCTGTTTGGCGCAAATTCTGAATGGCACGTGATTCGGCCCTAACACACTGCAGAGCGGAGATGAAAAACAAAATGCACTTCCAGGATCAAAATTTGATTTTTAGACCCAAGGGGTGGCAGCAAAAGTCAAGCAGTTCACTGTCACGAGACGCAAAAGTTGGTTGAACATCAACACAGCGAAGTTGCCAGGTTTTTGACAACTTGAACCCACAGAAACAGCAGGAAGAGGCTCGATTGATTCTCTGTGAAAACTTGGGAATTGTGGGACATTGTTTTTCAAATTGGCAAAATGGAAACTGCCAGACAATACACAAAGCAAACCAAATTGCAGAATAGACCATTGCGGAGACTGAAGGAAGTGCGTCTTTCGTCATAGCGTCAAAAAAAAATATGTCCTGCGTCCCAGCGTCTCAATTCTCTGACGGCGGTGGTGCAGCAAAGCAGCTGAGAATCAAATGCCCAGTGAACACAGAAAGCGTTGTCTCGATGAGAAAAATCCGCTGACCCTGCAACAAATGATAAAAGAAGTTCAATGTCAGACGCCACACCTGACCCACAGTGGTCGCTTTCGGTTGGGGAATTTTCTGCGAGTCGTCATGGTGATGGCCGTTGAAGCGGATTTCCACTGACGTTGAGTGGTGCTCACGCCTGCTTCACAACGGGAGCGTCATATTCTCAACAAATCAACGAACGCTGCGTCGAAAGTGCCTACTGAGGCATGACATGACGCACACGCACCCAGTGTGTGACAGGATCAAGACGAGCTTTGCTCTTCTGCACTTCCCTCATCGCCGTCACACAACGCAAAGCAGTTGATGCACGTCAAGTACACAAATAGGTGCGCGAATCAATAATCTCTGGTCACCATGGAGACAGACTTGGGTGGAGTCCCCAGCAACATGCTAACTGTGGGAACACGAGTCTCCTTATGACAGATCAAACAGACGCGAATCGCTCAGAAGGAACAGATGCCCCCTCCCCAATCTTCCCGCGCAAAACAATGGCGCTTCATACTGGGTGGTTTTGGTGTTGCCTCACTGAAAGTCGACAACACAACACACAGGTGACGGCAGCAAACATCTTCACTCGCTTAGAACTTCGATCGCGTCCTTCCTTCAATGTTCCGATACTGACTGGACCCAAACGGCGCGACTCACCTTTTCATGACGTCACAGTCTCCTGCTCGCTGATTGGTTCGCGCGTCTCGTCACGTGTCTCGCCGCTAGCAGCCTCAGTGCTGCCACCGTCCGGCCGCTCCTCCACACCACGAGCCTCCACCTCGACCGGTAAACTTTCAGCACTGTCTTTATCTTTGTCGGCATCCTTGTCAGCTTCCCGATCTTCCTTGGAACATTGCTCGTCGGCAGCAGGAGACGCCTCATTCTGAGCGTCGGCACCAGATGGAGGCTGCGTCTCAGGCGTCGGCGCTGATTGGTCCGTCGGCTTCGATTGGTCCGTGGGCTCTGAATGGCCCGTGGGCTCTTCTTTTGGCGCATCTTTCTTTTCACTGTCATCTGATTGGTTCACATGCTTATCAGTGGATTCCTTCTCTGCCTCTGGTGTGCTTTGACGATCATCCTTTGGTGGACTGTCTCCATTGTCTGGTTTCTCAGTCTCTTCGGCTTGCTCGCCGTCTTGCTGCTCGGACACCTTCTCGGAACTCTCCTCACTTAGTGTGGTATGTTCCTCCTTCAACTCTGGACTTTCACTCTTCACTTCCACAGTGACATCATCAACATCGGCGTCCCGCTCCGCAGCTGTAACGTCAGCGTCGTGCGTTTCCACAGTGATGACGTCATCAGACGAAACGTCGTCATCTTGTGGCGTCACTTCCTGCGTGGCGAGCGGGCTCGGCTTGTGGAGAGGAGACGAGTGTGGCGACGGCTCGGCGCTCACCTGTCAATCAATCAATCAATCAATCAATCAATCAATCAATCAATGGAGAATCAAGAAAAGTTGATTTGGCACGGACACTCTCAAAATGTGGTGTCTGCGTTCGTCCAATCGACACCACCTGGATTCAAACCACTTCTCAGCTCGGCGTTGCTACGCGCACTGGTTGCCAGGCAACTCACCTCTCTGCTTCCGCTTTGCGGCGTTGCTAGGTTGCTTCCCGCGTCCACGAATTCCTCGGAATCCTCCTCCTCCGTTGCGTCCTCGAATTCCTCCTCGTCCTCCGCCTCAGCGACACCTTTCTTTCCCGCTTCTTCCACTGGCGCCACATCCTTATCACGCGCAGGCGCCATTTTGTCAGCACCCTCGTTTTGATTTTCACTGCTCACTACGACATTTTGCTTTTCACTGTCACCGGAAGTCCTTTCTCCTTGCTGCGTTGCCGCTGATTCGTCAGAAGTGTCTTTCCCTGGCTTCTCATTGGTCGTGGCTGGCGTTGGCCCCTGGGCGACGAAGAGACGCCGCTTGGCGGCGTCACGTGGGCTGCTCTTGCCCGGCGACTCGTTGGGACTTTGACTGGAGCTCGTCGCCCCGGAGTCGCCCGATTCGGACTTGGAACCGTTGGGCGACAGTGCTTCCATCTCGGCGCCCCAGTCCAGCACCTGCAAACACAGAGCCTGGCTCGTGAGCACTTTCTGCAACCAGTTACTTTTCTGAGCAAAACAGCGTATTCTGTGACTCGTATCATCCAGCTGACCCGAAGATGTCGTCTTTGCATCATCGCGTCAAAATTGAGTGACTTTTTTTTTTGCAATTTCCAACATCAGAGTTCGGTCGTTCGCCCGACTCGCCTACCTTCTTGTGGTCCTCGGGTGTACGGAGCGAGGCGAGTGGGGAGTCGGGTTCGGGCGTGACCGGACTCGCCGCGGCCTGCAGCGTCTCCCCGGCGCCGCCCGCCCGCCCATGCGTCGGGAGCCCCGTCTGCAGGTCGATCCGCAACGTGTTCTTCTCGATGAACCTGCAAAGACCGCCATTTGATGCAGGTTCACAAAGCACAAAGACGCCCCCTTGTGGACTGGGAGAAAAGCATCTATCAGATCGCGACACAATTCATGGCACCCACCGCAACGTTCAAACGTCAAACCCAACCTCGTCAAGTGAGTCCGAACCGTTCAGTTTAAAACCTGACACACTTACAAAGCACACACACACACACACGCACGCACACACACACGCACACACCTGTGGAAGGAGGAGTCATCGAACGACTCTACGGATGAGTTGTGGAGATCGTCTTCCGTCTCTTGGTACTTGTAGAACTCCTCGTCGTCCTCCCAGTAGTCATCGTCCCCTCCCGCGCCGCCGCCATCTCCTGCAGAAAATTTCCCACGTGACATGAACATCGCGATGCAGCGACTGTGTTGTGAACAGTACCATTCAAACTGCAATGCCGAAATGACGTCGCGATGGCAAAACAGCACGGCTTTTCTTGCGTTCCGCCATGCGCTGCATTCAACAGTGGAAAGAGTTGAGTTGCACACAGAGGCCACAAATGGCCCTGCACCGTAAAGCACGCTTCTGAGCCTCCCAACAGAGGATCAGAACCCCGTCCTCTCACTGGCTTCTCCAAACACACTGTTTCACACACAGAGGTGCACGCACCATCGGCAGGCGTCTCGGAGTTGTCCGTTTCCCAGGACCCTGAGCTGGAGCGGGTGGAGCGCCGGCTCGCCCGGGTCGCGGCGCCGCGCGGCGGCGGCGGCTCGTCTCCCGCGCCCGGCGACGCCTCCGCCGCCTCCCCTTCCTCCTCGTCACCGTGACTGGCCGCCAGGCGGCCGGAGCCTGGAGACACGTGACACACGCACGTTTCACCAAGAACGTGGCACAGTACATCAGGTCTACACTGAACACTCAACAAGGCCTGGCCTCGCGACGAGGAAGACTCGTTTGTTGGACTTGCAGAGATGTGGAGATAAACCAGCTTTTTCACTGACCTATGCGGCCGGACCCGCCGCCCCTGCTGCTCCTTCCTCTCCCGCCGCCGCCTCTCCGTCCTTGACCCTCGGCTGACCGCCGCGTCCTTGGCTCGATGTCCCTAGGCGGAGTTTGAACCCTGTGCACCGCCGGAGGCGCATCCTGCTCTCTGATTGGTTCATCGCTCTCGGCGCTGGCGCCACCTCGTCCGCCGCGCCGCCGGGCACCCCGGCCTTTCTGGCCCCGCCCACCTGTAAGATGTACACATATTACCTTCACTTCGGAAGTGGAATGCAAGCTTTTGTCAACATTCAGCTCAAACAGAAGGAGCTGATCTAGAATGAAGCATATTGATTCACGACGCACGGACCCGCGGGCGGCTGCGCCAACTCGTTGTCGACCTTGACAACGAGCGAGTCGTTCCTCTCCTGCACGGCGCGCTGCTCCCGCGCTGCGGGCGCGGCGCCACCGTCGCTACTTCCGGCGCCGTCTCCGCCAGGTGGCGTGGTGCCGGCGGCGTTGCCCGGCGGGGGGCTGGAGGCGCCGCCGCCGCTGCTGCGCCGCGGGCCCCGGGAACCACGTCCGTCGCGTCCTTCACCTGGAGAGAGACGTGGAGGTCGCGCTCACTTGCTGCGTTCATGTACAAACCGGATGCGGGTCACGTGTGAAAATGGAAGTCACAGTCCTTGATTGGCTTCGATGTAAACTGACCACACACACACACACACACACACACACACACACACAACACACACACACACGTCACAGTCCTTGATTGGCTTCGATGTAAACTCACCCCAACCCCCCACCCACCCACACACACAACACACACACGAGCACACAGACACGTACACCACACACGCACACACGCCTGCTTCTTCACCTCTGGGTGCCCTGCCGCCGCGGCCGCCCCTGTCTCTGCGGCCCCGCCCACTCCCGGCTCGGTCCCGGTTGAACTCGCCGTCGTTCTCTGGCTCGTACCCCGGCCCTGCGCGACAACACCTCCGTTACACACAATTATCACTGACAAACACCTGCAATTTAGTTTGCAATACATGTTCACCCGACTGACGTTGCAAAGCTGAACCAAATCCGAACACAAATAAATAAAATAAGCAAATAAAATGAACTCATGCAGAAATAAAACGCAAGTAAATGGCATTTCGGGCAAACACAGAGGTTCACACTGGATGTGTCGTTCGTTGCGTGCGTTCTTGGAAGTGAATGGCAGCTGCATCGACTGACGCATCCGGTATGAACAGCCCTCAGGGTTGGTTACCCATCACCTCTTGGACACTGGAAACGTGACACACTTGTTTTTCTGGGTCACACATCCAGTGTTTTCACAGGGCGGGGATAACTGACCCTGAAGCTCTGATAAATTTCCAGAAATACGAGTGACCGACAAGTCTGTCAGTTGGTCCCGCATTTGGTGGTCAGGAAAGTGAGTATAACCCCCTTGCCTTTGCCTATTTGAAAGAACCGAACAGTGATCATTTTAGTTCCTTCCACCATGAGCAATTTCACAAACTACAGGTACCTAAATCACAAAGGTTCAGGTCTTTTTCACACTGGAAGTGTCACACGTTGTCTCTCTGCACAGGCCAACGCCGTCTGCGTTGACTTGGAAACTAACACGGTGGGACACATCCAGTGTGAAAATGATTTTTGACATGTCGAATTTATCTCAAGTGTTGGAGAAGACGTTCACAGAGGAGGACATTAGAACGAGGTCAGTGTTAAGTTCTGAGAAGTCTTGGTGAGTTTTGAACCTGTTTCTATGGTAACATATCCCAGAATTTCCATTTCTGCAACCAAAACAAAACAGCAAACGAGATTAGTTTCCAAACATTCCAACGAAAACTACTGAAACAAAACGAACCAGGTCATTTCTGAAACCAGCACATTTTCAAAAATACTGGCGTCACGCAAATGAAATCCTTCCAAGCTAAAGCGAGGCCAGGTTCACATGGGGGCGGGGCGTCCCGCGTCCATTAGTGACAACCAAGAACACAACTCCCCCCCCCCCAATGTTAACTTGACCCAACGGAACTGAGAACCATGCGCATGCGTCCAACAGAACCAATCAGCATGCAGAACAGAACAAACACGTGACGACGCCTCACCTGCTGCGACAGAACCGAACTGCAGCTCCACAGCTCAGTGAACACAGCGACATACAACGTGCGACACACACACATCAAGCGGTCCGATTCTTGAGTCGAAGCGACGAAAGACACGTTCTTCATACACCCCTTTGTACGCATACGAAGCGACAAACGTTGCAGTCTTTTTCACACTGGACGCAACGTGTAAGTCGACGCAGTACACAGAACGCGCGCCACATTCCAGGGTGAAACAGAACCCCACCCCACCCCACGTGCGAAACAAGGTTTGCGTGCACGTTCACCCGTGGCTCACACTAGGTACGAGGTGCGTCAACCCGTCACGTCAGGCTCCCCACCTTCCCTTTGCACTCTGTCGTACCCGATGTGAAAGCCACGGGTCATTGACACACGTGACAACAAAATTTCTGCGTTGCGTACAGACGATCACATCTCATCTTTTATTCACTCCTCCTCTTCCCAATTTCAAACGCATCCCGTCCACATGCCGTTTGAGACATTCGTGGAACAACAATGGCTTTGTACAGGCCTTGATCTCCCCAACACGAGAACCTGTAAAACTTGAAATCATTCCCACATGCAGAACTGTGCGTCTCGCAGATGGGTGAACACGGGACGTAACATGCCCCACCCCCAAACAGATTCCTAACAGAACCAGACTCTCACTGATCCTCATCTGAACTGACACCACGAGAGGACAGACGGCAAAAAAAAAAAAAAAAAAGAAATGTACACAACCACTCCGAACTTGATCCATATCACAGCAACGGAAACAAAATCACTCGAAAACTGACTGAGTACGAATCACAGCTGATCACAGACATGAAGAGGAACAGAACACTGCACGCGTCAAGAGCCACGCCAATGGGCGATGCGTCGCAAGCGAGACTGAGCTTGAAAACACTTGCACGCGATGGTACCGGGTCAACACAATAGCGCGCACAACCGAGCAACCGCTGAGCGAAGCACGTTTGCTGCGCGAGGATCAGCTGTTCCACGGGGAGCGTCGTTCGTTGCGTCACTAACTGTGGGCGCTGCGTTAACTCAGTGACCCAGCGTCAAATTGGCATCAGTGGCGCAAAGTACGAAGCACCCAGTGGAAGAAAAGCCCTGTTTGAGGCTGCATATCCAAAGCATTCTTCAAAGCTGAAGTGCAGTCACATTGAAACCGTGAAACCAGGAAGCTTCCAACAAGCAAACCAGGAAGAACAGCAAACAGATCAACCACAGGAAGGACTTCTCCGGAGACATAATGATGCAAACCAAATCAAAAGAAGAAATCAAACAAAACGTATAAAACACCGCACACAACAGCAGGGAATGAGATCCTTAGCTACACTATCAAACAAAACCACTCAGAGCAAACAGAACCACGGGCCACGTGGTCAGTAAGCGAGGCAGGCGGCGACTGCGGCGCCGCGCAGTGCGAAACTCTCACCGCCGCTCCCCGCCGCGCCGCGATCCTCGTCGGTGCCGCGGTCGAATCTCCCGCTGCCGATTCGCCCGGCTTCAAACAACAACGACCAACGCTACAGCTTTTCAAAATTTCTCAAAACCCTGCGATACCAGGTGATGAGGTAGTCTTCCAATTCACAAATGCTTCAACCATCATACATCAATCACCGAAGGAATTCATTTTTTCACATCCGGCTCTCATTCTGACCCACCCGGGCGGATCCGGGGGGGGGGGCAAGCCGAGAACCCCACCTATACCCGTCACGCCTTTTCTGTTCCTCTTCCAACGGTTTTGGAACGTGCTGGGATCACCGATTGAAGGGGTCAGGTGCCCACCAACTGCCCCCTCCCCTCTCTGCACTCGTTGCTATCTCGGCCGAACCTGCCCGTGCAGGTCGCAAAATGGGAACGTCTTTTTTCCCGGGGCAGACACACGCTAAGTTCTTACCTCTACGTCCTGACAGCAAAAAGAGGTGGAAGAAAACATCAACACCTATTTCCTCACAATAACATGGCAAACACTGAAGTGAATGTTCGGGCACCACTGTTGCCAGGCAGGCTGCTAACGCGTCGCTACACACTCACCTGGGCGACGGCCTGGCTCTCCGTGACGTGGCTTCGAAGGAGCTGGAGCGTCAAACCTGAAACGAAGTCAAACTAGTCTGATCAAGTGCGCCAGATCATGTCCACACCCACTTCTACGAAATTCTGTTACAATAGAACGAACTCAGCATTGGCATTTCCGTCAAGGAAACCACACTCAAGGAAATTTCCCTGCATTGAAATTTGGAAATTTGCTTCCAACCCCCTTGGAAATTACCTGACCTTACTCAACCTACTTTACCTCACCTCAGTTAGCCAACCCAACCTGACCTTACCCAACCCAACCCTGCACTGAAATATCCACACGCAGGGGAGGGGTTCAAGGAATTTCCTTGCAACCCCCTTGGAGGCAAATTTCCCTTGTAGATCTAACCCCCACCCTGTATGAAAATTTCAGTGCACAGAAATTTCGAAAACAGGGGGGGGGGGTTGCAAGGAAATTTCCTTCAAATCTCCCGCTCTGGCCTCAGTCAGTCAGAGCAGAAACTAGACTTTCAAGTAGACAATCAGCTGGGGGCAGCGTACATAGGCAGGACAGCACTTGTCTCAATCCACCAATGCCCCAGTCAGCAATGTGTCCAAGATACCGCTAACCCGGACGATTTGGAAAAAAAATTTTGCATTGGGGTAACCCGGACAATCAGACAATCTGTCCGAGATACCCCTAACCCGGACAATTTGGAACATTTCTCTTTCCAGAGGGGGGGGGTAACCCGGACAATCGGAAAATCAGTGGGTTAGGAAAATATAGAGCAAAAAGGGGATAATTTGGGTGTGGGGCGGGTGATGGAATAGGGGGGGGGGGGGGGGGGGGG
>JAAUXT010082627.1_pt1 | contig 15612 bp, 13 predicted proteins | sample 7278171 | NCBI WGS metagenome assembly JAAUXT01 (sample SAMN14350112, study PRJNA611818) | marine sediment metagenome | isolation source: surface marine sediment (1.8m) | place: French Polynesia: Moorea | collected 2018-08 | reverse complement strand
GACACGTCTTTATGGCGTGGAGAACTTTCGGCTCTCCCCAGTTCGCTAGCTGGAGAAGTAACGGTGTGTGTGTGGGACTACGTTGGACCCTCTTGACCTAATGTAGTGTGATGCTGCGGGAAAATTTAGCACCCGTCAGGATCCACTGGGAAAAGGGCGTTGAGGTCAGGAGTGGGAACGGTCCCCTCGGTTTCTTTATCCATTATGGAGAGTTTGATCCAGACTACGAGAGCCCTTCTCTCGGACGTACGGCCCTCACTGTACTGTGTGTGGCCATTAGGTACTCCCGTTGGTAGAGGATTCATTCCGTCGAGGCAGATGCTCCTGCAGCGTTCATAGGCTGGGCCGTTCCACCCCATTAGGAAAGGAATGACCCAGCACTGATGTACGTTCCCCTCCGTCACCCCTTTAGTAATTCTTGATGCGATGACGCTCAGCATCAGAACTTGGACAGAAGTACGCCACTCAAAATTATCCTAGTCAAGGCACCCAAATTTGCAAGTTGCACGGCCCCAGTATAAAACCTCGCAGGGCCTCACAACTTGTCATTGTGTCCCGGGAGCCAACTGCTCCAGGAGACATCCGCAACGAGATGTGCGTTCTGCTGCAGACGCAGGAAGATTCCCGGCCGCGGTGCAGGTTGAGGCGCAGCTCGACGCGAGCACACGACGGGTGGCTTCAGTGGCACGGCGCTCACTGCGCTCACTGCGCTCACTGCGCTCACTGCGCTTGGGAAGTGTGTGTGTGTGTGTGTGTGTGTGTGTGAGAGAGAGTGAGTGTGTGTGTGAGTGTGTGTGAGTGAGTGTGCGTGTGCATCTCTGAATGTGTGAATGCAAGTACAATTTTAAATCCTACGTCACACAGTCACTGAGGACACGTCCCAGTGTACAAGTGGCCCCACTCATCCGCTGGAACACCTGCCAACACGTGTGTGGTGACAAAGCGCAAAGGATCAGTTTTCAGAGCGCAGCGTTGTCAAGCACAGCGCTCGTTTTTTGTGCTGCTGTGAAAGGAGTGTGCTCCTGTGGGAGGCTCGCGCCGGTTGTTGGTTTCCTCCCGCCTCGGCATAACGATCGTCGCAGCAGGATTCCGAGCCCGACCCTGCATTGGGCGGAAGCGACTGAGCAAATAACAGACGCAGAAATGGAGAAGCACGGTCGCCGTGATACCGTCAAGCATTCCATGCTTTTCGGGCATCTGGACATCAAATTGATTGTTGCTTTGTCGGCCCTGTATCCCGAGAACAAAAGAGCTGCGCAACTGGAAATTTGTCACAGGGTCTGTTTGTCTGAAGCACCACGCGATGAAACCACCCTGTAGAACCTGACATTTACGAGGCACATTCAAACTTTTAAACTGATTTGGAGACGCTCTGAGTGAGTGAAAGGCAGGTCTTTATCGCTGCCTGAAGTCTGTGACCAGAACGGCCTCTGGTCGTGTGACTCCGGAGCGGCGAGTGAAGGATGACTGCGGCGCGTCCTCTCTCCATTGATTCAGGGGCTCAGGAGGCGCAGAGCTCAGGCTACTGCTCTGAGTCCAAACCTGCGTGTGTGTTTGTTTGACCTAATTTGTAAGAAAAACGAGAATTTTTTTGTCCTCCACTCAAACCACATTATCGGCGGACAGTCGTCTCTGTCGTAGAGGGCACTGCTCAACCCAGACCCAGGAAACGGTAAACCAAAGAGAGTGAGAATCTTGTTCTCCCACAGAGCAGGGAGACGGAAGCGTCAGCGCCGCGGGAGGCGGGACGTGGTCCGCCGCGCCTCGGTCCGGGTCAGCCGGCGCTCTGAAGGGGGCGGAAGCCCAGCGGCCCGCACTCCATAATTTCATTGTCAAATCTGACCCTGTTTCTTTGATGTATTTATTCGGGAGGTTTTTCGTATTGATCAGTCTGATTCTGAAGGGGCCGGGTTCATGTCGAGGAATCAATGTCACTGGTGCAGATTTGCTGCTTTGACTTCGTCCCATAATGTACGCTCTGATCAGTCCGCGCTGCAAAAGACTTTCCTACCGGTGGCAAATTCTCCCTGTGGCAATCGCTGTGCGGGTCATTTTTTGAGAGGAAGCGAGAAACGAACAAACGCGTTTGATTTAGCAGTGAGTCTGCATGTCGGACGCTGTCCACGAGCCCGAGCCTTTTTCACTGGGGAGATGAAAGCGCCGTCGTCCTGCTGCTCTCACAGCGCGGCTGCAGATTGCTGCTTTGACTTTGTCCCATCATTTGTAGAACGGAACATGACTCAGCAAGGCGGACGCGGACCACCACCGCTCGCGAGGCGCTCTTTTCTCCCGTGTTGTGCAGCCTGCAGCGTCTCGGCGTCGGCTGCGGTAAAACCAGGTGGCACGTTCACAGACGCTGCTGTTTGGGTTTCAGTGCTACTCGTTTTGTGTCGTTGTTCTTTGATCTTTTTGCACTCCTCCATCGTGGCGAGAAAAAAATGAGGAGTCTACGAAGGTTCCACCTGTGTTTCAAAGTGACTTTCAAATGTTGTGACAGAAGAACCGAATGAATTCAGGTCAGACAAAACTGTTCTCGTTTCTGAAGATTTCCGGCGCCCCATTTCTGCCGTGTTGCTCAGGATCGAAAATGCGCGAACCAGCCCGAAGCAGATCTTCTGGCCCAGTAGAAACCGGTGTGTGTGTGTGTGTGTGTGTGTGTGTGTGTGTGTGTGTGTGTGTGTGGCCCACATCCTCCGGACGACCATTGTGTGGCGGACGACTCGTCCAGATGCGTCGTGGCGTCCTTTGCTTGTCTGACCTGTGTGGCGAAACTTGTCCCCATGTTGCTCACTGTGTCCGCCCGACAGGTTCCAACCGGGGCGCCTTGGTCAGTCACACTGCATGACCCAGCATCTGGTTCGGCCGCGTGACAGCTTATCCATTTGATCAGTCCTTGAATTGGAGAAATTCAAACATGAAAGAACCAGCAACAAATAACAGCCGCAATGTTTCTTGATGGGCTCATCATTCACGGTGAAGTCCGTTCTCAATTCGCATTGAGAAAGACGCCATTCTTCATCCGAAGCACGCCCGAGAGAACAGTAACGAACAATGTCCTCCATAATTTCATTGTCAAATCTGACCTTGTTTTGGTTTGATGTATTTATTTGAGGGAGTTGAGTATTGATCACAGGAAGCTGTGCGAGGGACGGTCAGTGTTACGGAATCGATGTTCTCAGGATCTGCAGAAGACGAGGCCTCGGCCGGGACGACGCTGGGGTCGGAGAGGAGACGGACGCTCTCCTCGTTCGCTGCTCAAATTTCCCCAAACCTCAGGCCGTCCCGCCTCGTGTAGGGTGTTCCCCGGACGGCGAGTCGGAGCGGAGGCAGCAGCGCGCGTTCTCAGAGTGAAGCAGCCTGCTTCTTCTCACCATTTGTCGAAACCACCCAGCAAAGTGCGGCAGCTTTGTGATCTTTAGCATGTGTTTGTACTTTTACGATCCCTTTGCTCCTTTCATTCTCGCCTCGCGTGCTACGGACGACTGTGGCTGAAGGTTTGTGTGGTGCGTTGCTCTCGGTAAAGAGCGGCGTGTTAAAAGGAGGCAAGTCCCCCAAAATCAGCCGCGACAGAGCTGCTGTGTTCACATGCACGGCGCTTCGGTGGAAATCTTGGAGCCATGTCCCAGTAGACGAGCAGATTAAAGTTTCGGAGGCTTTCGGTATTGAACCGAAAGGTTGCCGAGCCTCTGGTCGTCAGGGTCCCTGTTTTTTCAATCAAACAGCAGGTCGTCTGGATGGAGGATGAAACACCGTAACAAGCCTGCAGCTTTTGGAATTTGGTACATTTATGGTGAAGAAACGTTCGTGCTTCACAAGTTCTGAAACTTCATTTGACCTTCGTTCAAATCGTTTTCCGATCCAAATGTCCGGCGGACGATGTTCTTGGCGAGGTGGCCTCTTCCCATCAATAACGCAGGCGAAGGTTGGATCAGTTTTCACCCGGCCTCACTCCGACGCTTCGCCTACAGGATTAACCAACAGCCCTTTTCCGAGAAGAGAAACCCGAGCCGGCGAACCTCTGGGCCTCTGTCAGCGATTCCACCCTGGGAAAGTTGAACTTTTGCACGCCATTGCCTCCTGCGTGATTGTGTTTGGTGTGAAATGGTCCCGAGAGGGTGCATCAAGTCAAGCAGGATAAAGGAGACGTTTCCTTAGCCTTTCGCTTCCGTCCCTCGTGACTCGGTTCCAGTGCCCGCAGTTGTTGTGTTGTTGCATCTCATCCTCCTCGGGGCCTCACCGAACACAGCGCCCGCCTCAGCCGCGCTTTAATCCTTGAGAGCCCGGCGAATCCTATCTCCTGCGCTTCATTGGGCCTATTTACTTCATCAATAAATGATGCGGTGTGTAAATGCAGGGATTTTCTGTGGCCACTATTTAGTGGGTGATTTCCGTGTGAGGGAGATATGGGGAGCTTCCTCATAATGCGCTTCCCTAAGGAAAGAGTATTTCCCCGTTCTGGAACATGTCCGTCCTGATCAGCGGCACAGTGGAGCACGTAATGCGCGTTTATCGCGAGTCGACGGGAAATGAATGTGGACGTGGGAGCAAGTGGGTCTCAAATTTGTCCGATGTTGCCGATTCGTGACTGGGAGGACGGATCTCGAGACTGACGGACGGACGCGCGGCTGCGTGCCGTTAGATTGGACAAACGAGGTTTCTTGTTGTGAGACTTGTGCAAAAGATTTGAGCAGGGAGAACTGCAGGGCAGAGAGAATGAAGACCACACGAACGAGCACGTTTCGAGAGTTGCACCAGAAAATCCACAGATCTGGACGATTTGCTCATTTTCCTGACGTTCCTGCCATCAGGTTCCACGGAATTTATGTTCTGTCTGTCTGTCTGTCTGTCTGTCTGTCTGTCTGTCTGTCTGTCTGTCTGTCTGTCTGTCTTGTCTCGGTTTGTCTGTCTCCCTGTCTGTGTTTTTCCGTCGCTGCTCTCTCCTCGTCGGTTTCAGGAAGTCAGCTCCAGCAGCAACAGCAGGTCAGATCGAGGTGAATTGGAAAGGCAATTGGCTACTCAAGACTCTTACCCCAGAGTTTACGGATTGCTTTGACCCAATTTGTTCAACAGAAACCAAAATCCCTCGGCTAAAAGTAGGTCAGAACCTGCAACATCAATTTCGGAATGATGTATGGTTCCTGGCGGATCAAAGATCTGCAGGGCACGCGGCGATGTCAACCCTCATCGATTGAAACAATTCTGGGCTTTCTCACAGATGAACTTCAGATGTCTCGGATCACCTTGTTTTAACTTTATCTGCAGCCCAATCAATCACTGTGTCGAGAAAGAAGAGGCCCTGTGGACCTGAGCTCTGGAGCAACTGGACCTGCTTCGTCATGAAACTCGCAGTCATTGGCCGACTTTTGTGTCGCTTGCCAAATTGCAACCCTCGTATTAAATTTCCCGTGCTTTTGGAAACTGGACAGTTTGATGTAATAATCCAAATGGACGTATTTCTAAACATAGCAACTCAGCACGGACGGAGTCCATTGCGAGTAATTCAATTTTCTCCCGCAAAATCTGAGACAGACTGATTTGTCACGCAACCTCGGTTCAGGCTCTGAAAGGTGGATGCCAGGGCGGGTGAATTCTTTTCACAGCAAGTTGGAGCAGTCTTTCGTTCACTTTGTTCTCAATCCTCGGTACATTCAGGAATTTGAAACGAGGCATCGTGATGCAAGCCTGAACAGACAAAAGTAGAAATGGCTGTCTGCAATTTCCCACAGGTCATTCAGTCGTGCCGTAAGTCAGGCAGACTGTGAGACGAGTTGTTCCTGTGTGGTCATGACGTCTCGCAGTCCACAGTCCAGATCGATATTGTTGTGAACGAACAATGACAGCGGCCCACATATGGAGCTGTTAGTTATCGCCAGGTCTCGGGAGGTCACTCCTCTGAAAGTCATGCGCAAGTATCTTTGCGCAAGAGGTGAGCACTTCCGTGGGCGAGCTGCAGTCACTTGAACTGAATTCCGGGTGAAACCTGAACAGTGGCACAGAGAGACCACTGTGCCACCTGAGGTTGTGTGTGTGTGTGTGTGTGTGTGTTGTAGGTGTGTATGTGCGCGTGTGGGAGACGTGCGCTTGCCTTGATGGCCCCTACGACCACGAGTCTGCACTGTGACGTAAGAGTTCACACACGCTACAAAAATGGTTCCTGTGAAATCATATAATGACTTTTCAAGACCTTTGGTCGAGAAAAGAGTTGTATAATTGAACAGGAACCAATTTTGCAGTGTGTGAACTCACTTCTACCACAATGAGGTCATGTACGAGAGGCCTCATGATCGCAGCGTGATAGAACGTCTGTTCTCGCTTCCGAGATGCAACATTTCAGATAGAATCCAGGACGGACGGACGAAGTGTTCGGTGTTGATGCGTTCGGCAGTGTGTGTGTTGAATTTCAAATCTCAAACAGCAACGTTGCTCCAAGACGTCTAGCTTTTGTGAGCAACAAGATATTGCAGACTAATGGATGGAGTCCGACTGCTTTGTCAATGAAAGTCAATTAGGAATTGAATACACGCTTGAAGCTTTATATTTGAAGTGATCAGTTCGCTTGATTGAATCTACATGCCGACGGAATGAATGTGTCTACTGCAGCAGAGGCTGAGAAACTGTAGAATTTGTTGAGGTTGTCGTTGGGTGAGGTGCGGGTGGCTGATCCTGTCTCGCCCGGTGCAGCGAGCTGGAGAATGCAGAGGAGACTCGCAACGCCACGGGTGGCACAACCAAACCGAAATGACAGAAGCAAACACGTGCACTGCTCATCTCAGGCCCCGGAGTCTGACATCCTCCTCTCGTTTTTTACCGCAGCACGAAACACGTGCTGCACAGCTCAACTCTCAAGAATAGGACGTGCCGTATCAAGGGTCTCTGGCCAAAAAGAAGTGTCGCAGAACCGAACCTCACTCCTCACACTTCACACCTCCCCGAATCGTGCCGATAGTGTCCTGCTGAGTGCGGCGGAGTGCCGTGCCAGCGAGAGCCTCAATGGTTCACAAGTGACCAACATCCCCCAAACATCTGCGATCGAGGATTCTGAGAAAAACTCCTTGTTGAGTGCAATCCCACTTCATGGCCCTTTATTCAATACATTTCTACGTGTAGTGGTGTTTTAGTCGACTCCAGGGGCCCCGATAGATCATACAAGGCACATGCCTAACCACTTAGAGGTGTTGAACATGAGATTGAATCGGTCCTCTGTGTGAAGTTACAGGACATTCATCTCTCGCTCCGTCCCGCGGTTCATCAGTGAGCGGATGATCGCTTGTTTGGCCTGGGCGTTTTCAATCCACGTTGATGAGGAATCCGCTGCAAAATGGTTCGCCAAGGCTTCCTGCACATCCAACTCGTGGTTCACAGTCGCCGGGCCTCCACAGATGCTCCAGAGAGACGGGTTCGTCTTCACCTTCGCGCACTTGCTTTGATACTCCTGAGAATCTCAGACCAAAAAGAATCTGCCAATGTTCACAGGCACATCCTGTCTCTTTGGACAGACAGGCGAGTGCAATCCATTGAGAGGAGAACCCCACAGAGCCCTGGGGTGGGGTGGGGTGCCAACTGCTCACAAGTCTGAGGGAAAGGTCTGAGACGGTTGCTTGACCTAACTTTTCACCTCCGGTTGACTTTTCCGTCCCCAAAAGACGTGAGGGTTTGACGTGAAGTGAGTCACAAGTAGTTGCGTGACAGTTGGACAACGCTTGGGTGTGTTCGGTGGAGCTATGTTTTGCTCGTCGCTATTCGTGGCGAAAAGTTCATCAATTTGGGGTCATCCCTTTGCACTGTGATCGCAATCACTCCGACAACTTATCAGTTTGCATGATTCTGCTTTCAGATGGAACAGACACACGAGCACTCTTCCGACTTCTGCTGCACCGTCCATTCCTCGCTTCGGACTTCACGGAATCGGTGAGCAAACGTCTGTTTCATCAATGGGTCATTTGCTCACCAGAGGGACAATGGATTTGCTGAGCATCACAGTTCTAATTGCGCTGAGGTTGAAAACTGGACCTGGTGACCTGTTCACCTCCAGTGCATCACGGCAGCTTCCTGAGCCGAGTCGTTCAAGTGGGTGCGGCATTGAGACGACGGTCCGCCGAACCGCCCGTCGTGCCATCCCTGCCCAGGAGAAAACGCTCACCAGATGAAGGTGTCAACCTTTACAGCTTCTCCCTCGGAAAACGGACAAGCAACACACATACGAGCGAGCCATAAATACTGTTCAATACAAGAAGTGTTCGGTAAACGGGCGATTACGATTTTGCGACTGTGGACATAACGTTTGCGAAACCACGAACACGAAACAACAACAGAGACAACAGGGAGTTCACGCGCACCTAATATCTCAATTATTTCCCGCGATTATTTCCAACGAGGTCGAGACTGGACTTCGTGTCAGGTGCAGCATCACGCAAACTTCCCATCGTTTCCGCAATTTCGGAAAATATGATGATAAATCTGGGTTCAAAGGTTTGACTCGAATTTGAACTGAAGGTCGTCAATTGTGTCTGTATTTCTGCTTCATTACTATTTTGCCAACAATAGGGCAGTTTGTCTCGTACGTACATGTCCATTTCATCGAGCAGGTGTTGCTGCGCTTAAATGTCGCTCACAGCAAACCTTCAAGCAGTTGGTGGCAGGACCAGGACCAAAATTGGGTCAGAGAATACCTGGTCCGTCGGGGGGGGGGGCGACTTTCACTTTGAAACGCGTCCTGTGTGTGCCTGGCACAGCGAAGCAGAGGAGAAATGAAGTTTTCGTCGTTGGGAGCCGGGCCCGGATGTATATGCTCATCTTCGATTCCACCACATGTCCGTTGAAGAGACAGCAGCACCTCCACTGCCGTGTTGAGTGGGGTTACTGGATCACAGGACACCGGTCTTATGCTGCTCATCTGAGCAAGGCCAATTTATTCTCCCGGGGTTGTGTCTTTAGACCCTGCAGACAGTGCTGTACAGGCAATTGCAATTTCATGGCTGCCCTCCCACATTGATTTTCCCACAGCTCATTGCTTTCTTTGCTTTGAGTCGCACGGGAACAAAATCTGAGTGGTTGTGTTCGATGAACTGCGTTGCAATTGACATGGAATGGGTTTCCGGGCCGAGGCCGATGTTTTCCGCAACCCAGGTGGGAGGATGTGGAGAGCTGAATGAGCCGGTCTCAATCCGAAATTTCTCCTTGAATCACCCTGGCCCGTGAGGGCGTTCCCTCAGCCTTTGAATGTCAAGACATTCACCTCAACATCCGCACAAGTGTGACCTGTCCTCAGTAATCTGCACTTTCTCTCAGTGAGATGGAGGCTCAAATTTTGCTCAAACTTTGACTTGTCTGGGGAAGAAACCACAAGGAGCAGAACAACTGGAAATGAAAGAAATCAGCAGTTCCTTTCCGAGGCACCAGGTTCCTCCAGTCTCCACGGAAACAAAACACTATAAAAGCTTTGCTCAGTCTCTGTTGTGCCGTGTTTCACTTGCTTTCTGCTCGTGGTGGTTTTTCTGTGTGCTCAGTGACATTTCAACCGATATTCCCCGTGAATACGAGCGTACCACAACAGCGCTTCACATCTGCAGACTCATTGCAAAACGTCAATTGTTTCAAGAACTAGTGACACATTCCTTGTGACAAACATCGAAGAAGACAGACAATCTGTTCGAAGAAAAATTTCCGTGGAACTGCACAACTGAAGCTGAATCTCTCCAGGACGAACACACGGGAGCGTCCGCTCCGTGGAGAGAGTCCAGACTCTCGCTGTCACTTCGTGAATCCATTAATTTGGGAAAAAGTGAAGTCTACAATTGTCGATGATAGATGACCGTGGTGAAACCGGAAAAAGTACATTTAAATAGACAACATCATTACAGCGGCTTTTCTTCAGCGTGATGTATTGTATGGAGAAGCAGTTTGAATCTGGATGTAATCTGGTTGCATTAAGGACGCAGTGGGAGAATGGTATCGCTTTCATCAATCTGACTCGAAATTCACTGCGCTGCTGAAATTGCTGTGAATTGAATTAACAATCTGCGTCGCGATGTTGGAAGGAAACAGAGGCAAGGCGCGGGCTGCGGCTGATGACAAGTGCGACGGCAGCCTGGCTGAGAACGGTGGTTCTACAAGAACACATGTCACATCATTGCAATTCCACTCTCCACAAAATGTTTGCAGTCTCAAGTCCACAACACCCCTGTCTAAAGTTGTCAGGTCGTGCTCATGTTCACACCTGGAGATAGACCACACAACTCGCATAAATGCATCTGAACGGTTCTTTTGACCACCAGAGGGACCCTGTGCGCACGCTTCAACCTGTCCTCGGGCACCGCACTGTGCTTCCAACAAAGCCGCCCAATGATGAATCCTGAGAACGAAAAGGAATTCATGGCTTGGATCACCCTGTCAAACATCCTGCCATTTGGGAACATTTCGGCGCCCACGCTGCAGGTTCCGCCCCTTTGTTTGCTCAGTTTCACCCACAAACTGAGCGAACATCTTTAGTGTACTCTGGTGCACATTTTTCCATGAAAAGTCATGAAAATGCCGATATTTTTATCTGAAGGAAAACATACCCTACAAATTTCCCTCGAGGCTTCTCTTCTTCTCCATAAACGTGGCAATAATAGTTGGAAATGTATGTAATTTCTTCACCAGTTGTTTGTTTCGTTCTGCCGTCTGCAGCTACAGAGACTCCGAGGCTCGTTGGATTCATCGAAACTCGTGGGTGTCAAGGAGAACTTGCGGACACAGATTCATGGTTCTGATGGAGCCGAGCCTGGGATGCTTCACTAACTCTGATCGTCCACAATCAATTTCAGCAAAAACACAAGTTTCGGGCTTTTTTTTTGGGGGGGGGGGGTCACGGTTGGAAAGAATCTCTCCTCCTTGGGAAAGCCCGCCCCCCTACCCCAGCCCTGTGTGCGTGTCCTCTCGTATCCAAGCACCGTGACGCAGTTGTGCTGACTGTGCGGCGCTGGGGGAGCTGACGCCTGCACTCCCACACCAGCGCCGTGGCCTCCGCAAAGAGCTTCAATTGTGTTCACACTCTTCACCGGTGAACATCAGTCGCACCGAGGCACGCCTGGCGAACTCTGTGGCTGCATGTGCCGCATCCATCGCGCGTCGTGCGGTGACTGTGCATTGGAGTTGACTGCGTGCACGCGGAAAGACACAGCTGAGTTCTGTGGTGACCACCTTGTGGTACAAAACGGATAGACTTTGTTGGAGTTGTCTGCAACAGACGACTGAACTCAAACACCAGTGAGCAGGTGAGACGAAAAATACATTTTTGTCAGAAGAGGCAGCTCCCAAAACAAGCCTTGTGTGCATTGACTTGGTTGCGAAAATTCCCCACCAACTGGCATTGTTGGACGAACCAACAGCGTTGTGCTCAGCGTGAGCCGGATCCGCAAACGGGAATCGATAAGTCGTCGACGTACCTCGATGTAAATGGGAAATTACATCCCAGATGGTCCCAAATTAATCGGTGAATTATTAACTGTTGCGGACCTGACAAATCAATGGATGAGAAGAGTCCGAATGACACGCAGCGCCCCTGTGTGCGACGCTTTTCAGTGCTGACGTCTTTCTGAAACAGTTGAACAAAAGTAACAAAGAAAATACTTTGTGCGAGCTGTCTGTTGAAGGAAAGGAAACCTCACAACATGAACAAAGCTTGCAAGCAACCAAAGCGAGTCTGAAACAGGGCAACAAAGTCGGTTTGAGCTTCCCACTCCCGGTCCCCGTGTCTGCAGGCACCTGGGAGGGAAGCACATTTGATACGAACCCGGATGACAGCTTCTGTGCAGATGAGAAAGAACAGGTATCAGAGCTCTGTGTGTGCGTGTAGCCTTTTCAGGTTTTTGTTGCTGAGAGCAAGACGGCTCCTGTGTTTCGCTCTCCACATTCTTTGGTCGTGTTGTTTGTTGTCTTGTCTCCCAAAATGTCAGCGTAAGACTTTCGCGCAAACGCCAGAGATAGACACGCAGGGGCCTTGGTGCACCAAGGCTTGGACCTGAAGCCGACTCTTCACACCAAATTGAGACGTTTTCTGCCGTATGCAGGCAGAAGGATTGCGGAAAGCCGCACCAGAGAAGAGGCTTTGCTGTGAGCACATTTGAGCTTTCAGCCTAATTGAGCTCGTTGTTTGTGTTCTGCGGATTCACCTTGATGTATTCATGCCTGCAGTGCCAGTGAGACCGCCGTCTGCACGGGCGTTCGAGAAGGATTCAAATGTCTGCGTGTGACACAAGCACTTTCATCACGTAGGTGTTCATGAATGAGGTACCGAAACACACACACACACACACACACACACACACACACGCGCGCGCGCGCGCGCGAACACTGCTCAGCTGTGATCGAACAACAGTATGAGGTGTACAATTTTGTTCCGCATCAATATTTTGCTCTTTTTGTGTGACCTCACTTCTGAGTTCGAACTGGTGGACACTTTTCAGTTCACTCTCAAAGAATATAGATCTATCCAGCGTGGGTTTTGCTTGAGAAATCCCTGTTGCCTGAAATCAAGCAAGCAACAAGGCGCCGCTCATAGATTATTGATGTAATTGGCCCGTTTCATAAGGCGACCAAACAAACCCAGATCGATGTGTCACTCCGGACAAACAGAGTCACGGCCGGTCGCCCCGGGTTTGGCTCTGAGACGCTCAGCTTGACGGCCTTCTCGGCGCGCTTTTTGAGTGGAAGTTGACAGAGGTAGGATGAGTCAGCAAGATTTGGTCCCCGATACAAGTACGGAGGTGACCCCTGAAAACTTCTGACCGACTGAGATCCTCCAACTTCTGGAAACGCTCAAACAAACCACCCAGTCCAACCTGAGATCCACCCAGCGCGGAAGGAATATGAAGGACAGATATTTCTGTTTTATTTGCACATTGGTGTGGAGAGTGGTCAGATTTACAGCGGCATGAAAGCGCGCCGTTTACGATGATCAATACTCATATTCGCATGTGCTGCAAAGAAACACAGCTTTTTGACTCGGGGAAATATGAATTTACGAGCACTTTCTTGTTGCATACTTCAAGTGAGTTGGGCCGATTCCTGCAGGGATTTACAGGCCCATTTACGGCTTATTTAAGCTGATTTTATTCAAAGGTTAGCGCTCGCCCACTAATAAGTCAATAAATCATGGAGATCGGGGTGAAATATTCCCGAAATTTCTGAAGGGGAATAGATGCTGTGCCACGATACCGACATCTATCACAAGGCTATTTGGGTGGAAATGTCTGACCAGATTGAAAAGCACTGGAAGTTGCAATTTGGGCGATTCCCGGCGTCTTGAACACAGTTAAATTACTTCAGATGCAAAGACTTTGATCCTGTGTCCTGCGAAATCAGTCAGACTTTCAGACATAAACTTCAGCCTGCCTGCCACGCATCGTGGTGACTCCACGGCATTTGTGCGAGGCCTCTCCCTTCTTGTGTTGGTGCCGTGTGGGCAAGGGGGCTCGCTTTCGGTTCAGGAATGCCGCACCCACAGTTGCCTTGCTACTTGCACGCTCCTTCTTGATGAGAATCTGATCTCAGAGGACAACTACACCCTGTGGAGCCACCACAACCAGAATGGTCTTCCCCACTGACCACACAAGATTTGTATGCTCATTGAGCACCTTCATACAGACAAGTCAATGCTCTTAGAAAAGTTTTTTTGTTGGGGTCTTCCTTCTGAGGGCTGAAAAGCTATGACAGGTTGACACATGGTTTGTCTGTGGGCCAGGCAATCACAGTTTGCTCAATGACATTGTAAGTTTGAACAAGTTTCGTTCTTGCCTTCAGGACAAATTCTGGTATTTCCAAGCATGAAGTGGGGTTTCCTGCTTGACTTACTAAGCATCCCCTGAAGTTTATGTCAATCCAGATGGACTGTGTTCAACAAGGGGTGATGGAGTGTGCCACAATGACACCCATCCAGGCGCCATTCGGTACTGTTTTGGATACAAAGTTTCAGTGGAAACAGTTCTTCCAGATCCATCTGGCTCCAGAAACCCAGACAAGCAACCCATCAATATTTGTCCGTACCCTGTCTGGATGGATAGTGGATGGATGTCGACTCAATGTGGGCCGCAGGAGTGTGGAAGTGGAAGCTGTCCTCCCACAAAGTGACCGTCGAAAGTTTCAAATTGAGGGCAGTCCCTCTTGCACCTGGCCTGAGGAACATCTGTGAGCATTGATCTTGGCAAACACACCGCAAAGCAAAGCAGGGTTCCGACTCGCCAGGCCAATCAAATTTCCCTGAAATCTCTCTGATTTTTCTCCTGATTTTTGAAACAACTTCTCCCGATTTTTTCCACTTGGAAATCAATTTTCCATCACATTGTCGATAAATAGCATGCTGCCATGTTTCGAAAAAAAATTCGACATGGCCTTCATTTGTTCAGTTGGCATCTTTTGGCAGAAAAGTTAGAAATGATTGATTCTTTTGCAGCTGGTTCCACATGAAGTGATTGTTCATCATTTGGCTTGGTAACTGCTCACTCACCACCAAGAAGTACAGTGTGTGTGCGAACCATCAGAAGCAAATTTCTTGACAGTTGTAAAACCAAAATGACAATGTCCCTGATTTCAACTCCCCCTCCGCCTGATTGAGGCTGAAGCCCCATTTTCCCCTGAAATCTTTCCCTGATTGGAAAATGTCTTTATTTCCCCTGACTGGTGGAAATCCTGAACCGTGCTTTGGCGCAGCCTGGGAATTATTGAAGCACACCACCACAAACAGACAATTTCTGACAATCTCATGTGCTGTCTTCCCACACCTCTCGAAACCTGTGAACCTGATTCTTTTTTTTCAAAATGAGAGGTCATCATGCACCACATGTAATGCACTTGAGTCAAATGCACTCATCCATCCAAAACACCCCAACATGTACTCTACAACTATCATCCAACATAACCAAAGTAACACACCTGTCATCATTTGCCCTGACAATGTTTTCATTTTATAACACCTCAAAATGATCCCAATTTTCATCTGACCATGCCATATGCAAATCCTAATTGTGTCACTATGCCACATCAGAATTTCACAAACTTGGTATTTATCTGGAGTAAATCACATGCTTCATCACAAATCATTCAAATATCATACTGAAATAACATTTAAACCATTCTAATTTACCCACACATGTACCCCAACCCCTCTCAAAAAAATCAATTTTTTTTCACATTTTTCATATTTGACCCAATGGTAGCCCAGGTTAAAATTGACAAAAGGCCTCATTCTATTATACACACATCATCTTCCCCCAATGTCCTTCTAATATCTTCAAATGAAATAAATTAGAAAAGTTCTTTACAACCATTTTTGTCTGACAACACATTTCATGCCTCTCAAAGCCCAAATCCAAAAAATCATACTTGGACAGCCAAAACTCAACAATGAATGGTCTGATTCACACAAACTTAATACCAAAATCTTCCTCTCAGCATCCTCTTTGCTTTACTGGATTCCAACAATATGCAGAAAATCTAAAACCAAGATTAAGAATCATTTGAAAAAAGTCAATTTTTTCACTTTTTTCAAACTTTCAACTTTGGACCCCAATGGTACCTACACATGGAACAGGAATTTTTTTTCAATACCTCAGGCATCATCTACCACCAATACCT
>JAAUXT010010018.1_pt1 | contig 15612 bp, 20 predicted proteins | sample 7278171 | NCBI WGS metagenome assembly JAAUXT01 (sample SAMN14350112, study PRJNA611818) | marine sediment metagenome | isolation source: surface marine sediment (1.8m) | place: French Polynesia: Moorea | collected 2018-08 | reverse complement strand
CCCCCCCCCCCCCCCCCCCCCCTGAACTTGAAGGTGTTTATGAACTGCGAACGTTTGTATGGACCACACGCTTTTTATGCGTAGCATTCTTGTTTGTGTGACCTGATAGCAGAATATTGAGGCAAAAGTTGGGGTGCATCTCATGCTTGGGTGCAACTTATACATGGGTGATTCCGGTATTTGGTAGCGAATGACCTCTGACATGGAAAGCAGAACTCTTGTGGAGTCCCTTCGGTACTCTCGTGAAAGCCAGCATGTCATCGCGAAAGGGACATGTACGTGTGGGTTGGCACATCAGGCACCAAATAAAAATTTGAAACACCGCTTTATGTACGACATGGCAGGTGGACGGGATCCACTACGATCCGTACCGCTCTGGACGCATCGCGATGGTGGCGCGAGGCGAGCGAAAACGCTGGGTCATCGCCTCCGAGAACATGAAGAAAGGAGATCTCATCAAAAATTCCACCTTCCTCAGCAAAACTCCAAGTGAGGTCAAAGATAGCACAGATGTAAAGGCAAAGGAAACTGGAAAAAATACACAGCCGCAGCTTAACATGACTTGCTGACTTCATGAATGGATCTTCGAGAATTGGAAAATGAACTGTGTTTGATTTTGTGTTTGTAGTTCGCGCGATGGAGGGAGACACGCACCCGATCGGCTCTCTGCCGACTGGTACCCTGGTGCACGCGGTCGAGATGTTCCCTGGGGCCGGCGGCTTCTTCGCGCGCGCAGCGGGTACCAGTGCCATGGTGAGTGTTGAACCGGATGTGACGTCATGGCGGGAACCAGTGTGAAATGGCGAATGAGGGAAGAATAGCTTGAGCCAAGCTCGTCGTGTGATGTCATGCAGCGCTTGTGTCCATGGCTTGGAAACTTTGCACACCAAACTACTTGGAACGTTTGTTCCTCACGAAAGACTTGTTGTCGTGGATACATTGTGAGACCCGAGTTGCTGGGTGCTTTCAGATCGTGAAAAGAGCAGGCGACAAAGTGGTTTGTCGGCTGCCGTCCAAGCGCGAGGTGATCCTGCACGAGACGTGCCAGGCGACCGTGGGGCGCGTGTCCAACATCCACCACAACCGGCGTATCATCGGCAAGGTGCGTCCCAATTTTACAGCACTGACACGTTGACATCCCATCCTGAAACGCAACCTTCATTTCAGTTCATCTGAGATTGTGTGTGTGTGTGTGTGTGTGTGTGTGTGTGTGTGTGTGTGTGTGTGTCGGGGTGTGTGTTCGTGTGTGTTTGCACGGGTGGTTCAAGAGACATGAATGTTGCGGCCCAGGGTAAGTGCACGATCTTTTCTATTTTAGGCGGGGCGGAACCGGTGGTTGGGCTTCCGTCCAAGGACCGGTCGGTGGCACCGAAAAGACGGGAAGTGCGGACGCAAGTTCAAGCCTCCGCCCAAACCCCTGACGATCGACACGCCGAGGCTGGCGCGGAACCAGCGCGTGTACGTGCACCCGCTCTGCGGGATCCGCCTCGCCCCGCCGCTTCTGCCGCAGGACTACCAGACGTGACGTTCTGAACATTGCGCATGCGCTGTGCTGCAACACAGAGGGTGTTCAGAGTGTTGTGTGTTGCTGTCTCTGTGAGACCTCTTGTGGAATGTGTGATCAGAAAAATCTGTGTCACAGTGAAACATCCTTCAATGGAAACATTTTGCAGTGAGTGGTGCTGATTGAAAAGGAGATTGCGGATATGGCTCCAGTGAAGGTTCATCCACTGTGAATAAAGTGTGACTGAGAGATCGTGTCTCGCTGGTGAGTGAGTTTCACGAACACGGAACAAAGGCATGATTGTGCAGTCACACTGAACTCACGTGGATGAACGCATGCCTGCAACAAGGGAACAGGAGAGTGTGACTGGTACAAAGATTCACACCAAGAACAAAAGCAAATCGCTGTCGCGATGCGGCGCGTCGCAGACGGACATTATGCAGAGCAGCCCAAGTGATGCAACACCAGACGTAGCGTTTCAGAATGTCGTTATGGAAGGTTCGTAAAAAAATATCAGTCTTTGCATTCTATGGTTATCATCGATCATGGCCGGTTTGCTTTCCTTCGTTCGGTGGCTTTGACATGAGCAACACCTCTGCGCTTTGCTTGTGAAATCGTTGGTGCGCACGAGAAAATCAAGTGTGGGCACGTCTTACGTTGCCGTGTTCTCTGTCAGACTCGCCCAGTCGTGCGCTCGTACAAGGAATGATGTCACACAAACGACACCAAATCTTGAATAAATAGGCACCAAGACGAGATCGAAACAGGTCATTGTTGTTTGAAAATATGTGGTTGACAAGTCGGTCACCGTGGTCTTTGATCAGTGATCACGTCCATTTCTTGCTCGGGTGCTTGTCGAATCATCTCGTTCTGACAAACGTTGAGTATTGGTTGGAATTTGACATTCACAAAACGACAAACATCACGAGCAGGCCGTCCAGGATTGCGAATGTTCTGGTCTGACTTATGAAAACGAACATGGCTGTTCCGTACGACTCGTACCTTTGCGCGGACTCGGGCGTGTTCGATTTGCGCATCAGGGCACCGAGTTCGCTTCTGCATCCAAATGGATGGCTTGGTGTCCGGTTTTGATGTCTGGCTCAACGTGGTGCAAAACGTCACTGTTTTTCGGAAGCGTCTGTATCAGGGTCTGGTTTCCTCACGACTCGGTTGTGTCACATTTGGATTTGATGAATCGCTTCACAAGGGCGTGAAGCGGAAGTGGGCGTCGGTGTTGGGCGTGAGGAGCAGGTTGTAGCGCTGGCGCATGGGTTGGGCGGACACCCACGAGAGGCGGAAGCGGGAGAGCAGCTTGGCGATGAGGACGTACATCTCCTGCTCCGCGAACCGACGACCTGGGCGAGAGAACAAAAAGCTTTTTGTCCTGTGAAAATGAACCACTGTTCGTGATTCGGGAGCCGATGCTGTTGTGCCATTTCGGAACATACTTTCTTGACCATTTCGGGCCCCCACCTGAAACGGCAGGCACCCATGTCTGGTTTCATCCCACCAGCGTGCACGTTGCTTTGCACCCACCTGCGCACATCCTGGGTCCGTGTCCGAACGGGATGAGGAGGTACGGGTGCGCGGCCCTGGTGGCCTCCTCCCGCCCCGCGCCGCGCACCCAGCGCTCGGGGACGTACGCCTCGGGGTCGCTGAAGTACTCCGGCATCCGCAGCAACATGTTCTGATTCAGCTCCACGGTCGTCTGGAGTGCAGAAATAGACAGCGTTGTGGAACGTCAATCGCGATGGTCACAAGCGTGGACAAATTGAAGTTTCCTCAGCAGAGATGAGGTCGAGCGGACGTTGGACTGGGGCCCCAAACCCAATTGACCTGTGGAAGGATAAACCTTCGCATCGCAGGGTTGGGGCCAGAGGATACACGAGGGAAGACCCACAAGTTCCGAGCTTTCCGTCGTTTGTTGGCGCTTTTTGCCGAGTCAGATCTTGCTTCCCTCGCACTATCAGACTTGTTCCGGTGATGTGACGTACCCCTGCTGGGAGGTGGTACCCGCCCACCACGACGTCCTTCTGGAGGATTCGGGAAACCTCGGTGCCGATGGGGAAAAATCTGACAAAGACAGATAATGATCGCGTTACGATTCAATTCAAGAGAAATTTCATACGCGTGGACTCAATGGCAACAGCGTGTGTATTGCAATCAGTAGGCATCAAGATTGTGTCGGACCTCCCCTTGCTGGAAGATTTGTGAGGGTGGGAATCTAAAAGTAGGTGACTGGATCACTCAAGAAAGCTCATTGCTCAGAAACGACTCTCCAAGTTGGACCGTGGATTCGGCGTTTCTTTGTTAAGACACAGAAGCAGACGGGTCTCACCGAAAGCCTTCTTTGATGCACGCCTTCATGTAGGACATTCGGTTGAGGTGGTCGGACGTCACTTCTCCGCCAGTGGGCAGCAGCGACTTCACTTCCTGTCGCAGTTTCTCTTGTTTGTCCGGATTGGCCGCCAGGCAATAGAGTTGTCCCAGCAGGGAGGGCACCGTCTGAAAAGAACAGCTTGAGTCACTGAGTTGGTACTTGCACGGGCAGATCCAGGCTCGGTTGTCGGGACGACCCAAACTTTGAAAAGTTTCACGTTGGAACAAGAAGGCTACCGCCCAAACAGCGCGCGGTCCGCTTCGGGCCAATTTCTCGCATGGCCACAGTGCTGTAACTCAACCATCGCAAAACTGGTGAGCACATTTTGAACATGGAGGTTAAGCAAATACGCAGATGCGTCCGCTCCTTTTCTGAGTGCCCCAACAGCCAGATCGGTGACGCAGACACAGACAGCATTTGGTCACTTGTTATTGGCTCCCAGTGTTGTCTGATTTATCCGGGGTACTGTTCTGGCAATTGGGGCACCGCGCGTTTGGAAGTTCAGGCCGTGTTAAACCTTCCGAACGTCACTGTCACGATGCGCGTACTGTGCTGAGCCCGTCCCCGAACAGGGAGAGCGTGATGATGGACAGGTCCGAGTAGCTGAGTTCGGAGCGGCCCAGCAGGTAGGTGAGGAAGCCGAACTGCCCCTCCCGCAGCTCGCCCCGCTCCACCAGAGCCTCGATCCGACGAACCGTCGCGTCTACCAACTTCTGCCCGTTCCTGCGGCGCAGACAAGAACGTTCAGTGAGATTCAGGATTGGGCCGTGGCGGGGGGGGGGGTCTCTCCTGCGACCTTCCCTCGGAGGCTCAAAATGAAGGAAGGGGGCTCAACTTCAACGGAAAATAATTTCAGGGTTTGCGGGCTCAACCCCCCCCCTTAGATCCGCCCGAAATGAAGGACTGTGGGTGTGTGTGTGTGTGTGTGTGTGTGTGTGTGTGTGTGTGCTGGATGCACTCAAGAACTCATGCTTCCTCGCGTGTGTGGTCTGCATGGATAGCCGTGCGAGTGGAACTGGCCCTCAGCCACCGAAGGCCTCTGAACGAGAGTCAGTACAATCAACGTGGGTCAGCACACGTGCAACGTGCAGAATTCTCACAAGATGTGCTCACGATGGAGAGTTATCTTTTCAGCATTCAGGTGGCTCTTTTCAAAGCTCGTGGTGGATCTAACTTCATCAGAATGATGTACTCGTACAACTGACCCGAAAAAGTAGTCCTCAGCCTTAACAATCTCCCTCCACGCGGGCGTGCTCACGAACTTGTAGAGCGGGAGGGAGAAGCGCAGTTCGAGCGACAGGCGGAAGATGTCGCTGTTGGCGTTGATCATGCGGTCCTGGTGGCTCCCCCGCGCGGCGCGCAGACAGTCGAGCCGCGTCTCGAAACACGTCATCCCCGACGCTGCAACATCAACACCATCTCAGCAAAATATATGGCCTCTTCCCTGCAACAAAGGACTTGGATTTGAGCAAATACAGAAAAGGGTCTTTTGGCCAGGGCAGAGCGGCCTTTCTTCTGGAATTGTACGCAAGGTCTGTAGGACGTTCAGATTCAGACAAATCTACTGGGCTCAGGGCAACGTCCTGATTTGCTTGGGCTGAGCAGTCGTGCGTTGGCCTCAGATTTCAAACGCACGTCCAGTTGGCTGGTGCGTGGAACACCCTCCAACGGTAACAACATAGGGTTCCTGGTGTACGTTGTGTCGATACACCAATCGGATGAACAAACTCACATTCAAGCGACCACTTGCTGAGTTCGTACTTCAGGTCTGGAACTTGGTTGTGATGTTTGCTCCTGAGAGCCTCGATGTTGGACATGAAGTCGTCGGCCACTTCATTCACCTCAAAGAGAACAGTCTCCGCAGATAGCAACCATGGTGAGAACTGCTCAAGTCAAAGTTCCCTCGCAAGATACATGTACTTGTGCATTTCGGACCTCATCTCAATTTCCGAAGATGTGAGTACTTGTCTGGGGGAGGTACATGCTGACGTAAGGGACGTACTTGCCCATCTGCATGAGCGAGGTACATGCTCATCTGAGGGGTACATACTCACCTGAAGGGGGTACATGTTGACCTGAGGGGTACATGCTGACCCGAGGGAGGTACGGTGTACGGTACATGCTCACCTGAGGGAGAGGTACCACACACTCACCTGAGGGAGGTACATGCCCACCTTGGGGGTACACACTCACTTGAGGGAGGTACATGCTGACAGCCTTGGGTCTCATCATCATCTGTTGGACTGCGCTTCGGAGGCGGTACCATTCCTCCCCGTTCCTGAAGGTGAACGCCTGTGCTTCATTGGGGAGGTCAGAATTTCAATGGTTCACACTCCATCGACAAAGGAATGAGTGAGGTGTGTGAAACCACACAAACAAACTGTTTAAGTGTCCAACCAACTTCTCATATGAGAGTTGCTCATCACACGTTCGTGTCACATGGCCACAAAACACAGGCAGATGCTGCACAAAGCACTACGAACAGCATACTCACGTGTTGCCTAAACCGGGAGAGAGTCCTCGGAATTGTCTGTACAGCTGTGTGGTCTCCACGAGGGGTGGGATGTGTGGAATTTTGCCCTCTTGCTGGAACACAACCTACAACAAACAGACACAATGCTTGCCAGCACTTGTGAACAATAAACTCGCAGTAGGCATTGAAGACATCACAACGGGTACGAGTTCCAAGCCGTAAATGAACGAGGAGGATCTCTTGAAATTCACCAGTTGAGAATTCGAGTTCAACCGTGGAAAGATCATTTTGGTATCGGGATTGGGATGTGCGTGTGTATGTGTGTGTAGTTTGTGTGTGCACTTACATCTGTCATGCTATCCTGAACAGCTTGTCGCAACGTTGCCACCCACCCACCTGAGTGAAGTCAGGATCAAACAGATGCACGACGGTTTCCCCAGCGATCGTCTCCTTGTAGATGGGACCATAGCGACGGTAGCGCTGCAGCAGGGCCTCGTGGAAGCAAGGCACGGAAAACGGACCTGGTGTGAAACACGCTCTACAGAGTGCTTGGTTCTGTTGACGAAATCGATCCGAATAGCTGTGGGGTGGTACTGACCTCTGGTGTACTGCAGCAGCGTCCCCAGGTAGGGCAGACCCCTGGGTCCTGGAATCTCGCTGAAGGGCCGAGCCCTGGAGCTCTCCACATGGTCTGGCGAGTCCGAGCCGTGCACTGAAAGTCAACACGAAACATCCCGCCGTGTTATGCATGTCGGGAAATCCATTCAGTCTGGTCGCATTGCAACCTCAGCACTTTGTACCTGACGTCTTCAGGTCCATTTCTTGCCTGCTGTGTGTACTTGCGATCGCTGAAGCTGGTTTAGTGGGCGGGGTGAGGACCCTGTGGTCATCACGCATGATGACGGGGGCAGGGGTGATGGCCAGCAAAATTGTCGTTTGAAGTGAAGACCTTGGTCCACACAGTGGCAGTCAGGGGTGATACAACCACACAAATTCGAATGACCAGGGAGCACAGTTGAAGACAGACGCGCCTGGGTCCAATGTCAGCAACTGCGTACGTGCAACAGACAAAAACGAGATGACATGCTGTACCAAACAAAACTGAGAACAAGAACTTTCCTCACCCTTATCTCCGTGTTTCTCAGCCTCAGCGCTCAAAGGTACAGACGAAAGCGCACGTCTCAGCTGAGGCACGCTGAGCCTGCACAAGAGATGTTTCCCCATCTTCCAACAACACCTGAATGCTCGTTTGTTGTGCAGTGCAAGGTCAGGATTAAAAACTGTAACTCCTTTTGTGTCGACGTGCTTTGTGCTCGATAAATCTTCCGGTTGTCCAAAGGGCAAACTTTTCGCATTGCTATCGCGATGTTATTGTCCTATTTCTACAGACCACCTTTTCGTTATTTAAATGTGGACTTGAATTCACGGTAGACTATGCAGTGCGTGTGCTTTGCTGAAGTTTTCTATTTTGTGTCGCATTCTTCAACAAACTGCATGGCAAGCTGACCTATCGTTGGAATTTTGGAATCTTGATCATTCATCTGAACACGAAGTGAATGGAATTTAAGCACGTGAACTTTCTGGTTGGGTGAATGAGGATCAACGATGCGCAGACTCCATGGCAGGAAACACTTTGTCTTTTCCGAGTGGCAGCCCTCCTGATGCTCTTTTTTGTTCCTCATCGTTCCTTCCTTTTGGGGACGGTGAACATGTTTTGCGATTGAAGTCGCGCGACCACTGGAGGCTTCTGGAGCTCAAGGTTGTCAGAGACTGGGGGGGGGGGTTCTGCTGAGATGGTTGGTCCTTTGTTTTTCGTTTGCTTTTGGAATAGAAATCATTCAGACGCAGACGTTTTGTCTTCAAAAGAGCAGTGGTTTGAGGGCGTCCTCTTCAATCAAAACGACGATTCACGCACGGAAACGACAAGTCCATGCACGAAATATCCTTTGTTGTATTTATTCCCCGATTGTTATGCAGCAGAAATTTCAACGGACAAAACAGTCAATTGAGCAGCAGAACTTTCTGTTCCAGCAGACTCATGTAAAGATAAAACACGAATTTTTGTTTTGCGCTCATGTAGTGAGACCGCGAGACAGGGTTGTCCCGTCCCTCTGTTGAAAAACTTCCTTCTTCAAGACGTCGAAGATTTGCAACAAATGACACTTGCCTCCTTGATTTAGCTCAGCTGCAAAAGAAAAGCGAAGCAGAGTCATTTGTGACAAGACTTTTTTTCAGAAGAGATTCCGATCCAAAATGAGGACGGACGGTTTTGTTTCTCACCAGTTCAAGAAGCTGCTTCACCAGTTCACGTTTCATTCCTTGAAAAACAAAAAAGAAGGTGCTTGAATGCACGAAAAGGTCCACACAAAAATTATTTCTCGTGAAATTGCGTGTAAAGACATTCTTTTCGTGCATGCAAGGGGGAACCTGCGTGGTGCACTGTCCAGAGCTTGATCACCACAGACTCAAGGGTTGGTGAGTACCCTTTGCCAAGAAAGTTTGCCCAAATTCTTGAAACGTTTTCCCAAGGTTTGCTTGAATTTTCTGGAATGCTTGTCTGAGTTCTTAAAATACACTTTGCCCAATCCCTGAAGACCTGTTCATATTTGCAAAGCTGTACACACACCTGGGCGTCTGCGCGGGGGTCCACTGGGCATGTTCTGCTGCAGCTGAGTCAGAAGCGCCTCATTCACACTCTGCAAACAGCAAAACGTCGTCTTCAACATGAAAACTGAAGAACAAACGCAAACTGAAGTAAGTGATTGAACACGCAGATGCAGACAGTGGCGGCAAATTGTCCCGTCAGGAGCCCCACCAGGAACCCTCCCTCGAAAAGCGCCCGCAAGGAGTTTACGTTGGAGCGGCGAAGGATTAAGGGCAACGCGTGGAACGCACAAAGGGAACACGAAGACCAACGGCAATTTTCCACGCTCTGCCCATTTTCACCCCTTCACGTGCAGTTCCTGACACGGGGTTCCCACCCACGGACCTTCATCTTGTCGACGAGCGCCTGCGCGTCGGCGATGGTGATGCTGCCGGTGTCCTGCAGCTCCTGGCTGAACTCAGCCGTCGCCGTCTCGCGCAGGATCTCGAAGAAGCGATCACTGGGCCTCTGATGAAATGTGAACAAGAGAAGTGGTGAAAAACACACGTGAATCTCCGTGAAGGAAGTGGTCCGTGTTTATTCAAAGGAAATCCGAGGAAAAAACAATGAAAAAGCATCGAGTTGGGCGCTGCTTACTGGAGGTCTCTGGTGCACCCTGATGTCGTCCCCTCCGAAAGACATGCCACCTGGAAAGGAAGCAAGAAGCTGCCGGTAAGCACAGCGGGTCTGGGATCCTGTGTAATGAAATGACCAGACCCCAGAAACCAGGAGACCCCGGTGCCTGGTCAGTGTGTGCACATTGTGATCATTTGGCACCGATCACTCGGAGCCTTGACTGATATGACCTGGGGTCTTGAAAATGCCGGGTTTCCTCATTTCATTCCACCAGGTCTCTGATATTTTGTCATTTTGAGTGTCAAAAATGACAAAGTTGAAGGTGAACCCAGGGGGTTGACCCCTGACCAGACCCTCGACCCTCACAGGGTATTGACACCCACCCTGAGGTCGTCCCCCGCGTGGTCTGCCTCCGCGGGGTCCTCCTCTGCCGCCCCCTCTGCGTCCGCCTCTGCGTCCCCCTCCACGTCCGCCTCGACGACCAAACTGCCTCTTGTCTGTCAAACAGAAAAACGAGTTTGAAATCGTCTGCCCTGTGTCAAAAGTCTCTGTGAACTCTTTTCTAATCTGGACCAGCACATTGCATGCATGTGGTTGTCAGCAAAGAATCCCGCACGAGACAAACACAATGGCAAAAGTTGGTCAGGTCAACAACTTATCTTCATGCATACGTATGTGGAGTTCAGTGGGCACAAGGGGCCGTGGGGCCTGAGTCCTACACGACCCCGAAAGAGCCCCCGTCATGGTGCACCACATGTGCAAGCATTTTTGCAATTAAGATTTTCACTTTTTTTGCGAAATGTGACAATTTCCAGTTGGGAGAGTTCCCACTCTCTCCCCAACCTCTCACCGGCCTTGGCCTCGATGGCGCTCGGGTCCAGCTCGTTGTCCTGTGACGCTTGCAATCTCCTCTCAATATCCGTCATGAGCGAGTCCACAAAGGCGTTCACTTCCTCCGTGTTCGCGAACGTCCTTCCGTCGCACTCCGCGCTCTCTGAAGAAAGAACCACGCGAGTTGTCCGCAAGTCCGGAAACTGCAAACCGTGTCTGGTCGAGACTGAGAAATGTGCGTTTTCGCAGTGTGTGTGTGTGTGTGTGTGTGTGTGTGTGTGTGTGTGTGTGTGCATGAGCCAACGTTTACAAGCGAAATCTTTTCAAAACCCGAGAATTGTGTGTGGAGGAAGGATGGAAGAATGGCATCAAACTCACCTGGAGCGAACTGATCCCAGTATTCCTCAATAATCGGTTCCAATTCTTCTGGGGGTCCCCTGCGATGTCCCCCGGGTCCCCCGCGGCCCCTGCGCCCCCCGCGGGGGCCGCCACGGGGACCGCCGCGACGGTGGCGGTGCATCTGCTTGGCGGCGCGATGGAACAAACTCTCGACCAGCATCTCCAGGTACGATTTCTTCAGGCACTTCGGGCTGAAAAGAAAGCCAACAACTCCCCCGTTTTCACCCGCGAAGAGAAAGAAGCATTTGCCTTTGGGCGAGTCCTATTTGAAACCCACAAGTCCGGTTTGCAGTCCTGTTGGACCACTTTCCATGTCCATCCAGTGGCATTCCTTTTGAACCGAAATCGAACGAATGAAGGGTGCAGCTCAACATTGGTTTGAACAGAATCCGAGCCAGAAAGTCAAGCTTTATTGTGATGCACCCCAGCACTTGAGTGTGACTTGTGTAGGAGTTGGATGGGAGTCGTACAGTTGTTCAAGATTGTCCAGAATTGTAACGCGGGGCGTCTGTTGAAGGACCTGAGCGCATGCGTACCTTCCGTCCGGAGCGAGGTAGGCGTCGTCGGGCAGGTTCGCGATGACATTCGACACGGCGTGCCCCATGACAGCCCTCATCTTCACTCCACGAAGCTCTGCAGAGAAATGGTCGCGCACGTGAGTCTTGTTTTTGAAGTGAGACCAAAGGGTGTACGATCTTCGTGAGGCTGGCGTGCGATTCGATGGTGACTTTCGTCTGATTGAGAGTTGTGCACGAGACCTGTTCGGATTGAGCGTGTTCGTTTCTCATGCGTGCCCCGCGTACCCAAGGTGTGGTTTTCCAGGACCAAACACCGCATTATGCAGAAGTGCGTTGGGAACATACCGTATTCACTCGTATACAAGACGCACCTTTTTGTCCCAAGGTGAAGGACCAAACGTGGGGTGTGTCTTATACATTGGTATGAGATTACAATATTTGAGATGTGACCTGATACAAGAAAATCAAGACAAAAGTTGGGGTGAGTCTTGTGATTGTGACTTTTACATGGGTGAATACGGTACATTGGAACGACCCATTTTTGACGCGCTCATTGAAACGGGAGTTGTGCTCACTTTTCAGGGTGTCGATGGCCTCCCCGATGTCCGCGAAGCAGCCGTCTCCGTTGGGGTCACGGGGGTCGATGTCGCTGATTCCCGCCACAATCGCTTCCTGCACCTCTTGTGGAGGGCCACGGCGCCGACCTCCTGCAGCGGAGAGCGAGGAGACGTGACAAGGGGAAGACACCAAAAGACAGCGAGAGGCAAACGTTAATACAAGGACTGGCTGAACATCCTGACGGCCGCAGGTTCTGTGTGCCTTTGCACAACAAAGTTCCCGGGAGGGGACGTTGACATTTTCACTTTTCCACGTCAACTCTTCGCAATTGTGGTCACCATTGTTGGACACAAACCTTGGATCTGAACTGGAGGTGCACGCAACGCAGAGCGCGGATCCAGGATCTGCTCAAGTGAGGACCAGCCCACCCCTTGGACCCCAATTCCAACATCCGAAAAGATTTTGACGTGCAGAATGACCAGAAATTAGTGCCTGCCGTGCCAAATTTCGGGGGGGGGGGCATATTTTGAATGGGCAACCTGTAGGGGGTCATCGGGGCTCTCCTTGGTGCCCGCCCCTGAGCCTGACCCCCGCCCGGAGACCTCACCCCACGCCTGGGCCTGATCCCTGCTCCTGGGTTTCACCCGCCCCTGTGTCTCACCCCCATCCCTGCGCTTCACCCCTGCCCCCAAGCCTCACCCTCACCCCTGGGCCTCACCCCGCCCCTGAGCCTTACCCCTGCCCCTGCCCCTGCCGCGGAAGGGCGGGCCGCGCCTCTGCTCGTCATCGTCGTCACTTGGGGCTCCGGCGCATTGCTCCTCGTTCGCCTCCTCAAACTGCTGCCTGCAGCGCGAGAAACGACGCTGTGAACATCAGAGCGGAACCAAGGCTTCTGGGGCTCGGGACGGGCGCCCTCGTGGATTTGCTTTTTATTTGCATGTAAAAGTTCTCAACGTTGTAGAGTTTGGATCTCCACTGACGTCAATTCTGAACATGAAGTTGTTGGGTGAACTCGCGTCTCGTGACGCTCGGCTCCGTCAAAAGATTCAGAATTATGTGGGCGTCTGAGTCAAGAGATAAACTGCATGGTTCTCTTGCACGAGCTGCTGCCCGAGAAATTTTGAGGAACTTCATTGGGGAAATAACGTTTTGTTCAGACTGACGCACCTCATAGCGTCGTGTGCAGCTTCTTCCATTTCTTCGCACATCTCCCGTCCGTCGGTCCTGAACCACTCCACAAGATCGGGCATGCAGATTCTGCCCGCATCATCTTCGTACTTGTCCACCAGGTACTGGAAGAAAGACCAAGGCACTGAGCATGTTCATTTGCCGTGGCCATGCATGCTCGCCCTGCATGGGTGTGCTCATGGTTCATGTACCCTGCATCACTGTTTCTTTCCTGTTGTCGGAACATGCCCCAAAGTGCCCCAACTGTAGAGTGTGCGGAGTGCAGATCTATGTTTCAGAAATAAAATTCATCGAAACCAGTCTTCCCGGCGGCGGAATTGGAGACAAACGCAAAAAGTTTTCCTGTACGGAGTGACAGAATATTTACGAATACGACGCACTTGGGTCATCGTGGTCTCGATTGTACCCTTCAACTGCGTCTTGAGCTGGGCTTTGATCTCGTCCTTCTTGGCGTCGATCCAGGCGATCACGTCGGCTCCGGAGGTGAGGCCCCCGGTCGGGAGCTGCTCGGCGTCGGCGACGATGAGCGCGCGCAGCCCGCGGGGACCCGCGCAGTCGTCGCCGTCATCGTCGCGCTCGCGCTCTGGCGGCAGCTCGCTGTGTGAAGAACATTCATGACCACGTGCATGACCACGTGGGTTGTGGCAAAAACAAACCGTGCATGAGCGACAGTTTTGAGCCGTGAAAATTGGAAGTTTCTTGAGATCCAAGGGCTCGTGGGAGCCTGAGCCCTCTGCCCCTGACAAGTTCCTCTGTTTTGCTCTGAAGGTATCAAATTTTGTGAACTTCTTTCGTGTCTCCTGGGGAAATTCAGCCCCTGTGCTCAGAAAAGAATGCCCCCCCCCCTGAAAAAGAATTCTGTGCTTTCAAGGCTCAGGCACCGGCCGAGACCGAGGTGGCCCCCTCCAACTTCTCCCACCTCGGCCCTGGCGTTGCTGGAGGAACTCTTTCTGCACCAGAGCAGAACTCACAATTCGCGTCCTGTCTTTTCCTGGATGTAGTCGACGGCCTGTTGGAGGAGCGTGCGGAGCTCTGTTCGCATGTTTGTCTTGAAGGCGTCCATGAACGCTCCGAGCGTCGCTGCGTCGTTGACGACGCCGCCCTCGACGGCAGACATCGTCGCCTCGGCAACTCTTTGTTTCGTGTCCTCCTTCTTCTGGCCCATGACCTGCAGACAAATCACGGAGACTTGTTGCAGTCATTTCCTGCATCGTGATGCCTGTCACGAGGTTTTCCTGACAACTCACTCAGAAAAGGACGAATTCCTGAAGCACTTTCATCACAAACTGTCAGAAGCTTTTTGTTCAAACAAAATGTCCATGGCACCAACTCCTCCCACAATTTGTCACTCTCATCAAGGATCAGGTGCGGATTCAGTGAGCCCCGATGAGTTCACACACACACACACACACACATACACACACACACACACACACACACACACACACACACACACACAACCCCTGGAAAGAAAGTTACCCACCCCCTTGCAAATGTTTTCCCTTCACTCGCCCCTCACAAGGTCACCCTTCATTGGTCAGACCCTGGATGCATCGCATTGTGGTATTTACCTCTTTCATGACATTTTTAAACGTCAGCATGGCTTCTGGGACAAAGTCGAACACCAGAGGGAAGGGCAGGTCCGCCGGCAGCTGGTCTGTGCTCAGGTTCTGCAACGGGAACAGTGTCCGATTTGAGATGTCACGAAAGGTTTCGGCCCTCAAATATAACTTTCTGTACTTGTCAGCGCAAAGAAGATCAATCAGTCAGTCGATGTGTACCGAAACACGTGCACAACACACACCATTGTTTTTTTCTGCGCAACTCTTCGCCGAGTTATTTTGAGTCTTTTTTGGCACAAAAAGTGCGCCATCAATACGGGTGAACACGGCATTTGTGTGCTTTGTAGACTAGACTTACGTCTATAGTCATGGACATCAGTGCATGCTTCAATGGTGGTGGCAGTCTGGGTCCTGGGCCTCCTGCAATCGTATCTCTGGTTTGTTATTGATCAAGGAACTTTGTGTGCAAACTGTGGGAAAGCTCAGCTCGCGTGTGAGCCTTTTGAGAAAGAGAATCCCAAGTCACAAATTCTTTGGTCTTCGTGATGAGTGAAGAAAACCGGTCTCACCGAAGGATCTCTGCTGCATTCCACCCATGCCTCCTCCCATGCCGCCCATGCCTCCTCCCATGCCGCCCATGCCTCCGCCTTGTCCGCCGCCCATGCCTCCTCCCATGCCGCCCATGCCTCCGCCTTGTCCTCCACCCATGCCGCCCATGCCGCCACCTTGGCCTCCGCCCATGCCTCCACGACCTCCGCCTCTGCCACCACCTTGTCCTCCGCCCATGCCGCCCATGCCTCCTCCCATGCCGCCCATGCCTCCGCCCATGCCGCCCATGCCTCCGCCTTGTCTTCCACCCATGCCGCCACCTTGGCCTCCGCCCATGCCTCCACGACCTCCGCCCATGCCTCCGCCTTGGCCTCCGCCCATGCCTCCACGACCTCCGCCCATGCCTCCGCCTTGGCCTCCGCCCATGCCT
>JAAUXT010149010.1_pt1 | contig 15615 bp, 23 predicted proteins | sample 7278171 | NCBI WGS metagenome assembly JAAUXT01 (sample SAMN14350112, study PRJNA611818) | marine sediment metagenome | isolation source: surface marine sediment (1.8m) | place: French Polynesia: Moorea | collected 2018-08 | reverse complement strand
GGCCTTGTATGGTGATGGCCGTTATGCATTGCGGCCCTGGCTTTTCACACCATTCAGAAATGCAAACACACAGGAAAAATGTGATTTCAATGCCATGATGGCACAAGCCAGAATCTGTGTTGAATGGGGCTTTGGCAAAGTGAGCACACTGTTTGCATTTGTCAACTACTATGCCAACCAGAAATTCTTCCTGCAACCCCTTGGCCAATATTTTACTGTTGCTACCATCCTGGGAAATTGCCACACATGTTTGTATGGCTCCAAGATCAGTTTGTTCTTTGGCCTCACCCCCCCCCCACAGTGGAAGAGTACTTGCAGTAAGGTTGAACATCTTTATTTCTCAATGGCTTATTGCACCAACTGTTATCCCTGGAAAAATGCCATGTAATGGCGCGTTACTGATCGTTATCACTGAAAAAACACTTTTTCTAGACATGAACGAGCATCTCAACATCTGAAACAAATTTCTGGACATGAACCGAATAACTGAACTTCTCAACTCCAAACTCACAAGGCACAACTGCCTTCTTCAGTCAAAGTGCATGTTGTTGATGTCTGGCATGGACTCTCCTTCGTTCTGCCCATCCCCCCTACCATCTTGACCATAAACCTCCCTTTCTGCATGCAATTTCTCTTCCTGGAAGCTCAACTTCCTTTCTTCTAGCCTGATGCGGGCCATCTCGCGCTCGTGTTCCATCTCCATTTTGCGTGTGCAGGGACGCAACGCGTGGCGCGTCCTACGGGACGCAGGCCTCAGGGAGAGACAGCAGGAGCGCGCAGCATCGCCCATCTCCGTCATTGCTACCGTCGAGTGTTGGGCTGAGAAAGGTCGGGGTGTGAGCGTCCTTCAGGGTTCGCGATCACACGCTTGATCCGATAAAAAGCGTGACACTTATAAGAGCAGTTCCAGGGGAACGCAGCCACTCGCCCCTGACTGCGGTGTGAAAGGAATGTGTTCAGAACGAAGAAGGTGTTTTGGTGTTGGACCAGGGTCCTCACGCAAACTCAAGCAGGGTCGAGTCCAGTCCCACCTTTTTGTTGCTGCACGAGTCTCTGGCTTCTTCCTTCCAAACTCTTCGTCAGCAGACAATCGGCGCTGTTTCAGACTGATGCGCACGAGTGCCACCATTTTGAACTGGAATCCCATTGAAGTTCCTTCTGCCCTGGTCGCTGTGACGGGACGACGGTCGCGGAGTCTCGGAGACGGATTGATTCGGGGCCCGAAGCCCCGCAATCCGAGTCGAGCTGCTCACGTTTCCATTGTTCCGGACCGGGGATGCGGTTTGAGCCGGATAAACGATTGCTATTCACGGCCCGGTCCGTGGCAACTCCAGCGACGTTATGGATTCGCAGTCAAATGCAAAGCGAGGTGGATCCACACGGTGAAAATGGCAGCGTCGCTGTGGAGTTCTCTGGAAAACATGGCGACTGCGTCGAGCTGGCGAGACGAGATCTGCACTCTCCGCTTTAATGGCAACTGCATCGGTTGCAGTCGCTTTTTCTATCGAGAAATCGTCAATCTGACCCTGAACAAGTTTCAGACACAGTTTGCCAGTTTTGCATGACGCAGACGCGTTCAGCCGGAAACAGTCTTGAAAATGTCCAGACCTGATGTCTGCAAGGCGACAAGCTGTTGTGCTCTTGAGCGTTCGCTCAGAGTCCAGTTTTGCCAAATGATGCAAATGACTCTCTCTCTCTCTCTCTCTCTCTCTCTCTCTCTCTCTCTGTTTCATTCTGCAAGACGAGCAGTGCACTGCATGGCTGTGTGCATATTGGTTTGTGTCAGGAACGACGTTCTGCTGACGATCACGGTCATCTTGCTCGGAGAAGAACTGTTTGTTGAACTCCAATGTTTTCTGTGCTGTGCCCCACTTGTTGAGCTTCTCCACAACAGCAAGAATTCGCACAAACATGTGGTGTCACGCTGACAAACAACACATTCTCCTGCGGTGAGTCTCTTTGCATCTCGTGAGTCCACCTCTGTTGTGTACGTAAACACAACTGGGTATACCTACAACTCACCTCTCTCTCTCTCTCTCTCTCTCTCTCTCTCTCTCTCTCTGCCCCTCTGTGCCTCAGTTACAAGAAACAGCTTTGCCTGTGTCAACCCACATGAAAGTTTGTGAATTAGCATCTCTCTCAGCAAGTTGGCCTGTCAGCTGTGGCAATCTCTTCTCATTGGAAAAGACCAAAGACAAGTTCTCACAAGTCCAGATCTCAAAGTAGACTGAAGGGGTATGTCCCAAAAACCAGTGATGTTTCCAGATGTTTCCACCAGTCGAATTTTGAACCAGCAGAGATTTTGTTCTGTGCTCTTCTTGCATAGTGTGATCTTCAAACACGTTGCCCAAGCCAAATTTGATGGTCTTCACTGTCCATCAACTCAAGTGCCGCCTGGTGCTCATCACACGCTGGTTCTGCATCCAGGTCTCGCAGACTCAGAGTCAGAGGTCTCAAGCCTCAGAAAATGTTGTCTTTTGGAGAATTTCTACCTTCCATGCACTCACCTTTTTCTACTTGGTTGTTTTTCTGTGCCTCGAGGATGCCTGACACAGTGTACAGGGGAATTCCTACCCATGTCCAGGGAGGTGCTGGAGTGCAGTTCCAATTTAAAAAGGAGGAAGGCTTTTGCCACTTTTGGAAAAATCACTTTCCTCCATAACACCTGACCCATAAACCGCACTTCAGGAGAGTCGAAGGGTTCATGACATGTGGAAGAGGATTCAGGGCATTGAACCGCAAACAGAATGGAATCCAAATTCTTCAGCTTTCAAGGAAAACAGAAAGTTTGTCAAAGAGGAGAACCCCCCTTGAAGCGTTGGAGTACTTTTCGTCCAAACCGTGGCTCCTCGCTTGGAAAAGGTGAACTGCATTTCATCGCGCGATCTCAGATAACATACCAACGCGACGCAAATCACTGTGGCTGGTTTGATTGAGTGTTTTTATCTGCAAATATTTGCACTAATTATTATATAACAATTCATAATTCAGATTACGCTTGTTGTGCAGGACGACAGTGACGGTTCAAGGCCTGTGTCACGATGTGGACCTTGGTGTCAGGAAGCTCAGGCCTGTTTCACACTGAACGCGTCACGTGTTGATCCACTGCGCAACGAAGTGGACGCTGCATGCGTCGCCGAGGAAGATACATCGCCCTGTTGTGTGCATACGGACTCGCATTTCTTTCAAACCGTTCACAGTGTAACGGTCGCCGTTTTTGGCTCCGACACGAAAATTTGGCACCAGCACTCCGTGTGTGGGACATGTGTCGCATTGAAAGTACACACCAGTCTGAAAAGCGTGCTTCGTATTTCACGGAAGCATGTGGAGTAATCCTCAAAGAACGTGTGTGAACTTCACTCGTTACTGGATGTGTTTCCTGTGAAAGCACATCGAAGGGCTTTGTGAGGACTGAGTGTCCGACAAGTTGCAGACTCTCTACAGTTTGATGTCGGCAAAGGCAGGCGCAGAGCTGCAAGTGTTCTTGTTGATGTGAGAAACACGTGTGAGAACCACGCTTTGAATGCAGGTGGGTATTCTGGTGGCACTTTTGCTCCCTTCGTACCGAACCTCGTGTCCTCGTCCAGTCGACCGAACGTGTTTCGGACAAGTAAATCGTCTCGTGATTTGTTATAGTTTTTGGACTGCATGTTTGCCTGAGAGATAAAGGGAAATGAGTGTGTGAACATGTATTCACTTCCTGCGTGCATGTGTATCAAACTCTCATTGAAAAGAATGTTTGGGACAGAATCGGTGGAATCTTCAGATGAGGCTGAGTAGTTCGTCGCGTCATCCAATTGTTCGCAGTGAGCTGGACAACCTGTAGGTGTCGAATCATCAACGTGAAATAACTTTCAGCAAACACGTCAGAACGAAAATTTTGCATGATTTTCAAACAAAGCGTCTTGCCACAGCATCTTCAGAAAATAAAGGTCGGTCAAATTGAACTGTCGGTTCAGTTGATCAGTACGAGTACGAGTTCCAGTCCTCGGGCAGTGACTGGGCCTCTGTCTTTCCTCCAGCAATTTCTGTCCACGTGAGCACGACGCATGCAGCACGTCGCTGTCGGCCTTCCTCACGATTTCGCCTTTTGTGTGGTGGACATTTTACCCTGCGTTCCTTTCGTAGACGAAGTCTCTTTAAAATTGAAGTGACACAGCGGACGCTTTGTTGTGAGGAACAGGACGGTCGCAGCGACGCTTCTGCGTCTCCATCAGTGTGAGCTGCGGACCGTTCAGCGCGGAAACCTGAGCAGCCAATTCCCCCCGGCTCACTTTCGACTGACGCAAGTGACACAGGAGACACGCACTAAATTCTTACTGCATCTTCTCTTTGCAGATTTGTCTCCTCTCGCGTGGTGGTGTTTTGACTTGAATAGGCGATGAAGACACATTGATCGGCAGATCAGCTCTTGAAGCCGAAATACCAGACATCAACAGAACTGTGGTGTTTCTTGCGGAGGTCCGAATGAAAACTTCCAAGTGCACTGAGTCACACAAAGGATGAATCTTGCACCTCCAAAGCGAAAACAAACAACGGGAAGCACTTGGTGGGACACTCACCCTGTGTTGCACTCACGGACAGTTCAGTGGTGAGCGCACTGTTGTCGCCGCGCGGGCGCCGCGCCCGCCGCCGTCGCCGCGATGCGCCTGACCACGGCGGCGCTCCTCACCCTCGCGGCGGCGCACATCCGCTGCTACGACTACGAAGACTACGACTACTTCCCGGAGCCGGGGCCACCGCAGGCGCACGACCTGCCGCCGGGGACGCTCGACGACGCGCCCGGGGACGACGTGGTGGTGCGCACGCGTCTCGGAGCCGTGCTCGGCCGCAGGAGGACTGACGACGTGCACCTGGGTAGAATGCCAAACTTCTTCGGCGTGTGTTTTGCAATCAGGCTGCGGACCCTCCCCCCTCCCCTACCCCCACCCACCCACAGTTTAGCAGAAATTTGGCAGAATGTGGAAGCTTTCCGTTGATAGGAAGTGTTAAATTTTGCATATTTTTTGCATTTGATTCTTGGGGCCCCGCATTTTCCAGGCAAACAAAATTGCAAGAAAAAAAGGCAGAATCTGCAATTCTCCTGTCGGGCCAGATGTTGATGGACCGATTCGGCGTGTGTCTATATTGCCTATGGTGGTTGTTGTGAAATTGGTTCTCTGTCCAGATAACAACGCGTGAGGAAACAAGCTGGGTAAAAGACACCAAGTTTCAATCAGATTTGTTGACGTATGCGTGTGGCACAATTTCAAGCTGAGTGTTCGAGCTCAACCCATGGTGTAAATTCGCGACGAAAACAGGGGGGGGGGGAGACTGACTGAGCCTGGATCCACGGCTGGCCTGTTCAGCTGCTGAGCCATTTCCACGCTTCTGGGGTGCAGCAGGTTTGATAGTGCAGGCCCAAGTTACACAGTCCTTGAGGCTTCTGCAGGAGCACAACAAAAATCCAGGGACCACCGTCTGTCAGAGGTGGTGTCTGTGAGCTTCTAAAGCATCCCTGAAATTCGACACTTTGCTTGTAATTTTCAATGCAAACTGAGCAGAATGAAACAGCGCATCAGATGAATGAGCAGGACGCGCCCAGAGGCCGGGCCCAGGGACCCGGCGCGCCGCGTCCCTCTCATTCCACTCGATTTATTGCAGGTGCGGAAACTAACACAGTGGAATGGTTCCTCGGAATCCCCTACGCAGAGCCTCCGACCGGCGACAGCAGGTTCAAGGTGCGTGATCCGTCTTGCTCAGCGTCCGAGGTAAATCAGATGCCTGCGTCCAGGCCACAATGAGACGCGCTCATTTGTCGCGCCTCGGGCTCGTGAAGTGGGGTCGTTATTCTTGCAGTGCAGCAAGGTGTTCAAACGACGCACCCGAGCACTCGAAAATCAGGCCCAAGCGCTTTTTCAAATGGTTTTTGTGATTATCTTTTGTTGCCGTGGAATGGAAGAACACAAAAGTCACATTTTGCAGACATTGGCAGACAGTTCTGTCGAAGTGTTGGCCTTTTTTAGGGATTGAACCTGCCGCGAAGTCTCACGGCACCACAGAGTTTTCGTGTCGTCTTAAAACTTTCGCATCATCCTTGTGTGGGGTTCTGTTCCAAAATCGGTCGGTAATAGTCTTTGATTGCCACTCACAATCTGCTCAAATTGACTGACAAGCTTTTTCTCTTTGCCATAGTCAGACGCTGCTGAGTGCTCCGTTTCTTTTGGCGAGCTCCAAAGATTCTGGTCTTGTGCAATGTGGCCGATCAGTTCACCTGAATTTTTGCAAGATGTACACAAAAAACGAACAAAACAAACGGAAAGCTCTGTCCGTTAATTCACCAAAGACGTCCCGTGCCCAATCGCTCAAAAAGATGACAGGTCAAAACGTTCATTTCAGTAAAGTTTTGCCGTGTGCGAGCGAACGAGTGTGCAGATGCCTCCAGCTTCTCCAGTGTGCATGCACCTGATTCTTGCTTGTGAGCTCATGCCAAGGCTTCTCCGCAGTTCGAAGCGACAAAGGCGTCTTTGTTGTCGGAGATTTCGCAGCGAATCTTGGCGGAGTCTGTGCTGTGAGCCTCGACTCTGATCGAACTCGCCCCTTTCTCCGCGCCAAACGAAGCGCGTACTTCTCATCATCGCTCGGACCGCGCAAGTCCTGTTCCTTTTGTGCCTTTTGATTTTCTGATAAATTGGTCTCGTTGGGCAAGAGATTTGAGACTTGACGGAGCCGGGGGATTGAGCATGGCTGCAGCGCCGCTGTGCGAGCGAGCGAGCGAGGCCCGGTTCTGTCGGGGACCTGGTCCCGCGTGCTTTGTGCGATCGCTCAAAGGCTCGTGGTTCACGTTTTCTTGAGCTTTGCAACCACAACTTTCCCTTGACGTGCGGTGCCCAAAGTGCCAGATCGGTGGCGCAGACAATCTAACAGAGACTGGGAGCCAGTGGTCAGTGACCAAATGGCAACAAGAAAGAGTTCAAGAGACCAGTATCATGAGATCTGTGTGAGGTCTGTCTCAGGCACCTGTGTGAAGGCAGAAAGCAGCGACGGCTCCAGAAGCAGCTGTCTCCGACCTACAGATCAGCTGCAGTGTTCTGGGTTCCTTGACCTGTCGTCGCACGTGCCACGGAAACGTCCCCTGGAGGAGTTGCATAAGAAAAGGGCTTTCCACGCCGAAACAAACAAGAGAAAAGACGAGAAGGCAAAAGGCAAAGAACTGTCTGTGCTTTGTGTCAGCAAGTTCCGTACATTGACTCATGTCGCGCTTTCCTTTGTCAGCACGTCCTTTCTCTGACATTTAAAGGCTTCGACACGACCAGTTCAGACAGGAAGGTGCAGAGGGAAATGCTTTCCATTTTGTACTGGAGACACTGAAGCACTTTCCTTTGGTGGGGGATCCAGTTCGTTGCGCCCCACTGAGCAGCCGGGAAGACCGCTCCCTGCGCAGTTCCAACTTTTAAGTCGTGCCTCTTGAGTCCAACTCTGGTGAAGTTGTGCGAGGTCTTTGGGGATAACAAAGCACTGTCTCGTTGCTGTAGCATATTTCCAGCAAACATAGTCTACACGACTTTGGACATGCCCTAGTGGACCTAACAGTCTGCAGGTCTGCTGTGGACTGCGTTGGTCTTGTCCTGCGTGTTCAGAAACGGGTATTGACAGGCTTGTCGACCTGGTCTGGCCAGAGTGCCAGTGCAGACTTCGCCTCGCAATAGTGTCTTTGCATGAGAGGCCATCACACCAAAACACAAGTACTGGCAAAATGTTTGGTTGAAATGGAAAACTATCAAAATGTTTGACATACAGACGCTTTCTTGAATTTGCACCTGCTAATAGACACATCTCGTTTTGAATGCACCCTCGTCTACGCACACACACACACACACACACACACACACACACACACACACACACACACACACACACCTTGGCGTCGCAGCTGAGCGACGCCCTGTGTCTCACGCTGTTGCAGGCGCCGGTGGAGAAGCGGGCGTGGCGGGGGACGCGGCGCGCCGTGCGGCAGGGCGCCGCATGTCCGCAGGCGCCGCTTTACCAGTACACGGACCCGTCCTTCCAGAGCGAGGACTGCCTCTTCCTCAATGTCTACGCGCCCTACAAGGTAGAGACCCGCTGCTCGTAGCTGTTCTGCATGAGTGCAGCAAGTTTGAACTCGAAATCTCAACAACGGAGTCTGTTCGCCTTCTGGCGGAGGCCACTCAGGAGGGTCACTTCGTTTTCCTTTGTCGCTCTCGGCAAATCACCGATGCATTTATCACACACGAACTCGTGCACTCATTTCACGGTGGGATTGTAGGCCTCGAACGCGAACCGAACGTACCCGGTGATGGTGTACCTGCACGGCGGCTCGTACGAGTTCGGCGCCGCCGCCGTGTACTCGGGAAACCTGCTCGCGCAGCACGGCGTCGTCGTCGTCGGCGTCAACTACCGACTCGGTCTACTCGGTGCGTACCCGCCGCAGAAACAGCGCCGTCGGGGTATGCTCAAACTGAACACACCCCACGCTTTGTCTGTGCCGGTCCATGTGTGTTGTAACACAGCAACACAACTGTTTGATCGGTGTCAACATTCCTCCTGCTCTTGAGCAAGCGCAATGGGTGACCGAAAAAACCCTCATGCCACCAAAAGTGAAAATCTGGTGTACACCTTTTGGACCAAGAGTTTGGAAGACGTTTGTGGTTCAATGGTCCATGTTGTTATGCCTCAAGGTGTCAAAAAATAAAAAAGAAAAAAAAAACAGAACTAAAATATTGCATTGCCTTCGCCTTCATGGTTTTTTGGTGGCGCTCAAAGTGAAAGTTTGTTGGGTTTTTTCTGTTGAAAAAGTGGGCTTTACAAAGAGACTTTTTTGCTTTTTTGTGGCTTTTTCTAAACTTGCATGATGAAACACATTTTAGTTTTGAGGTTACAGTGGAATTTTATAAAAAAGAAATTGGTAACTCATTGTGAAAAAAAACAAATCTTTCTATGTTGCCAATGTCATAGGGTTGTTGGTGTGATTGATTCAAATCACCTCGAGGCCCAGGCGCCTGTTTCCTCTGAACTTGTGCAGGGGAAATGAGACGTGCCGACGGAGGCAGCGAAATATCACATGAAACCAGAACAACAGACGGAACACAAAACCTGGACGCTCTCTCCTGTTTGTTCCCGAGTAGATGAAAACAGGACCCAACCGGAATCCTTCTCCACGCAAAAACTAGTTCTTCCTTCAATTTTGTGCCGTGTAAGGCAATTCAACAGCACTGACATCGAAATCGAGGACTCGTGAACGGAGTGTTCTTGCCCATACAGAGCTGGATTTTCCACTCAGTGTGTGAGCTGCAGACCCCATGGCCTGCTGCAATCGGTGCTGCAGGTGGTTCTGCTTATCACCAGCCTTTGAAGGCACATTTGCTGAAACAGTGTCGTGTTTCGTGGTGCTGAGTGTTTGTGGCATCTCATTTCAATGAGTCAGAGTGATTTGCACAGAAAGCACCCGCATCCAGGGGACTGAGAAGGTCAACCACAGATCAACCACAGATCGCGAGAACTGACACGTTCATCGGTAGATCAGGATCGTCCCTGCAGAGAAGCCCATCACTCGTGTCCCTCTATTAACTTCTCTCCTGTTGTGTGCGGTTGGCTCCGGTTGGGCTCTCCGTACACTCGCCATCGCTTGTGGCACCGCAGTTGTGCAGCCTCAGGTTCTGGCTCAGCTGCACTGGAGTAAACTCAATATGCATGTTGTACATTTATTCTTACTCAGCCAGAAAGATCTCTCCTGTATGGGGTGTCATGTTTGTAGCTTAAATAGATTGGCCCAACGTGCCACCTGGAAGTGCAGCTTCAGCTTTGCCCTGCTCTGCCGAAGCAGCTCTGCCAGGTACTCAGCTCCTCGCTGAAAGCTGGTTTGCACGCGTGGGAAGGTGCGATATCTTCCACACGACACTCCCAAAGGAGAAGAATTCCGGGCTCAGGTCTCAGGGATTCTGCTTGTCGCCCCAGTTGTTTGTGTCTGAACGAAAATTCTGTGTTTTCCGGCGCTCGCGAGCATGCCAAGCTGTTTCACAACGAACACTTGACGTTTCAGTTTTTTGGCTGATACGTTTTGTCCTTGTTACAGGTTTCCTCACTGCACAGAGTGAACACCTTCAAGGGAACTACGGTCTCCTGGATCAGATAGAGGCACTCAAGTGAGTACGAGAAACAGACAGTTTGACAGACAGACAGACAGACAGACAGACAGACAGACACACACACACACACACACACACACACACACACAATCCCTTTGAAATGGCCCTCCTCTGCTCATCCTGAGTCGTGTTTCAGGTGGGTGTCTGCGCACATCGCGGCGTTCCGAGGGGACCCGCGCCGGGTGACGGTGTTCGGGAACAGCGCGGGCGGCGCCAGCACCGCGCTCCTCACCATGTCGCCCCTCACCCCAGGTACACACACCGCCGCCTGTGAATGGACGCGGGGCGCGTTGACAAGTGGAGACATGGAACGCTTGACACACGCAGCAATTGCACAGGCCTCAAGCGTCAGTGTGGCGCTACGAGTTTGCAACCACAGAAAGCTACACATTGAAGCCTTTGTTTTCAGGTTTATTCCACAGAGCAATAGTGCAGAGCGGGGCGCCGCTTTCCTTCTGGGCGGTACACAACCGCACGGTGGACCTGCGCGCGCACGCGCGGGCCATGATGGCGCTCTTCGGCTGCGACGCGCCGACCCTGCCGCGCAGCGTCGACTGCATGAGGCGCGTTCCCTGGCAAAGCCTCATGAGCTACGACAAGAGAAAAGTGAGACGTGCCGAGACACTCGGACATTCACAATTCTACCACTCTGCGATCTCTAAACATGTTGTATGAGCACGCGTCATGGTAGAAATGGGTTCTCACCCCACAAAAAGGTTCCTGTTCAATCACACAACTCCTTTCTCGACCAAAGGTCTCAAAAAGTCATTGCGTGATTTCACAGGAACCATTTTTGTGTCGTGTGAGAACCCTGTCTGAGTTCACAGAACGACCAAAGTTGTTTCCCGACTGTGACAGCTTCTGTGTTCCAATCGTTGTGCAGGTTCCAAATATTTCTCCGTCGGAGGCGGACTTCAAGCCTTGCGTCGACGGCCATGTGATAAGAGACGTACCAAAAGTAAGTTTGACGACATGCGGAGCCACTGCAGCTCGTGTTTCTTGGTGGTCAGGCAACTGTCTTCTCGTGGAGACACAGAGAAGGCTCATAATTGACTGTGGATGCTTCGTGCATTCTGCCCTGAACCTTGTAATTGGCGGTGTGAAGGTTGAGACAGAGCCAATTCAGCATACAGTGACGCACCCACGTCCACATTATCCAATAGACACGAGACTCACTCAAACACGCACCTCAGTTGGACGGTGCTCTCTCAGTTCAGGTCCGTCCTGCACTTCGGCAGCTTCTCGTTCAATCGAGATCCACTCAAATGATTTGGTGCACGTGTTCCTCACTGCACACGTGCACGCCTCCGCAGGTGCTCCTTGAGTCCGGGTCCGTCCACCCGGTGGCGCTGCTCACGGGGACCGTCAAGGACGAGTGGACCCGCAACATCGGTTGGTTCATCCAGGAACTCTATGCAGACATGCCCCATCTGGGTACGTGTCAGCTGGTTCTGCAACTCGCCTCAGACGTCTCAAAAACATCAAGCATTGCGCGTCACGTGTTCGGGCTTCAATGTTCCTCCTCCTGCTGTGAGGCCTCACGTCGCCCACGTTGTTTCCAGACGAGCAGTTTGCGGACGGGATCGACCGCGCCACGTTCGAGCACGCCATCGACCACGTGATCACGAAGCGCTTCGGCTGGCCGCAGAGCGTCGCCGACGTCGTCAAAAACACGTACACCAACTGGAGCCGGCTACGCGACCCCCTCGAGAACAGGAACCAATACGTGCACGTGAGAACCCCGCCCTGCCGAGCTGTCTGCGATGCACACACGGTTCTGATGATCGTTCGCTGACAGACCTACAGAGTACCATTCCTGGCCGCAATGCATGAATGCGTGAAATCTTGATCACTTGATCACTAACACTCGTACACCTTTTGATTCGATTCAAGTGTCTGGCCTCGCTCAGCGTCCGCTTGTAGGAATGTTTATGTCACGCGCAACAGCATCAAGAAAAACAGGTTTGTAGCGCAACTTGGGAACTGCCCCTGACTGAGTCGCTGTTCGCCGCAGTTCTTCACGGACCTGTCGATGATCGCTCCCACCGTGGCGACGGCGTCCTACCTGCACCGGCGCGGCGTGCCCGTGCACCTCTACACGTTCAACCACCACTCGCCGTACGCGGACGAGGCGTGGTGGGGCAGCTACCACTCCGTCGGTGAGTCTCCGTCAGCCCCGTTGCGTCGCGGACACACGTGTCTCAGACAGACAGAGAGAGCGACTGTCAACCAACTCAGTTCCGGACTTGCTGGCCTGTTCCGACTGCAGCAGTCAGTCACTGACACTCGTACACGGCTGTGTTGATCGGTCTCAGACAGGATAACAGAGTAGCACTCCAGGGCGCACTTTCCTTCGGCTCGTCTCACGTCGGTTGGAGGAATCACCGTGCGCTTGTTTGCAGAGCTGAACTTCGTGTTCGGATCTCCGTTCACCGGGTTCAGCGTCGACACCGGGTCGCGGCAGAGCTACACCGACACGGACCGACGCGTCTCCGCGCGCGTCATGACGCTCTGGACCAACTTCGCCAAGCACGGGTAAGACTCCCAACACGAGATCAATCCCTACATAGGGCAGTGAGGGCGACGTTACTGTTTGACATGACGCAAAGGACCCTCTGCCAGAAAACAACAGTTGATCCCAAGTGTGTGTACACGAGCCTCAGACGCAGCACACTGTTCCCGCAGGGACCCGACCCCGAGCGGTTTTGGCGGCGGCTACACGTGGGAGCCGTTCCGCCCCGCCACCTCCGACTACCTGCACATCGGCGCCAACACGACGGAGATGCGGCGCCACCTGCGTGCGCAGACCGTCGCTTTCTGGAACGAGCTCGTGCCGGCGCTGCTGGCGCGGGAGGCGCGCGCCGCGCCGCCGCCCAAAACGTACCGCGTCGAGATGTGGCTGTTCGTGGGCATCAGCGTCGCGCTGCTCTTCCTGCTGCTGCTGGCGCTCGTCGCCATGATGCGGAACGTGAGGAGCAGCAGTCCCTACCGCTTCGTACGCAAAGAGGACGCGTACAATGGCGCGCCCGTCCGAGTGTGAGGGCGTGAGAGCTGAAACTGAAGCGGCACCAGAACAAGAATCTGAGGTGGCGTGGAGTCTGCAACGCGTGCAGTACTTCCGGTCCGGTGGGGACTTGTTGAGTTCGCCACGAGAGAAGGACGCAGAAGAGGCGTTCGGCAGCAGTCAGCTCCGCGGTGCAGCGGAAACACGGAGGCGGTCCAAGGTCCTTGGTACGCGCGTCTGCACAACGGAGCTGCGAGTTGAGAGCTCGCTGACCTGTGTGTGTGTTGTCAGATGTGTTTGTTGTCAGATCAGGGTTCTCCTGCAGCTGGAGGTGTGTGGTGTGTGTTGAAGCCACATTTGTCTGGTTTGTTCTTTTTTGGTTCATTGGAAGACGCCAAGAATGGACAACGCTAATGTTCTTTCTGTTCTGGAAAATGCGTGAAAGGTGCGGTGACAATGGTGTAAGTTTCTTGCTCCGTAAATCTACTTTCAACACAGAAACTTGGGATGTTCAAACTTTGTGTCGCCTGCAGATGCGTGCAGTAAACTTGACATGTACAGGAGCCGTGACACGCGGCGCTGTCGCCACCGCCGCGTCGCTGTGGTCCCGTCGCCGCCCCGCACGGACGGCACGTCCAGTCGGAAACAGACCCAGCAAGACTTCAATCCTACGAGTAACAGAGAATTCTGTCTTTGTTCCTGCCTCTGGCAATGTGAAAAGTTTTATTGTTGAAATTTTCTTGATATTTCGCAATTGTGAATGTTGATAAATGCAGATCGTCTGTGCGATTGTGTGCAGACTCGCACAAGTTAATTGATCCAGATCGCCATGTGATAGCTGCACATTCTATCTCGTTCTCAATCTTTCGCAACATCTACAAAATGTACAGGGAAATATGCACATCGTATTGAAGAGTTCAAAATGGAAACAAGGCAAACAGCCTCAAAACAGACTCTCGCGTTCACTTTACTCAGGACAGGTTTCCAGGGCAGAATCTTTTAATGTCCGGACTGAGTCGAGGAGCCGCCGTCCATCTGATGCCGGAATTCCACTCAAAGGGAGGGAGGTCCTTTTTGCAAATTTCAACACAGGACAAATCAAGAGGGAAGACAAACAGACGGCGCCACATTCGGCGAACAGACGCAGATCCCGCCCGCAGTGCGCTCGTTGACCTTCGGCTGCGCTCGTGCTGGAGCGGAGAGCCGTGCGCGGTGGGGCGTGACGTGCGCACGACAGCCACGTCACCGGCTCCGATCACCCGCGCTGCATCCCCAGGCACAACACAGTTCGGAATTCCGTGTAACAGAGCCCGCCTCACGATTTCACCGCAGCTTGGTCAGACTTCTGCATCTCGAACTCAGAGGTCATCTGCTGCTGGATTCTGCACACTTTAAATAACAGCGGGAAGAACACCAACACCAAAACTGCGGAGCACGCCGCGAGAATCCAGAACATGAGCTCGGAGTCGAAGGCGACGGCCTCGGGGCGGGGCTCAGGCTCGGTCGGCCCGAGTCCCGGGTCCTGCGCGGCGCCGCTGTAGCTGAGGACGAGCTTCGGAATCAAGTTGTTCCAGAAGATCATCTTGTCTGCGCGCAGCTTGGTCTTCATGCGGGTGTGGTTGGTCGAGATGGACAGGTAGTTGAGGTAGGTCGAGTCGAACTGCACCCACCGCGCGTCCCCATCCGGCGACCTGCAATCGCACACCGGGGCACACTCGATCACACAAACCCTTTCGTTCCTCGTGTTGATTTGTGAATGGATAGTGCCTGAGTGCACATAATCTTTCACGCTGCACAAGCTTGGAAAACGTTTGTTCCTGCTCAAGTGAATGCACCAAGAACCAGGACAACACCCCAACAAGACCTCACCCATATTTCGCAAAATTTGTCCAGAGCTGCATGAGTTTCCTGCTGATCTTGCGGTCGCGGTCCGTGTGGTTCTGATTCCGGTCACGTGCGATGTTGTAGCCGCTGAACGCAGAGCCGAACAGGTAGTCGAGCTCGAGCGAGTGGTAGCAGCCCCACCAGGCGGGCGCCGTGTGCGCGCTGCGGTGGTTGAACTTGTAGAAGTAGACGGGCTTCCCGGAGCGCCGCATGAAGATGGCCATTCTGATGGTGGGAGCCACCATGAGCAGGTCGGACATGAACTGAAAGTGCACACGGCTTCCTGGATTCGCTTGGCCGCTGTCTGCAGAATGACTTGCGCAACACATTCAGACAAGAAGACAAGGTATCGAGATAGTTCAAGAATGGCTGCCATTTGAATGCTGACAATTGTGAACCAAATTAGAGGAATACTTCCTTTTGGTTTGTTCATACGTTCTGCCGATCAACAACGTCACGCCTTACACTCCTCCCCATTTTATTTATTTGGTTTTGGTACTGCAGCAGCTTGTTTCCAATCTGACCACAGCTTGGCCAAAATAGGATAACTTTAAACTTCAT
>JAAUXT010113124.1_pt1 | contig 15615 bp, 23 predicted proteins | sample 7278171 | NCBI WGS metagenome assembly JAAUXT01 (sample SAMN14350112, study PRJNA611818) | marine sediment metagenome | isolation source: surface marine sediment (1.8m) | place: French Polynesia: Moorea | collected 2018-08 | reverse complement strand
TTGTGACACCATAGAGGAAGGTAGCCTAAACCACTGAGCTCCAACTCATACTCTACAATAAACTATACTACAACATCACTACTGGGGCTTCACTCATATATACAACACAAAGAAAACAAAAGTGAAATGTTTTGTCACTTCGTCCCAGTGTTGCTTCACCCATGCGAACTTCAGAAAACATCTCGTCCCGATCCCCCCAAAAACAAGCAAAAACGGAACAACAAGAAGAGCTCACCCCTTTCCCAAAAAATAGCTCATCAGATGCTGCCCTCACCAACAAAGAACATTTTCAGAATTAATATCTTTGGTCAATGGTCTTTATTTTTCAACGGATCTTTCAACTGCAACTAATATTCTGCGACGGACATGTGAAAACAGTGAGACGCACAGGTCGAGGTTATTTCTGCAGACACTACAATACTGACGCAGGTGTGTGACCAACGGTGTTCGACCCCCCAGGGGGGGTTCTGGGTGTTGTTCGTTTCACCTGGTTCTCTGCGTTTCCCTTGATTTGTCGTGGCTCTTGTGTGTTCCAAAGACATGCACTTTGTTGAGCCGAAAAAATAGAATTCCCTGCCGAACCTAGGTGAGTGAGGGCTCTGCGTTTCTGAGTCACAGAGAAACTCAGATAGTTCTGCAATTTTCTAATCAGGATAAATATCTCTCGTAGAGAAACGCAGGAACACGATGCAAACAGTGAAGCGGTTTACACATTGGTGACGCGCGGTCGTTTTTGACGTCGGCGTCAAAATTTTACATTGCTCTCAATGGTGGAATTTTTGACGTCAACCCAGAAAACGACCGCGCGTCACCCAATGTGAAAACCCCTTCACAAGAACGACCCCTGGGTGAGTCAGAGGGTTTACACACATAAGGTTGACGTCAAGTGCAAAACTCGACGTCAACGTCAAATTTGCAGTTTGCAGTTGACGTCTGCAGTTGACGTCGACAGCGCCTGTGTGCAAACGCCTTCACGATCACGTCCAAGAAGCGCAAACGTGCGACAAACAACAGCTGCTGTACCTGACGGACTGTCAAAACAACCAAATATGGCGGTCAGAAGATTCCGTTCACACGAAAACTTGGGGGTCACACAAAAGTTGGTGGTCTCTTGGGAGGTTAGACTTCAGTCCGTGAATATTACACATTCAACGTGTGAACACAAATACTGTCTGAGCGATGAGGCAAAACAGTTCATGGGACACCCCCCATAAAACACACACGCCCACACACACACAAATACACATACAGGTGCGTGCGTGTGTGAGCACAGTACACACATGTGCGCTTCACAGGCCGATGCACGCACACATCCGCCGCACACACACCACAACACACACATCCAACCACAACACAGACGCAAACACACACACGCTCACGCTCACGCACGAATACACACACAGATACACAAACACACACACGTGTACACACACACACACACACACACACACACACACACACACACAAACTTGACAACAGCGCAACTGCAAAAGGTAAAATCACAATTCTACTCGGTGGGCCTCACAGCAAAGACGTATTCAACTTGCTTCCTTGTCACAAGACACAGAACAGCGGCAAACACCTGAAGAACCCAGGGCACAGGTAAAAACAAGATGACAAGCATCACGCACCGAAAAACAAGTACAGAAATGGCAAAACACGTCCCTCCCTCCCCTGTCTCCCAGTGCTGCCCCCCTCTGTACCCATCATCATTCAAAAACTTTCTCACAAAATTCCACGTGACTAGGGGTCCCAGGACGGCCATCTTGTTTTGCACGCAGAGCCAGAGTGACCCCACCAGAAAAACCTGCATGATAACAAAGCGAATAATTGTTCCCCAATGACCCTTGATAAACTGACCTGCAGCAGCTGCAGTGAACTCAGCTTTTGATTTGGTTGCTATGGCAACGACCAGTAGGACTTCTTTGAGCCCAACCAGGCCAAAATAGACCAGGGACAAACTCTTAAAGGGACCTTGGAGGAGGGAGAGGAGGATCATGGGAATCAGAAGCTGATCAAAGATGGCGAAGGTCAAGGACATGTCGGCCATGGCCACCAGGGCGCGTTCCTGCAGACGGGGGGCGTTTCCCTGACGACCCCTGTGCTCAGGGGTCACCACCAGGTCAAACCTCTCCGGAAAGAACCTGATGGTCTCTATCATTCTCTCAACAAACTCAACGCAGGTACTACCAGAGAAATACCCGTACAAAGCCTCATCCTCAAGGAAAGCTGTCATAATGTCCTGTATTGGCGCCAGGGGGACCCACCTATCACAGATCCACTTCATCTGATCCGTATAACGCACGCTCTGAGCGATAATAGAGGGTTTTCCCGTCTCCATGCTCTCCAGGACCAGGTGGATCCTGAGGTACACGTCTAGCGGTCTCGGATCTTCACCGGAAGTCCACGGCTGGAGCACGATGGACTCGTGACTCGCCACTTCCGGTTTGCTGCGCCATCTGTAGACGGACACCGCTCGCTGCTCGTAGAGGTTCAGGTGGTGCGGAGCAGAGGTCAGGATGTGGAACAGCTCAGCTTTCGGTGGTTCTTCTGGGCTGTCTGGATGACCTTGACCTGGGAAAGACAGAATAACTAGGTCAAATAAGCAGGTTGTTGGAGAGCTGGAAGAACAACCCAAAGAAGAGGTGTGTCTTTTCTGGGCAAGAACTTGCACTCTTTTCAATGGTAGCTGGATACAGAAACGCAATGCAGAAGTTGGGTTGCATCCTGCACTTGCGTGTAACTTTAACACGTGTGAATACGGCACCTGAAATATATTTGACACGTAGATTCATTGTTCGAATGTGAAAAGGATACCCCCAGTCAAAAGTTTGCAAGACCCCATTTCACTCTGCGGTCATCCATGTTGAAAGGCATCAAGGTACCTTCTGACCCCATGTCGCGAGGTCCAAGACTGGCACCTTGTTTTGTGGAAAGGTGCCACTCATTTCTCAGAAGGATCCTTGGCAGCTTTTCACAGAACAATCGCAGAGTCCAAAGTGTCTTGCGCCATTTTGACCCTCTGACGTCACCAACATCGTACTCACCTGGACCATGCGCGATCGCCTCATGCTGCTCGAAGGCGGGGAGTGAGAGCGGGGGGAGGTGGGGGCAGCGGGAGCACAGCGCCACCGCAGCGCACCCTAGTGCCGCCGCCTTCCCACCAGGGGGCGTCCCGATCGCGTCGAGCCGGAACCGCTGCAGTTGCGCCGGCTGTTTGTACCACAACCAGCCCTTGACGTCCCGGACGGATCTGTGATGGAATAGAGGATTGCGTCAGTGTGCTGCGGTGGACGCAGGCTCTTCATCTCAAAGAGACAGGTGATTGGCGCGATGGTACGTACGACAACAAACACCCCATGTGCACGACAATGAGATCTCATGCGAAACAAGGTTGCCTCTGTGTGAGTGTGCGTGTGTGTTTGTGTCTGTGTGTGAATGTGTGTGTGTACACAAGTGTGTGTGGATGTGCGTGCCTGTACCAAGTGCGCTCGCTTCTCCTCCATTGCAGTCAGACAGGGTGGGGTGGATCACACGGAGCAGGTAGTGTGCAGGTGTGTGTGTGTGTCTGTGCGTGTGTGTGAGTGCGAGGGAGGGAGTGTGCGTCTGAGAACTGATTTGAAGAGGGAGGGGGAGACCAAGGAGTACCTCAAGAAACAGAGGGTGAGTGGGTGTGTGTAAGCGTGTGTGCAATAGTTTGTGCAGCAAAACACACACCTCACAAGGGAGGGTCACGTAAAAACTCACCTGGCCTTTTCTTCCACGCCTGTCGCAGTGATGCGGTTGGATAGGGTGGAGCGAACCTCCTGTTGCAGGATGTGTGCAGGTGTGCGTGCATGTGTGTGTGTGCATGTGTGCGTGCGTGTGTGTGCGTTAGTGTGTGTCTGTGAGGGGGGGCGTGTGATGCTCACCACCAGTGACGCGGTCCGACAGGGTGGGGTGAATCTCCCGTAGCAGGATGTGTGCATGTGTGCGTGCGTGTGCGTGTGTGTGCGCACGCATGTGTGTGTGCATGCACATGTGTGTGTGATGTGTGTGTGGGCGAGTGAGTGAGTGAGTGAGTGAGTGAGTGAGTCCTGAGGAGAAGAAGGAGAGGGAGAGCGAGGAGTACCTCAAGAAACAGAGGGCGCGTGGGTGTGTGTGCATGTGTGTGTGTGTGTGTGTGTGTGTAATGCACACATTCACTTCCTCAGAGGTTACTCTATACTCACCCGGCCTTCTCCTCCACACCCGTACCAGTGACGCGGTCCGACAGGCTGGGTCGGATCTCACACAGCGGGATGTGTGCATGTGTGCGTGCGTGTGTGTGTGTGTCTGTTAGGGGGCGCGCATCTGACACTCACCCTGCCTTCTCCACGCCCGTACCAGTGACGCGGTCGGACAGCGTGGGTCGGATCTCATGGAGTGAAATGTGTGCGTGCGTGTGTGTCTGCACCTCAGGGGGGCATGCAACAAACAACTCTGTGCCACACTCACCCGGCCTTCTCCTCCACACCCGTACCAGTAACCCGATCGGACAGGGTGGGACGGATCTCCCGCAGCGGAATCCCACAGAAGTGGAGGAACCACGTGGCGAAGTCGTGGCAGTTCCAGAAGAACACGTAGTATTGGCCGAAGTTAGAGCCAATCAGAATCGCGCTCTCAATGACGTCACGCATGCGCAGTGCGCAGACGCGGTCCTCGAAGAAACGGACGTTGTCAAGGTAACCCGGGGAGCGGATCTGTGGGAGGAATAGCAGAATTTAGCTGCACATCACGTGGTATGGTAGAGCTGACAGATCTCAATGATTCACTGCAATTCTCAATTGAAACTTGAAGAGGTTTCCACATTTAGTGACGCACGTTAACGTTCATGACGTCATGATAGTTGACGTCAAGAATGGTACGTGCCAGTGTTTTCACACTTCATGAAAATTGTAACATCTGAACGTACAATTTTTGCCCTTTTTTGACGTCAACATTTTGACGTCGACGTCACCAGAGTGACAACCGCCTGAAGACAGCCAAACTTGTTTACAGTAAGAACCACACAGAGGGGAGGCGTCAGAATTCCTTTTTGACGCCAGCGTTAACTTTTCTTTGACGCCTGCGTCAGTTTCTTCACACATAGAGTCAGCGTCGAGAACATGTGGGTTTTGCTGCTGACGTGGCCCCTGTGAGGTCACCATCCCAGATGGGGGGGGGGGGGCGCACGCAAAACATTCTCAGATTTTAATTGTTGACGTCGCCCCTGTGTGTAAACCATCAATCTAAGAGCTCTTCATCCTAGATTACAATGGTGAGAGGGGACGCATGCAGAAAGTTCTCAGAACATCCAATGCGAGATGTTCTCTCCAAGTTCTAATACCCTTTTGTTCTCAACAGCCCAATCTCACCTTTTCAAAGTTGATCTTGACGTTGTTGAACTTCTTGTGTCGTTCGTAAACGTGCCTCGCGAACTGCTCGAAGATCTCGAACTCTCGGCTGCAGCACGAGTATCGAACGTCATCCCCCGTCGGCAGCCTGCAAGCAACACAGAGGGCATTGGGTGTGTTCGATTTACACGTGTGGCTAGCGGAGTGAAAATGCCTCTCTTCAGAGTAGAAATGCTTCCATATACGAGTTGAAAATGCCTCCCTCTTGTTGAAAAGATACAGTGTTCCAATTGAGGAAGGAAACTGCTGTTGGACCTGGATGGTGTGTTGTTCTGCCCCAGACAGGAGGAGGCACTTTGCCATGACGACCGTCGAGTAAAACTGCAGGGGAGGCAATTTCCCTCGAGGGGCATTTTCCCATTTTCCCACTCCAACAACGTACCAGTTTTGCACATGTCATGTTGGCACAACATTTTAGAAATGTCAGTGCCAACGCTGACATCGAATGGTGATTGCTCATTGGCCAGTGCCATGGAAGCGGTGTTCGTTTTGACGCTGGCGTTGGTGCGACGTGCGCCTCAAATGTCGTGCATGATGTCCTTCATGATCTGCACCAGACACCTTTGCAAACACATTGTGATATTGTGATAATGGGAGAAACACCAATTTCCAAGAGAGTTCTCGGCCTCAAAAAGGTTTCTGGTGGACAAACTTATGAGGTGGTATGAAAGAATTCTGGAAATCAACTGGTCAGTTGTCCGACGGCGCGCAAACATTTCACTCACGACAGCAATTATGCACAGTCCTAGAAAACGCCCTCGGACTGGGAACTTTTGCCCGTCAGCGACTTTGAGCACGACATTGGCGGAGCTGCCCACAACGCCTGCGTCAAATGAAGCACCCTTTCCATAGCACTGACCAATCAAAAAGCACTATTGAAAGTTGAGGCTCATGTTAACGTTGTCGTTTCAACAATAGGGAGGCTAAGTGAGACATGTTTTTTCACAACGTGAACGTGCGACATTTGCTTGCACGTTTTAACCAAAACAAGCACGTAAAATGTCAAAAGTAAATATCTGACGTTCAACGTCGCAGTTTTCCATGTTTTGCGTCGAAATTGCGACGTTGACGTTCACGTTTCATGAAAAAACACGTCTCACTTAACCTCTCTAATGGACCTGTACAAAGTCCCTATTAAGAGTCAAAGGGCTCACACATTGAGCCGACGTCAACGTCAAACTGCGACGTCAAGAAAATTGACGTCAGCTGCTGGGTTTTGACATTGACGTCAACTGCAAAAGTGATTGATGCTGGCCCAATGTGGAAACAACCCGCAGTCAGCGTGAAAAAAAGTTGCAGTTGACGTCGCGTTTTGACATCAGCGTCGTCAATATGTAAACGCCTTGAGGCATCACCTGTGTGTCGTAAGGTGGTGGTCGGCTATCTCCGAGAAGGATCGGGTCGTCACGTGACACGCCTCCGACGGGCACCGGAAATCCCCGACCAGGTCACGAGTCTCCTCGTCCAGAACCACGTCAAGTTTGTAGGTCAGCTCCGGCTGACCTTTGACCTGGATAATGACCGCCTGGTGACTGCCTGAAGAAATAATAGAGAGGTTTCGATGCAGCACGTGCCGCCTGTACGTGCGGTATGACGTCCGGTGGGGCGACACCGCACGTACCACATAAATGCGGGGCATGTTTGTTGTTTAGATACCAAACGTCCGGTGGCGTCTTCTCCGCGCGGGAACGCAGGAGTAGCGGGTGTTTTTACGCGTTGCTACGGGGTTCACATGCTTTTCTTTGTAGACCGGAAGTCGCGCCATTGAGACGCCGACTCATTGTTTTCATGTCAAAAATGGTAAATTTCACTATATATTCAGCTGAATATTTATCTGAATTGCATGTAGTAATGTTGCAGAAGGATTGTAGCTCAGAATGAAACAAAGTTTGACTGAAAATGTGGCGACAATGATGACAAACGGGGTGTAGTGTGTTGTGTCAAAACTCGAGTCATCAGTGTGGAGTGGATCTAAGTCATTTTCCTGTCGAAAAACATGAGAAGAACAACATTGAAGTGTGTCTCGGATGCATTGAGGCGACGGAGCTTATGTTGGGATGTCTTTTGCAGTGTTGTCGAGTTTGCGTGTTGTCTCGGAAAGCTGCAGCTGTGAGTGGTGCTGGTCTACCGTGCCCATGTTGCTGAGTGTCGATTGCGGTGAGTTTAAATTGGAATGTGCTCTTTGTTTCAGGGTCATACTTTGTGAGGATTTTCTAAGGTCGCGTTTGGCATTGTGGTTTGTGAGTCCCAAATTCAGGAAGCGCTTGAAAAAACCTTTGATTTAAGGTACTGGTCACATCGGCACATTAAACATGCCAATGCGTGTTAATGTGACGAGTACAACGTGTTGATGTGATCACGTTGTTGTTGTGATATTGTGTGCGTTTCCAAGTGAATTGAGCCAATTTGTACAATAATCCATGCTTTTTAGGGCCTCTTCGCGACTGGATGTGTGTGCGACGTGTGATGTGAGAGGTGTGTGCTGTTTGGCGAAACGTGGACGCGGCGAAGATTCGAAGATTCAGGCGTTCTTCTGTGAATTTTTGATGGTGAGTGAACATGTGTTCCGAAGCATTACACGTACGTTTGCAGGACTTCCTGGCATGGGTGACTGCAGGAGTAGTGATGGAAAACTGACGCAAAATGTCCTTTTGTTTTAGTGTATTATTTGATCCTGTTGTAAGTTGTTCCAATTTTGTTGTTTATGTTAGGTTGGTTCGAGTTGATCTTCGCAAGATGTTCACTGTGCAAGAACTGAAGAATTTCCCTGCAGACGCACAACCCTTTCGAGACATCACTGAAGCTGACGATGCGATGAAGGAACGTGGTCTTCAAGTTGACACAACTACGTGTGCCAGTTGTCCGCAGATGAGTAGAAAGATGGAAATGCCGCATTTGTTTTCACACAAGTATGCAGGCATAACAATGCTGTTTCGGGGCCAAGAAGAGTGGCAAATGTGCAAAATTGTGAGTGAATTTGTGCATGACAACAGTGCTGAGCTCAAGGACGATACCAAACAGTATTTTTCGACGATGGTAGGCCCCACGAACTCAGTTGTCCAATTGGCAATGCAGATGTGCAAGCGCTTTATGTACCCCACAGCTGCAATGATTTACTTGTTTGCGAGAGCATGCAACGCACACACATGTGTTCATTTTGCCAACTGTACATGGTCCACCGTTCATGACCACTTGCCTTACTATGTTGCCGTGGAATTGGCTGCAGTTGGGGATTGGTATGTGCTGCTGACTTCGCTGGAACAAGACACTATGGAGTTTGTTGTTGGTCAGATACAAGTGTGGTCACATGAGTTTGCTGTCAATGACGCATTCGCTGAGGATGATGAATCTGTGTGCTCTGAGCCAGTGTCTTCCTGTGACGAACCCCCCCCCCAAGTGAAGAAGCGTGTGTGAAAGAGTGTTCCGTTGTTGTCAAACATTTGTCGTGGATGGAAATTTTCCCTCAATTGGGACATGAAGTGAGAGTTATGGTTGAGTGCGTGTCATGTTCTCTGTTGAGACCTGGTACTGTTTTTCATAGTGAGAAGCCTCCGAAATCGTTGCTGTTTCCCAATCGGAAATTTCGGAGTGCGTATGATTGGCACACATGTACTGTACCTGTGGACAAACCATCTGTCACTGCACGTAAACCAGGCTTTGTTTTCTCCAGCAGGCACGCCCCGCTCGAAAGGCCATCCAGATCACTTGCGAATCCAAACCGTGTGTTTTGTTCCATGCCAGTGTCATGTTCAAAAGGTTTTGAGCACAACATGAGGAGTCCTGTGCCTACTACTCTCAGTCCAAGTGTTACTTGCAAATGTGTTGATGTCTCGATGCCGTGTGTGACTCAAACTGTGAAAACAATGTTTACGTGCATGGTGTGCACAGTGTCGAGATGGGTGGAGGCAAGCAGAGCAGCCATCAAGCGCCATGTGGAACAGGAGCATGGGATGTTCACTTGTCGCAATGCACATTGCATTGCGGGTTTCAAATCTGAAACCGGCAGGGACATCCCCAACGATGTGCACATGCCAAAGAAGCGATCGTGTCCACGTTGTGCAGCTGTGTTCCAACATCGCTACATGCTGCAGCGCCACATGGTGCTGCATCAAAAGCGACCATCTTTTGAGTGTGCGAGATGTAACAACAAGTACTTCCGCAAACAAGACTTGAAAGAACACATGCAGACAACGCATGGTGGGTCACAGTACCCTTGCCAAACTTGTGCTTACATTGGCAAAAGTGCTCGCGCTTTGAAGCAGCACGCACTGGTGCACAAAGGGCCCAGCATGTGTTGCCTGCAGTGTAACCAGTCGTTCAGGTGGTGCTCGCAAGTTGCTGCACACAAGTGCAAGTGAATTGCAATGTTTTCTTGTTGATCTCATTTTGTTCTCTTGTGCTGGTCACTACTCCTGCAGTTGTTTTGCTCGACTTGAATCACAACCTTTATACAAGCACATAGAACGCTGTTTTTTTGTTGCTTTGAAATGGTTGTTTTCACTACTCCTGCAGTCCCGTCGGTGCTGAGTTTTATTGCATGCCATTTTTTAAACAGAGTGGGTCTTGTGTATTTCAGATGCTGGGTCTTCTGTCTGTGAACACTGTACTCCCGAATTTCCCAAATGTGTGGCCTTACAACACTGAAAACTTTGCACGCGCGGATATTGGGGTCCAACTTATGATGGCCAACAAACTCGTGAAAAAAGCCAAAACCAGTGTTTTTCATGTCATAGCAAATGGTCCCCGCGAAGAGGAGCCTATCATTTTGTGGCAAGTGCGAGTGAGTAATGTGAAGCGAAAAGTTGTGCAACACAAGGAGGCGCATGCATTGTTGCACAAGCAGATGTATGACAACTCGGCACACATGAATGGGTCAGTTTGAAGAGAAAACAGACAAATAAAGGATACTTTTTTTTTTAAATGTACCAATCTTTGCTCTTTTAGTCATGTCGCGCGCGACCGATTACGACTACTTCGCTGCCTTGGTGATGACAAACCTGGTCATGACAGATGAACTTCTACTGCTCCTGACAGCGCACACAGCAGATTTGTTAGAAGAAGAAAAGGCTCATGAAAGTTTTGACAAGTTTGACTTGGACAACTTCAACAACGCTCAATGTAAAGCTCTTTTCCGCTTTGAAAAAGATGATCTGTTGGAGTTGACAGAATTGATTGCCCTTCCACAACAGTATGTAGGACAGAATGGAATTGTGTGGTCACCTCTTGAAGGAACATGCATGTTACTGAGACGTCTCTGTTACCCAGGCCGTTTGCTTGATCTCGCACCACACTTTGGAAGGTCTGTGCCAGAATGTTCGCTCATAGTCAACAACATGTTGGCAGATGTCCATCACAGGTTCAGTTATCTTATGTCAAGTGTGGCACAACCCTGGATGAATCACGAGAAGTACTGTGAAGCGGTTGTTCAAAAAGGTGCTCCTGTTGACAACATTTTCGGCTTTGTCGATGGCACACTGAGACACATATGCAGACCTGGAACAAATCAGCGTGAAATGTTCAGCGGCCACAAAAGACATCACGGTTTAAAGTTCCAGCATGTCATGCTCCCAAATGGCCTTGTTTGTCATTCATTTGGGCCCTTTCCAGGAAGCAGACACGATGCCTCAATGTACGGTGTGAGTCAACTGGATGCACAGCTTGCTCAGTTGAAGGGCTCAGATGGCAGACAACTTGCTATTTATGGTGATGCCGCATACCCACTGCGGCCTTGGTTGTTTGCTCCCTTTCCTGAGCACAATGCACACTTCACACAGGAGAAGCGGAACTTCAACACAGCCATGAGCCCAATCAGGTCCGCAGTGGAATGGGGCTTTGCCAAAGTCACGTCGTACTTTGCCTTCATCAATTTTTACGCAAACTTGAAGCTTCATCTTCAACCGCTGGGTCACTACTTCCAGACTGCGACCCTTCTGGCCAATTGTCACACATGTTGTTATGGATCTGAGGTCGCCACATATTTTGGAGTGGCTCCCCCCCCTTGGACATGTATCTCCAGTAACTGTTACATGATTCACGCAGCTGGTTTTGTTTCACTACTCCTGCAGTCGGGACAAGTCATCCGTTCAAGTTCATACCTGCAGAGCAGGTAATGTCATCTGAGCACAAGTCTGTGAAGAGATTGTTATCCTTTATGAAAATTTTATTACTGTTAGCACATCTTACAAACCTCAAAGTGACAAAGAAACAATGGTTGAATAAAAAATTACTTTTGTCAACTGCAAAACGGTGTCATGTTGTCCAACTGCAAAAGAGGAACTCAATCATTCAAATCGCAGACATTTATGATGACTGACGAGTCAGAACTGGTGTCACTGCAACTGGCTAGCACACGGGGTGTTGGCGATTCCCGTGAGATACTCGAATCAGAATGGGTTGGAGAGGGTGGTTGTGTTTCGTCAGAATCTGTTTCCCAGTTCGCTAGTATTTCCGGAATTGACAGCCTTCTCCTTGTGCCAAACACCTCAGTTCCTCCAGACTGCAATGCACAAAAAGAGAAATGCACACGTTGCATCAGTACTCAGAAGGGTCGAGCACACGCTCTTCAAACCCAAATGTGGGCTGTGGCCTCTCATCATTTGCAAAGAAAACCACTGGCTGCAGGGTCTGGTGATCCCCTACTTGCTGTGCCGGTGGCGATTCCACACGTGGAGCATCATACTGATGGTGGGGCTGCTGATTGCCTGCTTCCTGTTGCTGCTGCAACCACTTCTCACGATCAAATCGAAGTTTGTCTTCTTCGAGCTTCAAGCATCTCTCTTCAAGTTCCAGTTCTTGCATGCGAGCCTCACGAAGTGTTGATGTCAATGCGTCAAAGTTTCCAGCGATACTTTGATGGTTCCCTGACAAAAAACAAGTGTTATGTACAGACACAGCATGCAACAGCAAGCAGGTAGGCAGACAGACATGCAGATACACACACATGACCAGAAATGTTAGGCTCACTTTTGCGCAGTGGCTCAGCCTTTTCAACCTCTGGATCCAATGGACGCTTCTCTGGGACCGATCTTTCCTCATTCGCAACACTTTCTCCGTTGGTGTCACTGCCTCCTTCACCAAGCAAATTGTCCTTTTCCATGTTGGGCACAACTGAAAGATGACAGGGAAAAGTGTCAGACAAACATTTCAATTTGACAAACAGAAACACATTGCACCAACCAAAGAAAAGCACAAAAGGAAACATATGCGCGTACCTGCCCTAGAATTACACATGGCTACGAGTCGAAGGTCTGCAGATCTCTTCTTCGCATCCTGCTCTGCTTTTCTTGCTAATGCTTGCACACATTTGCATTCATCTCCATCCCTGCGCAAATCATAGATATCTTGCAGAAGTTTCTTTTTCTCTTTCAAGTGTTCCTCAGTGCCTGACCTGTGAAAAAAAAAGAGAAACAAACATGAGTCATGGAGCACCAAGAACAAAAACGCCTGAACAACAACAACAGCAATGCACATGTCAATAACACTGTTGTTTGCATCAATTGAAAACACACACTTTTTCAGTTGGGTGTTGTTGTCACGCTCAAAGTGTTTCAGTAGAGTTGCTACTCTTTCCTTCAGAGACCTCTCAATGATGTCAGGTGTTTCTGGATGCGTTTGTTGAATTGTGGCATTCGCCACTTCCGTCACACTTGTCCATTTGGCATTGTTTCGATATGGATTCTGAGCCACAACCTCTTTCAGGATGGCTATGTCCATATCGGGATAGTAATAAACCACCTGCAAAATGGGACAAGTTGACATGTCACTACTCCTGCACTTGCTCACATTTGTGCGTTGTTCCCATGGACAAGTGAGAAAAGACAAGAATCGAAGTTAATGCGCATCCTCACACAGACTGCAGGAGTACAAATTCTATCAGGGCACAAGGACAAAGTGATAAAAAAGGTTGTTTTGCTCAATTCGCGTAGATCTACACACTAACCATGGCCGCTGTGAAATCACGCGCCTTCTTTTCAACCTGAAATTTTCACATTAAAATGGTGTGGAGAATCATGAAACTTCATCTGAACATGCACAACACCAACTACTTCACATACAAAACCACACATCTTACCATTGTTATGTATTTCTTCTGTAATTTGAGTACGGAAACAAACAACGTGCCAAAGCCTCTTCCCGCGTTTTGACGTGCAGCGCTGATCGTCTGCCCGGTGCGTGATGTCACAGATTCATGTGTAAACAGCCCTGGACGTCACACCGGACGTAGCACGTGTTGCATCGAAACCTCTCTAATGTACCGCATTCACCCGTGTTAAGACGCACCCCCCAACTTTGACCTTGATTTTCTGGTATCAGGCCATATTGAAATTTTGTAATCTCGTACCCATATATATATACCAGACACATCCACAGATTTGGTGCTCAATTTCAGGACAAGAAGGTGCATCTTGTACACGGGTGGATACGATAGTGATGAAGGAATCCCTACAGTGTTCATTCCTTCATGTTGTGTGATGTTGCTTCAAGAATGACTCCATAGATTCTCCCATCTGCTGCATGTGCCTGATGTGCTGCCAAATACTCAGAGTATGTGCAGCATAAACACTGAACTCTGTAGAGTTGGAGTCCATTCCCTGCCGCATCCTGCCCCCATCCGCTGCCACTGCAACCCAAGTGCCCACACCCCTTGCAGGCCCTCGCCCCCTCAAAAGCATGATGCCACCCCTACACCCCCAACCCTGCCCCCACCCGCACCCCAATCATCCCAACCACCACCCCATGCCCTGCAAGCCTTGGGTCCAGGCCTCATCTCACGGGTCTGAGATGTTGTCCTCCTTTCACCACAAGTGGGAAACACTCCCAGGGATCCGCCCCCAGCTCCTCACCCCGCACGCCCTGCCCACCCCACCCCCACCCACCAACTCCCTTACTCAGCCCCTGCCCTCACCTGATCACTGCTCCCCGAATGCTCACCTGCGGCGAGGCTGCTTCACTCTGAGGAGCAGGGAGAGAATCTCGTCCAGATCTGCCCCCAGCTTCTCACCCCACCCCGACCCAGCATACCCTCCCTGACCCCCCCCCCTACCCCACCCCCGCTCTACCCTGCCCCCACCCTGCTCCCCACGTACCACCTGAAGAAAAGCTGCCCTGCTTCACTCCAAACACTAGGGGGAGACACTCCCCCTGATACACCCTCAGCTCCCCTCCCACCCAGCGAACCCCTCTTCCCACGGTCTTCAGCCCCAGCCCTCACCTGGTCACTGCTCCCTGACCAGCAAGAGACACTCATTCCAATCTGCCCCTGGTGCCTCGCCCAAACCACTCCCCTGACCTACCCCGCTCCTCACCCCGACGGCCACCGCTACCCCTTTGGAGTTTGTCCACCCCACCTCCACCCAGGGCTGACCCCCACCCCCTGCTCGCAATATATACTCACCTGAGGTGAAGCCGCCCTGCTTCAATCCAAACAGCAGGGGCAGACTCTCGTCCGGACCCACCCGCAGGTCTTCATTCCCACCCCGGTCCAGCACACCCTGCCAGCCCCCTGCCCCACCCCCTCTCACCCCTGCCCCCAACCCTGCTCTCCATATCCTCACCTGAGGAGAAGCTGCCCTGCTTCACTCCGAACACCAGGTGGAGACTCTCGTCCGGATCCAACCCCAGCTCCGCGTCGCGTAGCAACGCCTGAAGAACACGACACGCGTCAGTAAAGCTGCGTTTGCGTTGGGCGTGTTCGATTTGCACCTTGACCACGCCCAGCTGAAATCACGTGGCTTTGCCCCTGGGTGGGGGGTTGGGCGAAGTCTTTGCCCTTGGGGTGGGGGTGGGGGTTGGGCAGTAGTATTAGGGCCCGTTACTTGGTGCACACTTCACGTTTATTCTTCATATTTTTCAGGTTTTTTCATCGAAAGAAAGAGAACTGTGTTTGTCTTTAAAATAATTTTTGGCAAAACCAGGAATCTGGTGGTTGGAGCCCACACGCGGAACCCAGATTCGAACCCCCAACCCTTTCCCTTCCTTCCTTCCTCGCCACCTTCCTCGCTCTAACCACTCAACCACGAGATCCTCATTACATAATATGGGACAAACATAACACAACATGTCGAATCAGCTTCAGCTTGCGATGATAAATAAAATCACTTAGTTCCATGGTTTAAACTCTTTTATTTCAGGTTCATGACAATTTGTTTTGAAACTTCCTTGCCTTCAAACGAACAATGGAGGGTAATCACTGTCCTTTCTT
>JAAUXT010106618.1_pt1 | contig 15619 bp, 19 predicted proteins | sample 7278171 | NCBI WGS metagenome assembly JAAUXT01 (sample SAMN14350112, study PRJNA611818) | marine sediment metagenome | isolation source: surface marine sediment (1.8m) | place: French Polynesia: Moorea | collected 2018-08 | reverse complement strand
TGGACAGAAACCGCCAATTCGTGGACCTCCCTCGTATGTGAGTACACGTTCAAGCAGCGGAATCAGAATACCATCCTCATCAACTGCAAACAAATTTTTTTTCCTGTGGTACTTTGCACCTTGTGAACAATTTTGTTTCGAGTCCTCCGTGGTCTCTCCAATTCAGCCTTTACGGGTTTAGACTGAGGTGGCATTCCAAGCAACCCCAAACGACAATCCTGCAGGAGTGTGTCTGTGTATTTGTCTCTCAGTGTGGTTGTGTGTGCGCAGAGAGTGGTGTGTGCATTCAACACGCTAGAGACAAACTGTGTGGGTTGACTCGACAAGAGGGTTGTTTTCTCCGTGGGTTCAGGTTTTTTGTTTCGCTTTGCTGGCTCTCCACCTGTGGCCTGCCACAGAGCGGTGGTTTTCCAACGCACCGGTTGGCAAAAGCCAGGACGCGTACGAAATGTCTTTGACAAAGGAGCAGAATGTTCAATATTGCTGTGGAATAAAATTTGAATTTGAATGCTGGACTCAACAGTTGAAGAAAGCAATTTTGTCAAACCCCTACTGGCGATCATTGAAAATGTGTTGCTGATATAAGTTTCCACTTGAACTCACAATTGTTCATAGTTGATCTGCGGTTGTTTGTTTGTTGTTGATCGTGTGCTTTGTTTCAGAAAAGAATGAAGGTGTGTGGTCAGGAGTGGATTCTCCACTGGCTCTTTTCCTTACCCCTGGTGATGGCGCAAAACTACGAGGCTTCAGGCTTGTCCGAGTTTCCAATGGACATTCCAAACACCACCACGCAAATAATCATCGGAGGTGAGCAACAAAACAAAAACATTTTCTCTTGGCGCACTTGCAAATTTAGGAGAGGACACAATAACCCGCGTCAGCTCAAACTTTTTGGAAAAGTACACACTTCTTTTTCGAGCAAACAAATCTGGTTTTCCTCTTTATGCCCAACACTCTTGTGCAGTGGACAGGTTTATGCATTGAAACAACAAGAAAATTGTTGTCTTTTTCAGCTGGCACTGTTCCGAGTATTCCAAGTGGCAGTTTGGAAGACATCAATTCTCTCTACTCATTGTCGGTCACAGAAAACAACATCAGGTATTTTATGACAAAACCTCAATTGGTGTTTCTTCATTGCCCTGACCACACAAAGCCCTGACCACACAAAGCTCTGACCAGAGAAAGGCGCAGTGGACCTTACTTTCTACCTCAATGCTACTGGGTGAAAATATTCTTTTTCAGTGTGTTCCCAGATCTTCCCCCTGCTGTGAAAACCTCTCTGCACTATCTAATTTTTGAACAAAATGAACTCTCAGTCATCTCTCAGCAACATCTCAATGGATTCAGTGAACTGGAAACACTAAATCTCAATTACAATTTTCTCACTGAGGTATTGGAACCAAAAAACACACACCAGATCAATGAGGAATTCTAAGTTTCAAGTTTGAAAGTCAAGTTGAATGTTCCTGTTCTGCAGATTCCCCCGGTGTATTTGATGGGCCCGACCCTGGGGCAGCTGCATCTGGAACATAACCTGATTCAGGCCATCAACGTCACCAGGCTGCAGGGCATGACGTCACTGCGGCAGCTGTTTCTGAAAGGAAACAATATCAGCCACCTACCTTCCTTGCAGGGTGAGCCCATTCTTGGCAACTCTTGACCCCCTCCCGCACATTCGCTCGGGTCGAGCAGGGCGTAAGAATCCAAATGAATCCGTGTTTGTTTCGGTGGGAAATGATCTGGGTGCCAGGGCCTTTTGAAACAGAAGCTCAAGCGAACAGAAAACAGTTTTGCCTTGGGTCCGTCACAGGTCTCCAGATGAATGTACTCTACCATCTCGACTTGGAAGCCAACAATCTGCAGACAGTGGAACCGAGGTGGTGTTTGGGGTTGCCTCAGCTCAGATACATTTATGTCGAAGACAACCAGTTGACAGAGGTACTTTCTGGATTCTGTATTCTTTTCTTTCACAACCAAGTCAGATTGGGAGGCAAGTATGTTTGAGAAAGAAAATAACTTGTCGCGAAATGCATCAGTGTGCAGACGGCTGTAGGAGACCTGCTCCACCATTATTTTGTGTTTGTTCGCTGGTCAAATGATCAATTCTGAGGAAACAGCTGGTGACCAGATGTCATGCAAGTCTGCAAAGACATTGGTGATGTCAATTTGCTCTTTTTGTTGCAGTTCCCAGATTTCACTGGATGTGGAAACACACTGCAAGCATTTTACAGTGAAAACAATCCTTTGACAACAATTCCAATTTCTTCAGTGGTTAACTTGGTGAAATTGACTAGTCTTCGCCTGATATCGCAAACTTTAAGAAGTTTAGAGAATTTGACAACAACCAACCTGACTTCTCCAGCACCTTTGCCTGCAGTGACAAACATTCTTGTTCACACCGAGGGTGAGGCTCTGTCTAAGCAAACCAGCAACGTTCAAAAAGATCTGCTCTTCTCAAGAATGCTCAGAAGCTTATTTGTTTTTCAGAACCTAAACATATTCTTTTTCAGAGTTGCTGGAAATACCTCAAAACATATTGTGTGCAAAACCACATCTGGCTGAGTTGTATTTCTGGCGTCCTTATTCAGTCCTTTCTTCTGTTTCTTTGTCCTGTTGTGACCACCTTTCAATTTTTAAAACCTTTTACCACAAGCTCACTCACACAAACTTGACCAAATATTGCACAGCACTTGTTGATCTGAGGTACCCCTATGGACAACTTGTTGAATTTCCTGACATAAGACACCACAACATGCTGGAAAAAATTGATGTGGCAGACAATAAGATTTCTGTTCTGACCTCTGATATGCTGCCCACATCTGGCAACTTAACCAACATCATACTGAAATACAATGAATTCAAAGCATTGCCAGATCTCTCAGCAATGTTCACTGACTCCATCACAGCAAATTTGAAGGTATGAATGCAAACGTGTCCCACAAATAAGCATTATGTCTTTGTGTTGACTCACGTGCATCCCACCTTGACGAAAATTGATGGCCTTCTTTCTTGTCTGCCAAGGTTGACATAAATTACAATCCACTATCTTTTCACTGCAACCAATTTATCTGTTGGGCAAAACCTGAGGATGGATTCATATTTCAATTCAACCGCAGACCTTGTGAAAATTTTCCTGATTTGCTCTGGCCAGATATCACAAAAGATATACTTATGTGTGCTGGTACGTAGCAGCTTTTGTGTCCAAATTCAACACCGGTTGGGTTTGAGCATTTTGCCGGTTTGCATTGCATTGCCCATGCAGTGAGGGCATTTCAGTTTCAGCAGAAAACCTCGAAAATGAGAATGTAAGACATCTGCAGCTGTATGACGGAGAAGCCGTGAATCTCACAGCTCTGAGGACGGAGATGGTCATCACAGAAACAGAATGTGCCAGAGTCTGTGTTCGTGAAGCAACTTGTGCTGCAGTAAAGGTGAAGAAAATATGCTTTGCACTCAATGCCTTTGTTCACACAAATTCATTCTATGGACATTTTTTTTGCGGAAAACTGATGATTATATTTCTCGTTCAGAAATGCAACTCAGAGCAAGCAACTCAAAACGACAATGGAACACATTTTGAAGCAATGGATCTGTGTGGAATCCCAACAATTTGAACCATTCACTCTTCATCTGAATCCAAGTTGCTGTTGCAGATTGAGAAACAGCCTGGAGCAGCCAGAGTCTTGTGTCGGCTGTTCCAGGAGCCTGAGACCGGAAGTGGGGAACCGGAAATTGGGTTCTTCTTCAGGAAGATTCCAAATGTCAATGCTTTGAATTGAGATGGACATGTTGCCGTCTCTGCCAGAACGTTTACAGACACAATAAAAGTTTGCTTTTGTCACCTGTGGTGGTGTTGAGTTATGGCACAGATTGTGAAGGCACACTGTGAGAGAAAACCCCTTCATAGTTTCTACCAAGGGATATGTAGTACCACTATCATTCAAACCCAGGAGTTCCTATATTCCCACGGCCCTCTGGACAAGGATTGGCCAAAGAAATATCAACTTTTCTTGAATCTGGTGAGAGAACATGTCCAATTTCAAAACAAAAAAGGGAAGACCAACAATTTGTTAATGGACTTCCAAAACAAAGATTTTCTGCACTCTGTGAAGCAACGGTTCTCTTGGTGTTTCTTGCCCGCTCGGAGAGGTGAGTCTTGTTTGCGGATTTGCAGTTTCACGGCGAATTGGTTCATGGGCAAGTTGGAGCTAACAGGTTGTGTGAAAATTTTGTGCATCTCTTGAAATTACGTGTGTATCTGCTTTTGTGCTTGGTGGAGCCAGTTGCATTTGTTCTGGACTTTGAACTCTATGCACTGGTTCTGTTGGCAGGGGAAGAACAAGCCCTGTTGTGCAGAGCCAGAATGCCCAAATCCTGGGCAGAAATTCCGACTTATGCATTTCCACCTCAATCTAATTTCGCCCGACAAAAGCAAGTCGCTGGCAGTCAAATTTATCTGTCCATGAGGCAGCAATTCTGGAAATGATGGGATTCTGGCTGTGATAAGAACAGGTATGAAAGAACAAGTTTGAAAGGCCACAGCTGGGAAAAGCAATAAAGAGATGTCATTTCCACTTGAGTTTCCACGATCGCTGGAAAAACCTATTCTCAACGCTTTCCAGGTGTTATTCCTTTGCAAAACAATTGACAATTGTAGCTTCCAAGTGAGTGTAAAATTGCTTTTTTCACAACAAATGCGATTTTGAGCCTCGAACAACAATTATTGGACTTGCAAACAAATGGTGACACCTGGAACGTATGAACAAAACTTTTTTCCAGCGATCGTAGGAACTCAGGTGAAATTAACATCTCTTCAAACAATTTTCTGCTTTTTTGTATCTAGCGTTGGGAAGAACCTGTAGGATTTCCAGCTGTTGCTCTCTGCAAACAAAAGCTGGATGCTGAAGTCCGGTGTGCAAGGTGTTGAGGAAGTTTTCTGGAATCCACAGGTGCTGTCCAGAGGCGTGGTTATGTATGGGAAAAACATTGTGGGATGGATTAGGAGTGATGCTCTCTTGGAGACAGGCAATGTGACCTTGTTTCACGACACGGTTGAGCTCACGCGCAGCAAGAGGGTCAGAGGGTCAGAAAAGCTGCAGCAAGAGGGTCAGAAAATACCATAGGCTGCACAATGAACTTGTTTTTGACACTCCACGAAGCCAGCAGACAAGCCCGCCGGAATCTCAAAATTTTATGGTGTACCTCTTGAGTGGATTTTTTTATTGGATGCACCATAAGCTCACACATACCGAGGTTCGGGTGTTGCACAAAGTTACTGTTTTCCACATGTCGGCCACAATGCTGGGGAGTTGGTGGTCCTTCACACCGGTTGGCGAATTGCAAAAGACATGTGCGAAAAGCACTGTTCCGCTTCATGAACCACACATTTCAAAGAGTGATTTGAAAGACAACAAAAGGTTGCTCAACATTTCACATCGTGGAACTTTTGACTTGAAATGAGTATTTGGCTTTGTGAAACAGCCACTACCTGCAGGTGACGCGAACAATTCCACTGAAAGACATTCTCACCTCAAGCAGTGGAGAAGTATGGTATTATTTTCCAACTTTGTTTCAGAAGAAATAACAATGTGGAGTCAGGACTGGTTAATCCTGTGCCTATTTTGGCTGCCTATGGGGTTGGCTCAGAAATTTGAGGCATCAGACTTGTCGGAATTTCCAATAGACATTCCAAACAACACCAGGGAAATTGTGATCAAAGGTGAGGATTGCTTTCTTGTGCACAAAGCATCAATAGGAGGTTATGTGGGCAGTTCCTTTTGCTGTTCCTTCCACATGTCCCCACAGTCTGAGCCCAAGTATTCATGCCACCTTAGAGTCACTGAACAAAGTTGGCAAGATCTTGGTAGAATTTCAGAGTGTGACATTGGGTTGTTGCAAACTGACAGCTGCATGAAACTAAGCAAGAGAAACACAAACAGTCTCATGTTCGTGCCACTGTTTCAGTTGGGACGATCCAGAGTGTTCCAACCACCAGTTTGCATCACTTCACTTCTCTTCGTGAATTAACAATCGATAACAACAACATCAGGTCTGTGATTGAGAAACCATTTCAACTGGGTTCAGTTCTGGAAAGAGAACACATGTTCGAATTTCAGCTCGAAAAGCACATCTTGACAAGAAACTCGAGACCTGGTGTAGGACATCCAACATCTCAAAAATATTCACAACATTTATATTTTTCAGTGCCTTCCCTGATCTGCCTGCTACAGTAAAATTAACATTGACGAAAATAGATTTGGGACGTAATTCTCTGACGGTGGTTTCCCAGGAGCATCTGGCTGGGCTCAGTCAACTGCAAAGACTTAATCTCCATGGAAATTCTCTCACCAAGGTCTGATCAAAACAAAGTTGACAATTTCTCAATCTACACTTGCAGTTCATGAATTTGAAACAAACCGATGCAAGGTGCGACACACAGGACTGCTGCCGTACCTGGGCTTTGTGACAAAAGAATAACTCTCTTCTTTTCAGATTCCTCCTGTGTATCTTTTGGGCGCAACTTTGCGATATCTCGATCTCCACAGCAACCTGATTCAGTCCATCAACGTATCCAGTCTGCAGAACATGACATCGCTGAAAGAGTTGTCGTTGCGAGGAAACTTCATCAGCCACCTGCCTTCCCTGCAGGGTGAGCCCCACATGTGACCTGCAATATTAAATTTGTTCATTTTTCTTCGTTTTTCAAAATTGGCACGACCCTGCATTGCGGACCCACACATTTAGAAGTCAAAGTAGAACTGCAAGAACAGGCCCCATTGACCATGGAAAATGAAGAATTTGCGAATGGCCAAATTTGGTTGCACAAACAAAACTCACCATGTCTACCTTATGCACAGAACAACATCAATTTTCTTTGGTCTCTCCATTGGCCCAACATTCAAACATGTTTTGTATCATGCAACTATTCAAAAGAGGCTGCTTTTGGTAAATTTTAGGTCTTCAGATGCAGGAGCTCAGTGTCCTCAACTTGCATGAGAACATTTTGCACACCGTGGAATCTCTGTGGTGCTTGGATTTGACGAAGCTGAAATTCCTAAGGCTCCAAAAAAATCAGTTGACTGAGGTCACCACAATTACAATCTCCATAAATTGCATTTATCATTGCATCATTGGGCAAGAGCTCGAGTTGACCGCAATATTTTTGCTGTTGGTACAAGAGTCTCCTTTTGCTTTGCTCTTCACAAAGCAAGACATGAAACAGGTTCAGCTCCTTTCATTGCAGTTTCCAGATATGACTGGATGTGGAAATACAATCAAGGTTGTGACAACCAACAACAACCCGATGACTATAATTCCCATTTCATCACTGACAAGATTGTTGGTAATAACCCACTTTCAGCTGGGAGTTCAACAGTTCAGAGATTTACACAACTTGACTTCAACAAATCTTTCTTCTGATATGGCTCTACCTGCAGTGACAAGGATAACAATTGACATTATGAGAGGTGTGGTTGTTTGTTCCTGAATCCCCTTGTGTCCCATATCAACATGTACCTCTTTTTTCAAAGATTTGCGGAATGGCAGCTTGTTTGCTAACAGTCAGCTCTGTTTCCAGAATTACTGGAAATACCTCATGACATTTTGTGTGGAAAACCCCATTTGACACAGCTATATTTCAAAAATTTTGATGCAATCAACACATCAGTTTCATTCTCATGTTGTGCAAACCTTATAAAATTGTCATATATTTACCACAAGTTAACACAAGCAAACTTGATTCAGAACTGCACAGCTCTCACCAACATAGTTTTGTATCATGGAAGACTCACTGTTTTTCCTGACATAAGATTCCACAATATGCTGGAAAGAATTGATTTAACATACAACAAGATTTCTCTTCTGACTTCTGATATGCTACCCAAATCTGGGTTCTTGACCTACATTAGACTGGAACACAATTCATTCAAAACATTGCCAGACATTCCAGAAATGTTCACCAATTCCCTTACAGCAAATCTAAAGGTATGCATATATATTCGGATGTGCTCTGAATCCTGGCATTGAAAACAAACATGCCCTCTTTCAGGAAAATACTTGGTATGAGATTTTATTTCCTTTTGTCTGTCAAGGTTGAGATGATGGACAATTGGCTGTCTATTCACTGTAATCAGTCAATTTGCTGGGCAAAGCCTGAAGATGGGTTCATCTTCTACCACAATATGAGACCCTGTAAGAATTTTCCAAGTGTCTTGTGGAAAGATGTCACAAGGGAAATGCTCATGTGTGACAGTCAGTGACAATTAGACCCAACCTTTTTGCTCTTGTTCAAGAAAATTTGGCAAAACTTCTTGGTTATATTCTTCCTGTGAAAAAACATGTGGTTGTTTTAGTGTTGGCAGTGACTCAAGAACCTATGAATCAGAGAAGTCTACAGCTTTGCTATGGAGAAGCCAAGGAGCTCACAGCTCTGAAGACAGAGATGGTCGTCACGGAAACAGAATGTGCCAGAGCATGTGTTCGTGAAGCAACTTGTGTTGCAGCAAAGGTGAAGAAAATGGTTTTTGCTGTGACAGCGCAAGTTCACAAAAACATTCCTTCTGGGGATATGATGAAATCTGAGGATCCTTTCTGGTTCAGACAGGCAACAAATGCAAACAATGGACCATGTTTTGAAGCAAGAAATCTGTGTGAAATCAGTTTTGGCTGATTTACTGCAAACCTGAATCAGAAATGACTGTTGCAGGTTGTAAAGGAGCTTGGACCATTGGGAGTCACTTGTCTGATGTTCCAGGAGCCCGTGACAGGAAGTGGGGAACCGGAAGTCGGGCTCATCTTCAGGAAGATTCCTGTTCCCAATTTTTAGAAATGAGATAGACACACTACTATCTCTACCAGGGTTTTTACAGAGACAATAAATTTTTGCTGTGGAAAGATCTTTTGTCACTCATTGCAGTGTTGAGTTGTGGTACAAATTGTGAAGGCATGTATGAGAGAAGAACTCTTCATAGCTTCTTGAATCCACCAGAGGACCTGCAAAAGGGCTGTCAGCCAAACTTTATGCCCAGGAGTTCAAGCATTCCGTTGGCCCTCTGGACAGGGGTTAGCCCTGCAATTTGTATCTTTAATCTGGTACGAGAGCAGTCAAATATCAAGACAAAAAATTGAAGACAAAACAAATTGGTCAATGGACATGGTTCTGTGAAATATTTGTGTACCCCTCGAAATTATGGGTCTCTGCCTGAACTGTTGGGTGATTCACGTTTAATCAGTGGTCTTTATTCTGGGGATTGTGCCAGCTCCAAGTTCTGGTTCTGTTGGCAAGGAAACAACAAGGACTTCTGAAACCCTGTCAAACAAAATATAATGAGCATCATGATGCCCACAATCTTGTTGAAACTGAAGTTGGATTTACACCATAAAACTGTTTTGCTCTCACAGGGCAAGCCTCTGTCCTGATATTGAACCCCAAATTTGGGGCCCTCTGGAAGGTTTTGTCTTGCACTGCACTCAAAGCAGCAATTCTGGAATTGATGAGAGTACGGCTGCAGTTGGTTTGGCTCATAAAAGAAACAATTTTGAATAGATGTAAAACCACTGAGTTTCCATGTTCATTGGGAAAAAGGATTCCTCGCGCTTTCCAGCTGTCATTTGCAAATCCACTGACAAATATTTTTGGTCTTTTTTGGTCTTTTCTAGTGAGTGTAAAAGCCTTCTTCACATGACAAGTGTGATTTGAGCCCAACAACAAATATTGGATTTAGAAACAAATGGCAACACATTGCATTTGTGAACAATACGTTTTGCAGTGATCGTAGGAACTCAAGCGAAATTTACATCTCTTCAAGAACAATTCTGCTTTTTTTGATGTGGCATTGGGAAAGAACCTTCATACTTTACAGTTGTTGCTCTTTGTAAACAAAAGCTTGAAGTTTAAGTCCGGTGTCTGGGTGTAGTGCCCCCACGTAAAGGTTTTCTGGAATTCACAGGTGGTATGCAGATGTGTGGTTATGCAGGATAAATGTACTGGGGGAAGGATCGTACAAAGGTCTGGGGTCCAGTGCTGCTGCTGGAAATGTGGGGAATGATGATCTGGCAGAGACAGGCAAGCTGGCATGGTTTCACCAGGTTTGGGTTGCAGGCAGCAAGACAATTAGAGAATGCAATGGACTGCAAAGGCATCTGAATTTGACACTCTATCAATTCACCCGAGAAAGCCTCTTGAGTCTCTGTTGTTTCTTTGCTTCTTCAGTGGAATTCACCACAGGCTCTCAGACACAGACACCAAGGTGTTGCTTGTGTTTGCTCTGTCCCCCACATGTTGTCTGCCACAATGGCCTTCACACCGGTTGGCAAATTGCAAAAGAAATATAAGGAAATCAATGTTGCACTTCATGAACCACAAATTGCAAAGAGTCTTTTGAAAAAAGAGAAGTTGCTGAACATTTCACACAGCAACATCGTGGAGCTGAAAACTTGATTTTTGCTTCTGAGTGAAACAGCCACTGCCTGCAGTTGATTTTGCTCTCCATTCTCACTTCAAGAGGGAACATGCATGGTTTTGTTCCCCAAATACTCAGTTTCAAGGAAATTCAAACAAACTTGTTCCAGATTTACTTTGATTCAGAAAATAATTAAGAATGTGGGGTCAGGACTGGTTCCTCCTCTGCTTGTTTTCACTGCCTCTGGGGTTGGCTGAGAAGTATGAGGCATCTGACTTGTCGGAGTTTCCAATAGACATTCCAAACAACACCAAGGAAATTATCATAGAAGGTGAGGATTGCTTCCTTGTGAAGGAAGCATGAATAGGAGATTGTTTTGGGCAGTTCATTTTGCAGTTCCACATGGCCCCACAGTCTGAGCCAGAGTGTTCATTCCACCTTTGGGTGACTGGATTAAGTTTGCAAGATATTTGTGATTATAAAATTTGAGAGTGTGATTTCGGGTTGTCCCAACAGTTTCAAACTATCAGGTGCATGAAACGTAACAAGAAAGACATTTGGTCTTTTGTTCATGACGTTGTTTTAGGTGGGACGATTCAGAGTGTTCCAACGATCAGTTTGCAACACTTCACAACTCTGCATAAATTGAAAATTAACAACAACAATATCAGGTCTGTGATTGAGAAACCATTTGGACTGAGTTCAGTTCTAGATGGAGAACACAAGTTCCAATTCAGCCTGAAAAGTACATCTTGACAAGAAATCCAAGGCCTGATGCAGGACATCTAACCTCTCAAAAAATGTTCTCTGCATTCTTTTTTCAGTATGTTCCCTGACCTGCCTCCTTCAGTAAAGACCATCCTGACACATTTACAGTTTGCACATAATTATCTAACAGTCATCTCACAGGAGCATCTGGCTGGACTGAGTCAGTTGCGAACACTTGATCTCCTTGGAAATTATCTCACCGAGGTTGGCACCAAAATACAGCTGATCAAAATGTAAAGCTAACGGGTCCTCTTCATGGATTTGAAACAAAATAATTTAAGGCACAGGACAGAGGATTGTGAGCAATGACACTATTCATTGCAGATTCCCCCTGTGTATCTCTTGGGCGCACACTTCCGATATCTCGATCTCGGCTACAACCTGATTCAAGCCATCAATGTATCCAGTCTGCAGAACATGCCGTCGCTACGAAATTTAGTGCTGGAAGGAAACATCAGCCATCTGCCTTCCCTACAAGGTGAGCTCAATGTGTCATCTACACCACAAGGCTGAAGTTACCACTGGTCCTATCAGGTAAATTTGTTCGAAATCGGCGTCATCACCCAGGCTGTCAGTCGTCCGGGATCTGGGTGTGCCTTTTCCCCCAACATAAAGTCTCATGCAACCGTTTTTGATTGTTTTATAGTTCGCTTGTGGTAAATTGTAGGTCTCCAGATGAAAGATCTCCGTCTCCTTACTTTACGACACAACATTTTGCAAACCGTGGAGTCCAAATGGTGTTTGGATCTGGAGAACCTGAGAACCCTGACCCTCGAGCACAATCAGTTGACTGAGGTGATATCAATCTCCTTTGTGATGACTCTGAGCTTCATCATTGAAAAAGACCTCCAGATGATTCGAAATATTTATTCCTGGCTGTGGAGAAGACACTTGGTGTCAATTTTCTCATCTCTCCACAAAGCAAGACATGAAACAGGTTCAGCTGTTTTCATTGCAGTTTCCAGATATGACTGGATGTGGAAATAAAATGAGGGATCTGAGAACCACCAACAACCCCATGACAATAATTCCTGTTTCTTCACTGACAAGTTTGGTAGTTATAACCAAGTTTCGGCTGGGATCTCAAAAATTTACAGATTTAGAAAACTTGACTTCAAGCAACCTTTCTTCTCCATCACCTCTACCTGCAGCTACAAAGATAGAAATTATATATATGAGAGGTGAGGTTGTTTGTTGCTGAATCACCCAAGCATCCCATCCCAAGTGAACATTAACCTCTCTTTTTCAATGATTCACAGAAGTGCAGCTTGTTTCCTTACAGTGAGTTCTGCTTTCCAGAATTACTAGAAATACCTCAAAATATTTTGTGTGGAAAACCCATGGTGACTGAGCTGCACTTTAATACCTTGGATTCAATTTACACATCAGTTTCATTCTCTTGTTGTGCCAACCTAAAGAAATTGCGGTATCTTTATCACAAATTAACAGAGGCAAACTTGATTCAGAACTGCACAGCTCTCACCAACATAGGCTTGCATCATGGAAGACTCACTACTTTTCCTGACATAAGATACCACAATATGCTGGAAAGAATTGATTTGACATACAACAAGATTTCTCTTTTGACTTCTGATATGTTGCCCAAATCTGGGTTCTTAACCTACATCAGACTGGAACACAATTCATTCAAAACATTGCCAGATATTTCAGAAATGTTCACCAATTCCATTACAGCAAATCTAAAGGTACACATATTCAGATGTCCTCTGAATCCTGGCATTGAAAACAAACATGCCCTCTTTCAGGAAAAGACTTTACATGACATTTTTTTTCATTTTACCTATCAAGGTTGAGATGATGGACAATTGGCTGTCTATTGACTGTAATCAGTCAATTTGCTGGGCAAAGCCTGAAGATGGGTTCATCTTCTACCACAATATGAGACCCTGTAAGAACTTTCCAAGTGTTTTGTGGAAAGACATCACAAGGGAAATGGTCATGTGTGATGGTCAGTGACAATTTCCTTGTTTTACTTGTTCCAAAAAATTTGGCAAAACTTCTTGGTTATATTCTTCCTGTCATAATAAAGCTGTAGTTGTTTTTGTATTGGCAGTGATTCAAGAACCTGTGAATGAGAGAAGTCTGCAGCTGCATAATGGAGAAGCTGTGAATCTCACAGCTCTGAGGACGGAGATGGTCATCACAGAAACAGAATGCGCCAGAGTCTGTGTTCGTGAAGCAACTTGTGCTGCAGTGAAGGTGAGAGAAACAGACACCAACATACTGCGAAAGGTCTGAGAATGTAATTCCTGTCAGGAAATTTCATTTCTGTTGTGGAGTAAATGTTATATTTGAAGTTCCTGCTTGCATTTGTCGAAGAGCTCGGAACGAGATTTGGAAACACACATTTGGAGCTGAAATCGCGATGTTGCCTGAAGTTCATAGTAAATTGTGAGATTTGCTTCTGTTTGGATCTTCTGGGTCTTTGGTTCTCATGATGACCTTTCACCTTTTCCAGATTGTAAAAGCGAATCAGTCCGGTGGAGTCATGTGTCGAATGTTCCAGGAGTCTGAGACCGGAAGTGGGGAACCGGAAGTCGGGTTTTTCATCAGGAAGATTCCTCTTCCCAATAAATAGATGTAAAGTAGAGATGTGGAAATGCAAAAGGCAAATTAACTTTTGTTCTGCTGTTTCGTGACTTTGGTCACACATTCTATTGAATAATAAATAAATTTATATTCATTAAGATGGACTTTCTGATGGCTGATTCAACAAAGTCAAAGTTCTCCTGAGTTGACATCAACTTTCCATGAATCGCTCGGCCACGCTTCTGCAGCTCATGCCAACATTCTGTGCTTCATGTCAACGGATCTGTGGTTCATGTATCTGCAGCGTGTCTCTTGTTCTCACAGGTGTGAGTGGTTCATGTGAAATGATCTCTGACCCGAGCCAGCAGGAAAATCGAACTCGTGTTTGTGCCTGAAAATCCAGATGTAATCTCTCACCTGTCACCATGACACAGACAAAATTGCGGAATAGACGTGTCAGCTGATCTGCAGTTCGTCTCTTTGACATTCAGATTTTGTTTTTCTCGTGTTTTTGGTGAGAGAAATAGAAGTAGAGAGCGAAAAAATGATATAAGGGAGGCACTGGCACTAAAAATACAGCTGCACCTGACACCTAATTTACTTTTGTGGCTGTGGAGGAACCATGAACCGTTTGATCTGATCTTGGTGTTTTGTCTTGGACCACAATGACTGTGAATCAAATAGCAGCATGAACATCCTTCAGTGGAAGCAGAGGTCAGGAGCATGGCTGGTTCTGCAGATCGTTGTGCCGCTCTGCATTCCAGTCTGCGAATCCACAGGTGCGCACACAAAACCACCGCAGCAACTTCAGCAGTCCACAGAAAGAACAGAACTAGCCTTTCAACTGAGCACAATGCACCTGCCCAACAAGAGATACACACACACACACACACACACACACACACACACACACACACACGCAGACTCATTCGCTGATTGTCGACACTGACAAAGTAAACTGATTCAGGTTTGAATGTTGGCAAAAGGACAAATTCTGCTTTTCACTGAGGCAGACTCATTTTTTTTTTAACGTGAGTCTTTTGTCACCTTGATACGTGGTTTGAGTTCCCGTTTCATGCCAGCATTCTTGTTTCCGATTTCAAGCCCACAAAATGGCGAATCTTCCTCCCCATGGTGTCTGTACTCTCCGTTGAGTCGCCTGATGATCTTATCAGAATTCATTTGACAGTTGTTCTTCTCACGCAGATGTAAATCTGGCTGAAGGGAAGCCGGCCTTCCACAGTTCCTCTGACAGCAAGATTGGAGCGGACACCGTTGTGGACGGGAAGACTGAAGGCGTCTGCACCAGGACCTGCAATAAGGACCCGTATCCCTGGTTGGCCGTAGATCTGCTATTCACGTACCTGGTGAAGAAAGTGGAGATACATGGAGCTCCAACCTTCGGGCAACGTAAGCACAGCACAGACAGTGGGATTTGCGCAATGCGGCCAAGCTGAGTGAAACTCGTTTGAGATCTTGCACACGCCTCTGTTGGACAAGAATGGATTCTAAGACGGTCAGGTGTATTTGACGGGTCTGGGCCAACCTCCTTCAAAGCCTGAACAGATACACTGAAGAATCAAGAAACCAAAGACAAACGCAATTTTTAGGTGATTTGAGGTGGGTTGCGCGATTTGGGCTCAACTGAGACAAATCGGTGTGAGCCAAATCAAAGCACCTATTGGCAGCATCTTCCAAAAGTATGTGTACAGCAGTTTCATAGTCAAGATGAGGATTGATTTGGGATCTTTCAGGCTCTTTTGGTTCATTTTGGGTTGGGGATAATGTGCGAGGAAGGAATTTGTCAAATTTGAATTTTTAGGTTTCTGAGGTCAAAAAGGTCAAATTTGGAAGTGTGGAAAAAATGGAGTGTGAGTGTAGAAATGTCTCTGTACCTCAGA
>JAAUXT010035419.1_pt1 | contig 15623 bp, 13 predicted proteins | sample 7278171 | NCBI WGS metagenome assembly JAAUXT01 (sample SAMN14350112, study PRJNA611818) | marine sediment metagenome | isolation source: surface marine sediment (1.8m) | place: French Polynesia: Moorea | collected 2018-08 | reverse complement strand
TTGCCTGAGATGCCATATATATGCATGTATACATTGATGGACCATGTGGACCAATTGTCCCAGGCCAGCACCAATAGCCATGAATTAACCCCTACAGGGGGGGTGACGTACAGGACGGGATGGGACGGGATGGGACAGGACGGGATGGGACAAGCGGGACACCTTCGCCAAGTTGGCATATATACTGAAAATTTTTCTTGGCACTACCACTAAGTGCTCTTCCCTAAAGGGACTTCGCACAACAAATGGGTGTGTTCATAGCCTTTTTGTTCACTCAGATCTCAGATGTTGATCTGTTGGTACATGAGGCAAACAGGACATGAAACCAGATCTACCACCTCCACTGCACACTGATTCAAGAAAGAAGGTGAACAAAAGGAAACTTTCAATAACACTCCAAACGTGGGCACTAAATGCCATGAACAGCTCCATCAGCTGAGGCTTCGATTTGGTGGCACTCCCTCTTCTTGCTGCCTCCTTTGTGCTTGGCTTCTTCCCATCGTCCTTCACGTACTTTTGAGCAAGACTTGTGCAGTGCAGAATATCCTACAATCAAAAATATTCATCAGGGGGAAAACACACAGTCAGCAAAAGAGCACAGCCTGAGAATAGGACCAGTGGTGAGAGAGGTGTCATGATGCTTTCAGTGTGAGAGTTTTATGTTTTCCCACACGGAAGAAAAATGTGATGACCAACAGGTTGACTATAGTCTTGTTACTCTGGGGTAAATTTATCGCAACTGCAAAGGTAGAAGTGTGTGTGTGGAAGACACAAGTTGACATGAAAACCTTGTTTGCAAAATCAAAGCTGGCACCTTGACAAAAGATACAAATCTGCAATACTGTAGACCTTTGCAAAGGCAGAGCCACAGTAGTTCCTCATGGTCTCAACCAGAGCCCCCACAGGGAGCAGTGGGTCTTCAGAAGTTTGAAGATGTGCAGCCATCAAGGCAGAGATAACCACCAGCACATGGTATTTCATTCTGCCTGTAAACTTCCTGTCAAGAACACACAGACTGTAATTGTCTTCAGTATAAACTTCTGTGATACAAGGAGCTTTGGACACAATACTTGCTCATACATTTCAGCCAAAGGCAAAACAAAACTCACTGAACTCACTAAGTCCACTTTCAACTTTTTTTCTACGGTGATCTTTTCAGTTTGCTTCACTGGTGCTTGGGGGAGGGTTTTCTTGGGCTCCGAGCACTGCACCGTTTGTTTCGCTTGAGGCACCTGCTGCTCCGGTGCACATGTTTTCTGTTTGCAGAAAGATTAACATCATTACCACCAGCATGAACCTGATGGTATCAGGCAGGTGTGAAGTACACAGTGATGATGTTTTGTCTGATACATTTTGCTGTGGTGGGAAAAACATTTTTGTGGTGTTTACTGTTTTCCAGACAGAAACTGTCATTTTGCAAAGTCCAGCTGAGTATTGTCAACAGCAATTTCCCTTGCGCATCAAACAACCACACAAACTCCCTTCCTTTGAAGTGGGAGATGCAGCTTGTGCATGGGTGTGCAAGCTTCAATAGTCTTCAGAATCAACATGTAGTGTTCAAGAAGACACCTTGGCCAACCAATTGGAATTCTTTTCACAGGCCCTTTCGTGATAGATCATGGCCTCTTCCATGAGCCAATTACACTTGCTCTAGTTTGGGGTCAGTCAACTGGAAGCAGTCATGACAAAAGACTGCACAAGGAAACTGAGTCTGACTTCACCCTGTCTGAGTTTCTTTTTATTTTGATACAATCATTTACATTTGACTGAAACTGATTTTCCACAAAAAAGTCTCTGTCATTAAAAGAAACAACTGGTGGAAGTCTTCTGGGAATCAGACCCTCGCCTTTCAGCTCCCCCTCACTTCATGTGAAAAAAACAAGATTGAAGGAAACTTTCACAAAACTCGGAATGCAAAAAACACTCTGAACATGGGCACTAAATGCCATGAATAGCTCCATCAGCTGACACTTCGATTTGGTGGCATTCCCTCTTCTTGCTGCCTCCTTTGTCCTTGGCTTCTTGTCCTCGTCGTCCACTTCCACGCCCCTCCCGTGTTTTTGAGCAAGTCTTGAGCAGGGAAGGATAACCTGCAAGGAGAAACTTCTGCGTGGAAGACACAGTCCTGATTTCTCTTCTTCTTGGGAAAACTGAAGCCTGAAAGAGGATGCAAACCCGTGAAGCTTTGGAGCTTCAAGAGGGCAGAGCCACAGTAGCTGCTCATGGTCTCAACCCAAACCCCCACAGGGAGCAGTGGGTCCTCAGATCTTTGTAGAGATATGACCATCAAAGCCGAGATAATTGTCAGCACAGAGTACTTCATTCTTCCTGCGAAATACCTGTCAAGAGAATTGAATACTATTCAGGTGAAATAGATATCAGAGTGGAACTGACCACCGGCTTTCACGCCATTTCACACGAAATCACCAAACACTAACATTGCAAATGTGTGCAAACAAGACACAACGTTCTTGTGAGAAAATCACCTGGTCAACACGCTGGAAATGTGGAAATTCTGATGTTGGCAAACCTTTTGCTGTCTGCTGGACTTAACCTTACTTGCTGATGTCAACAAAATGCTGTCGTTGTTTTGCCACGCTTGGTCTCACCTGTGAATGTAAAATGCGTGGTCCATTCACAGAATGATGGCAATCTCAAGATTTCTATCCATCAACATGTTGCCAGGTAAACTGAACAAGCAAATTGGAGACGCGTTCTCTGATATTTTCTGCTGTGGTGGTTGACATGTGTTGCATTTTGCTGGATTTTCAATGTTATGACTTGTTGACAACAAATTTGAAGTTTTGTGATTGTTGTTAAGGAAAATATAACCACGAAAAAACACTCGCGAGGAAACCACTGACAGTGGCAAAAAAACTCACTCTTGGAAACGCCAATTTGGCTGCATCCCCACGGCCAAATGATACATATTGTCAGGACCCAACTTGCCCTGATCTGCATGAGTATTTGTCGGCAGTTTTTCTGTATTTCCACAAAAACCCAGGTTCACTTTAAGTTCCAGTTGTGAAGTCCTTTGTGGCTCAACAACAAGAAGGTTTCAGTGTTGGACACAAGTCTCATTTGGACAGGCATTCATTCCAACCTTTTTGCCCAGAAGCACCAAACAACACACACTGAAGACAGAAAGACACAACTTTGACTGAATGCTCGCAGGATGAAATCTGATTGTTTTTGCTGGTATCCAGTGTCGATTAACCCCTGCACCTCTGAGCCTGAGAAGGTTTCTTCCTGCCACAAGCCACAACTGAGCCTTGGGCACCTGTTGCTGCAATAACTACGTGCTGTTCACAGAAATCTGATTGCAACATCGCTATCCAACAATGTTTCACCACGTGAGCAGAAAAATATTGATGGGTGTGGTAGAGGACTGAGTCAATTTACAACAAAAACATTCTACCCTGTCCGAAATTATTTTTAACGGAAAGGAGCACACTACATCCACAGCAACTGGTCATGAGAGTTGCCATCTGTCCTTACTGAAACTGCTTTCCTGTGTGCAGCCAAGACCCATTCAGCATTGGTGCAGCTTTCTCTCATGGTTGTGGTCTGGCAATGTACTGCAAGTTCTCAGACAAAACTGGGCTCTTTTTCAAGAAAGGACTGCCACAGAAAGCTGAAGGTACACAATGGGTCCACACTTCTTCCAACAAAAAAACCTGGTGGGCAAGAAGAGTTCTGGCATGACACTGCAAGATCCAGAAAGGGACTTGCTTCACTTCAGCTGGATTGCAATGAATCAGCTTGAATCAGATACTTCTGACACTCCTGTGAAATTAAACAAACAAGAATTGACTTCTTTAATAAACCAAAGAGCTGGTGCTTGCTAAATCATGAATGTCACATTGGGAGTTCCCCAAATTTCCTTTGCGAAACAGCACGCAACATCAGCACTCTACCAAACAAGGCAGCTTGATCACGAAAGTGTATCTCATGTTGGCAGGTACAGATTAACTTCGCAGTTTGAGATTTTGTGCAGAGCAAAGCTGATGTTCAGCACTGTTCACAGGGTTCAAGAATGACAGAAACAGGAGCAACGCGTACCAGGATCATTCATTTGAAGACGAACATGGTCTGCCACGCAGAAGTGGGTGACCGTATGAATGTTTCCTTTGCACACACGTATCTATGCCTGAGAGAACTTCTGCAGGAAGTGAAGTGCCAGACATGAGACACGTCAGCCATAATGTACTCAGCAATTGTCTGTTGTCGCGCATTCGGCGAAGTTCATGTCAGTCAATGGGAGCGTGCTCACAATGCAGATGTGATGTGCGCAACGTTTTCATATCATTGCCAGTGTGAAAAGAGGCAAAAGTCAAGGAGAGACTTTCAGACCTCTTTAGGAAGTTTATGGAGATGAGGCCTTGTCAATCTCCACATGTCGGAGGTGGTAACTGCGTGCTCGAAGTGACAATCACTCTGGAAAAGATGTGAAGAAGCCTGGGAGAGAAGAACCGACATCGCGGACTTTAGCCAAAGTGAGGGAGGTTGATGCAGTTCTTCAAGAAGACAGGCATGCCACAGTGCATCACCCAATGACATGTTTTGGAAATGAGGAAAATGCAACTGATGGTGGCAACAGCACCAAGGGTGACATGTTTTTGCCAAAAATTCAAGTGACAGTCCCTTTTCCAGTCATGTATTTGTAAGGACAAAACTTCAACAGTGGCTTGATGTACACATAGCAAAGACCCTCAAAATTAGTGTTCCATGTGCATTCTATACTCTCTGAAAAATGGTGTCTCACTCTGGCTGTTCTGGTGCCACATTGGACATTTTGTGTTACAACTGGCATGCAATATTGGCTGTTTTGGAATGTAGATGGTGAGAGGGTCATGAATTGTGTTGGAACTGGAGAGTGAGTGAGAGACAAACCAAGAATGAGACCAAGGCCAAGAGAGTGACAGAGAGAAACAGAGAAAGCAAGTGAGAGACAGAGGGCGACAGAGAGGAGAGAGAAGATGGAGAGAGACAAAGATAGACAGAAAGAGAGAAGAAAGAGTGAGAGAGGGAGAGAGACAGAGGCACACAGAGAGTGTGTTAGAGACTATGCAGCCTCTACAGACAACGAGAGAGAGAGAGAGAGGAGTTGCAAAGACATAGACACAGGTCTACAGAGAAAGCAAGGACCGAGGCACATGGCAGACTGGCATTTGTCCCATTGCTGAAGACAACAAGGACAATGGACTTTTTTTTTCATCTTTCAGTTACAGTTCTTTTGAACATGTTCCTCATTGTTCACACAATAGAACATGTGGTTGTTGTTTATTCAGCAGCAAAACAACTTCAAAAAACCTTAGACGACAGGAATTTTTGTTGCCTCTTTGTGAGACATGAGTTGAACTTATGTTTTATATTGAAACATCACAACATCAGCATTGTTGTTGTGTCTCCCAGACTTTCTTTCACGTGATGGAATATTTTCTGAGTTCAGACATTTCACCATGAGAGGAGAAACATGTCTACACAACTGATACAAGGTCACACAAACACAAGAAAACTGCATGCTGTTTGGAGTATTTTCTGGCACCACTGTCCTCTTGGACCTTACAATGAACCAGCTTTTCATAATTCTTGTTGGAAGACTGACTTCACATGCTGCCACAAGCACAGGTACACAGCAGTACACAGAGAGACAAAGGCATCTCAATCTGCCATTATTCATGGATGTTTTTCACACCATGGTAAACTTCTCAAAGACTGCAAAAATGTGGCACAAATATATCAGAGCTTCATTACATTCACAAATTAGACATCATTACACCACAACACTTGTTGCACCAGATGCAAAGGCAGATCATTCCCTGTCTGATGAGTTATGTTTGCTGCACATTGAAATGCAAACCAACTGGAGACAGAAAATATCATTTGTCTGCAAATTACCTCACAACGAAGAAGTATCACCTGCAAACAAAGAGATAAATGTGACATACAATTTCAAACTTCCCATAGCAACCCTTTTTGCTGAGAGCAGGAATATAAATTATAATGTCTCCTGGCATGTCTGTTTAGACACCAAGCTGAGGATGGTGTTGTCAATTCTATCTCTACATTTTCTTGGAAGCAAGATACAATCATGTGGCTTTGGATCTGTCTCAATTTTCTCCACCAACAAAAGCTTCAAAATAGACCTGAAAACATACGCACCGCAGGATCAATTCATATTTTGTGGAATTTTGAGTGGTTTTCTGGTCTTCGTTGAAAATTGGCACATCAAAATTCTGCTGGAAGTGGAAGAGTGGTACAAGTTCTCAATGCATATGAACTGCTCTCTGATTGACAAAAGAACAGCAGTGACATCAACAAGTAGTGCATACAACAATGCTTACGATTATTCGATAAGACCAATGATGAACAAAATTGAATTTTATTTTTGGCCAAAGAAAGTTGTTTCATTTCATCATCATTCTGTATCAAGGTACATGATGATCTACCTTGGTATGCCAAAATCTTTCCAGCACACATTGTACGATGGGCCTGAGACACTGTGTGACATACTTTCTTCTTCAGGTCAAGATGGCTCTCACTTACATTACACCACTTCTACCTTTCAATGCCTTCTCCAAATGTATCACAGTTCACAGCAAGACACCAAAGTTTCTGAACCAAACAATATTCATGTGTATTTCAGGAGAATTCCATCAGCAAGACTGTCACAACATCATTTGATTTCAGCAAACATTTCAGTGACATACCCCAATTTTTTCTGTCCACTGTTTGTATTTTGCCCTCTTTTGGTAGAGTCCCCCAGGCAAACCTTCCTCATGGTGTCTGTGAAAAAACTGCAGTACTCAGGCTTACTCTCCACTGATTGCTCTTTCGGTGGTGTAAATTTTTACAGCAGGAGAGGTATGTACTTCAGACATCCACATACTTCCAGAATTCCAGATTTTGTTGAATGTTCAAACAGGAATTCCCAGGCACATTTCAGACCCATTTATTCAGAAGCTGGGACAATGATATTGTCATTTCATGCCTACAACGCACTGGTTACAAACTTCACTGTTCATCTTGTTGTTGCCATGTCAAAATGCAAAGGAATACTCATCAATGCCTGTGCATTTTATCAAAATGAGTTTTATAGGGGGACACGCACAGATATTACATCAATGGCCAGATTTATTGTCACTAAGGATCAATGTCTGGTCCTTCAAATTGAGTACTTCACCCAGGGTCTCACCAGGATCAGAGACAATCTTCTCTCCTGTAGCATGCAAAGCCAGGTTCACAGAAAATCTCCAGACATTAGCCAACAGGAACTCTCGTACAATGTGACTACATTCTTTATGACATACTTGCCAGCATTAACCAGATGTTCAGAAGCCATTCTGGACAGCAGTAAGTGTGTGTGTGTGTGTGTGTGTGTGTGTGGGTGTTGATAAGGAAAGCACCTGTGTTTGGAAAAGAAAGCGTGTGATCATTGAGTTCTGTTTGTAATTGAGCAGCATAAATTTTTGAAAGTAACTGACTGCTCTGAATATTTGTGCCAAAGACATGAATTTGACATTGTTGAAGTCAATTGCTTGGAAGTACCAAGAGGGCTTTAGCTTGTGTTCAATTTTTTGAATCCAGGATAATGCCTTTGGAGTCAGTTCATTATTACAAAGGAAGCTACATTGAAAAACAAACAGCTTAATGCTGGGCTCATTGCTGCCACTTTTGTTTTCCTGTTGGGCACAATTCATTTTCTTTGGGCTGCCAGCTGAATGTGTTGTTGTACACACCACTTATTTACCTTGCAGGTTGTGGTAGAATTGGAAATGTTCATTTATATGACCAACTGTCTCTTCAAGGATTTTATGACAGTTTCTGTTTCAAGGAAGTTTCCATGATAAACTCACAACGAAGCAACGTGACTAAACATGCAAACATCACGAATGGATCACACAGCATGGACAAAACTGTTGTACACACAAAGTCAGCTTGCGATTCTAGCAAAAGCTTCATGTGGAAAACCTGCAATATTTCTTCAACAAAATACACTCGTTTTGAAAGACACATCTATTGTGCCAGAGGTGATCTTGGTCCAACAAATATCTATCTTGATGTGGCCTTCAGGTGGACCACACTCAATCAGATGAGCTTTATCTATCCACTGCCACAGGTTTTTGCTTTGTTGTCAGGAACAGAACACAGAAGTTGGGTGAACATTGTGATACAGTCCAAAAGTACTGATGAGATCCACCAAGAAATCAATTCTCCAGAAAAATTGTGTCCTGAATCAGTTTCTGGAAACATTGTAAGGTATGGAGTGCCAAGCCAACTGGCATGCACAAATCATGTTTTTGAACTTGGAATGAAGACCAGTGAATATAAGAACAAAGAGTTCAGCATTCATGTGAAAACAAAGATGCTGAATCAACCCAACTCAATGAAGTTTGAGAATGAGGCTTTGAATTTCCCTTTTTCCCATCATATCCAACAGTTGATTGTGAGGACAAGCTTCAACAACTGGCAATCAAGTTACTTGTTCAATGTACAAGGGATGGTGTGGAACCTTATAGTCTTTGGTCCTTTGGTCAGGGTGGATGCCCTTTTCCAGCAGTGGAACACAGAGGGAGACACATGCATAAAAACACACCAGACAGCAGAACCAACAACATGCAAATTCCCCATTACTGATATTTTTGAGACAATGGAGAGCCTGAGTTATTGTTTGAATTTCAGTGATCCACCATCACAGGGAAACCAGAAGAGATTCCAGTTCTTTTTCTTCAGAGGAAAAATCTCATACAATTGCAAGGCACCTGTTGTGTCCCTGTCTGAAAGCCTCATGTCTTGGACTGCAGCAAATGAACTGTGCAACTCAGCAACATCTGAACTTCCTGTCTTCAGAAGTACCAATGAAATTGCTCATTTGATTGCTTTGCTGAAATCATCAAATTACATGCCACCAATTGATTTTCTCTTTGTTGGATTGATCTACAGCACTACAAAAGTAAGTTTTGCATCCAGTGGGACTGATGTTTGAGCATTGACCCTTGTAAGATCCCTGTTAAAATGTCTTCAAAGCGTACTTTCAGTGCACAACCAGAAGGCACATAGACTTTGCAGACAGGATAGATCAGAGGTCCTGGACCTTCTGGATCTGCCAGAGACATTCTGATGTATCAAAGTAACTTTGATTTCAGAGGCAGTTTCAATGGCACGCTGGTGATCCGTTGGCTTATGTGGCATGGAGACCTATTGTTCTGAACTACACAAAGGAGTACGGATTAAAATTGCCAGGTAATCCAGCACCAGATTGCTGTCTCATTCTTGGAGTGAGGACTCCTTTGGTTGTCTTGGAACAACTTTTGACCTTTGAGACTCATCTGCAATCCTTGATTCTCTCTTTCAGAGAAGCACAAGAATTGTCATGCCAACAAAACAATTTTTTACAGACCAAACTATCTTTTTGTTATGTTGGATACAAAACCAATTTCATCAGGTATATCTGTCACTGAGACATCTGGCAAGAGATCACACAGTTGCACAGGGATCTCTTTGTTCAATCTGGCTGACCTTCATTGGATGGCTGTTGACTGCCATGACAAGCTTGCCAATGATGTGGTGTGCTCTGGGTCTGTATCTTTTGCTGCTCACTGCAGACAGACTGACCAAATTTGCATGCAGGATCAGGTTATTCACAATGGGACTTGTTATTCTTTCACTGTTGCAACAGAAAAAAATCAGGAAAGCATGATATGCAAAAGGTCAGTCCATAACAAGTGGCTCTCCCAGCAGAGTCCTTGGCAACACATTGTCCATGCAGTTTACACTCTGCCTCCAATTTATGTGGCACAATCAAAATGTGTTGTGCAATTTATAAAATTTGGACACAGGTTAGAGCCTTTCAGAAAATATTGGCCAAAAATAAATAGCATGTACCCCTTTGAGGTATCCACAGAACAAACACACAAGCTTCCTGTCAGCCTGAATGTGATGAACTGTGGTGACAAGAGTTACATTTCCTTGATAGCTTTGTGTGACAAGCAAGTTGATTGTAACCTGGGTGATACTGATGAAAATACCTCTCTATGTAACCCATCTGGTGCAAAACAAATCTCTGCTGTTGAGATCTCTTGTCCACACTTGTACTTCAGAACACATTCAGGCAACTGTTTGATTCACAAGTTTGAACTCAAAATTTCACATTTTGACAACCACCCAATTTTTAACAATTCTTGTTCATCAGAAGGGCATATTTACTGCAATAATGGTTCCACTGAGTGTTGGAGAATAGCTGAGGTATGTTCTTACAAATTAGATCAACATGGGCAATTGTTTCCTTGCAGCAAGGGAGAACATCTGCAGAATTGCACAAAATTTGAGTGCAACAGAATGCACAAATGTGTCATGTTTTATTGTGTTCCATTTATGTATGTCTGCAATGGAAAATGGGATTGTCCTGATGGAACAGATGAAGGAGTAGAATGCAGACTGCCAAGAAGCTGTGAGCATTTGTCCAGGTGCAAGAACAGTCAGAAGTGTATACACTTGACTGAAATTTGTGATGGAGTTAAAAACTGCTATTTCAAAGATGATGAGTTTTTGTGTCACATGATGAGTGCAATGTGCCCCAAAACATGTCAATGTTTGGCCTCATCTGTCTTGTGTTCAGATTCTGTGATTGACCCAAGTCACTCTTTGGACAAGTTTTTTTCTGTCATACTGCTGAACAGTACTTTCTTCAGAAACAGCACATTAAAAGGCAGCTTACATGATGCAGGGATATTACATATTTCTCATTCAGAAGTGAGTGACATAAGTTTACTTCTGCAGAGAAAGGTAAATCTGTTGTTCTTAGATTGCAGCTGGAACAATATTCAGAAAGTGCATGATTGTAGTTTTGAAAAAGAATCCCAAACCAAAATTGTAAAAGCTGATAACAACAAAATTGATCATGTCAGCAGGAATGCTTTTCAGAATGTGCCTTCCTTGATTGCATTAAACCTATCATGCAATCCTTTGACATATTTTTCTGATGATGCTATCAGACAATCATCAAGCATTTGCTTTATTTCAATGAAATACATTGACTTGAATGACATAAGTCACATGATGTTCAAGGAGATTTCTTTTGATGTTTTTGAGACCCAAAACTTCAGGCTGTGTTGTGTCATTCATAATGACACAATATGTACCACACAAATTCCTTGGTCCTCATCATGTTCAAACCTCCTGCTGAACACCAGCATAAAAGTTGTTTTCTTTGTCATGTCTTCACTCATCCTGTTGTTGAATATAGTGTCTATTATTTTCCAAGTTGTTGTCATCAACAAAAATAGAGATGATTCAAATGCATTCAGCAGAAGTGTTTGTGTTGCAAATGTGTGTGCATTTGCTTCAGTGGTATATCTGAGTTTCTTGTGGATAGCTGATTTGGTGTACACAAATGATTTTGTACTAAATGAAGAAACCTGGAGATCCAGTATCTCATGTTATGCAGCCTTCAGCATTATTCTGTGGTTTTCACTTGCACACCCATTCTTATTGCTCTTCATATCATTGTCTAGACTCATGGTAGTTTACCATCCATTGAGTACAAAATTCAAAGAATCAAGGTTTGTGATCAAATGCATGTCAGCACTCTGTTTGCTGGGGCTTGTTCTGTCTTTCTCCAGCACACTAGGAACATGGGGAGAGACCGCTGATGCACAGCTGCCCAATTCCTTGTGCTCCCCTTTGTTGACCCACTCAGTGTGATGTATTCCACCAAGGTAGTGACATGGTTTACTGTTTCTCTCCACATAGTCATCATAATTATGATTGCTGTGATATTTGTAAAGCTCCACACAAAATTGCAAGAATCCCAACACCAGTTTCAAGGAGCTATCAACAAAAGAAATTCAAGCATATCCCTTGTTGTTCAGCTTGTGACTATCACCATTTCAAACACCCTTTCCTGGCTATCGAGTGGCATTGTCTTTGTTACAATTACATTTTTACATCAGTACCCAATGACTATTGTCTTTTGGACATCAGCTGCTCTTGTTCCTCTTGACGCCATCCTCAACTCTGGTATTTTTGTGTTGACAACTGCAAGGAAATTGTACAGAAGCTGAACTGTCCCCCTGCATTATGTTCTTGGACACAAAGTGTGTGGCGTTTCTTGTTTGTGACTACAGTTCAGTTCCTTGTTCATCTTCATGCAATGAATGTGCAACAACACCCCAAGTTCCCACTGACTCACCCTCATGTACCCACACCTCAGACCCCACACACACACACCTGAAGCCTCATGCCCCCTGTTTGAGAAACACTTCACGCCAACCCCTTTGCATTGCATTGCACAATCAACACAAAACACCAATCAACCTTGACATTTGCACAAGCGTTTGTTAAAACACGGGGGCGAGTCCACACCATCTGTTGGTGGTTCCAACACTTGAGAACATCTTTGATGTCTATCTCTGCGTCTCTTTCTGTGTCTCCCCCTCTCTCTCTGTCTCTGTCTGTAAGTAAGTACACAGACACCCTGGGTCACTAGTGTGATGTTTACATCACCTCAATCTATTCTTTAGTTCGGGTGTGCCAAGGCTTTGTCCTTGGTTATGTTGAAGATGTGGTCGTAGCCTCTGTAAAATTCAAATCTGAGCGGTCTTGGTTCAGTAGATAAGGTGCCACAGTGTATTTTTCGAAGAGAAATCAAGTGTTCTCGACAATGATAAAAAAAAACTTTACACCGTCTGCTGAGAGGCATTCAAATGAGTACCTATCAGGCAAACTTTCTTGCCTCATCATGGCCATCATCATCAGCATGACTTTTTCATGGTACCGCAGACATTGTTTCCAGTTGTTCAGCACAACTGAGCTGATTTTCAAATGGAAGAAAACAAAATCAAAAAACAAAATATTGCAACCACAGTTTCCTGTCACAAGTAACATTTTGTCTCCATTTGGTAAATGTTCATCTGTTGGAAATATTGCTGAGCCTTTGTAAACCAGACAAAAATTTCAAAAGAGTTGAGATAGTCTCCAGCAGAAATTTATCAGAATGATAAAAGCCTTTTGTGTTTGTCGCAGTACTTTGTGCAGTCTGTGTCCAATGCTCTCTCTGTGTATTTTGGTTGTTGAATGCAATCAGTTGAAAATATTTCTGTGCTCTAGGTACCAAAACATCTGGTCAGATCATTTGCCCAAAATATATTCAGAAACTTGCACATGTGAACTTTTCAGAATGAAAATGAATTGATGTTTGATTTCAAATACAGTAAGAAAAACTGAAGGTCAAGACAGGTCAGCAAAGCTTGTTGAATCATGATGTGGAAGAAGGAATAGTTTCACTGGTTTTCCAGGCGACAATTTCTGAACTGACAAAAATTCTCGTCTATTCAGTTTCTCATGTCAATTTTATGCACATTCAGATTGCTATCATTGGTTGAAAATTGATTTGGGCTTTCCCCACATGTCAAAACATCGTGTGTGGTCATGACATCGTTACACCATTTCTGATGGGTGGTTCTCACCCGATAATAGTGCCAGTACATCTAGCAGCTTAGGCTGTCCATTTAGGTCTCTGATAAACATCACCACAACATTTATTGTGATGCAACATAGGGTCACTTGACGTCACCGGTGACATCACCAGTAGTAACAGGATGCTGCACTTCAGGTGGATACAGGGAAGTGTGTAGAACCTCCGAGATGCCAAGAGTTTTTTTCCTGTCACTGTTAATTATATTTTATTCGCAGAGGAAGTACAAACACCCAGACATGACCAGGGGTTGTGTATCTTAGCTTTCATTCTGTGATGCCAGATGATGAATAAGAGGTGTATCACCATTGGGGAAGACAAAGCTACACAGGCTGCTCAAGACTCATCATGGCCAATTGCCTGACAATCTTTAGTTCTCAGTGTGCAATGCTTGTTGTCACAAAAGCTGTACACTTTGTCTTGTTCAGCAGCTGGAGTGCAAAAATGTATTTGGCACAGTTTGTTACACACACATCAGAACAAGTAAAAAAACTACAAAATTGTTTCACTGAGCACACGACCCCAGACAGGAGATTCCAAAGGAAGGGCTGAGTAGTTCTTCTCTTGGGTACGTAGCTGTAAGGCAGGCAATTGGTTTATGTACTGCCCCATGAGAAACATACACATGATGTGAAATGCATCAATAGAACATTATCATTCTCTTTCCCATCATTGTTGAAGGTCACTCCATTTTGAGCGACCCAAATTAGTGCTGCAGAAACAGATCACCTCCAGGCAGCATTGTTCATTTTCTCATTGATTTGCAATTTCAACACATATGTTTCTTCCATGAAACCACTTCCAGGTATTTGCTTATCACTTTAGGGCTGCAAGTTTGACAGCAATCACATTTTGGTTTCAGATCACAATGCATGAACGTTGATCCCAAACAGAATCTTTGTTTCTTTTCTGTCTTGTTAAATACTTGCAATTTCGCTTTGCATCAAGCTTCGCTGTTCACTCAGCAACTTTCTATGAAAATGTAAACTCTGAATTCCCTGGCCTGGAGGCAACATTCTGCTTTGAGAAGGCACAGATGTCAAATGAGTGACAATGCAGAGAAGCTTTTGTTGATCAAGACTGTCCTTCTCCTGAACTTGTGTCCTTGACCTCACAAGATGTTGACAGTCTCATGTGCTTGTCTGCTTCTGATTTGTTACCAGGCTGCTCATGCACCTCCTTCAACTGAGGCAGAGACTGTACACTTGTTGCCAAGTTGTTTTGTCCGCTTGACACAATGCACGGTAATGGTTGTGAGTTAGAGCAATATCAGTGACAGTGACAGTGCTAAACCTCTATGAGAGCACACGCACATCTGGTCTATCTCTCACGGATTTTTGCAAAGGGAGGATCCAAGAGAAAAACACCAAATTTGGTGATGGAGCTGAAAACAGGTGTGAATCTTGGAGAGAAAAGCACAATTTACTTTGCTGGGTGAACGTTTCAATGTGAAGTTTCACAAATCCACACGAAATGACACCCAACTACATGGAACTTGACATGAATTTTGACACCTGACACAATACTGCAGTTTGTGAATAGAATGCAATTGCACTGAAATTGTTGCATAAAACATGTATGTGGGACTAAGTGATGCAAAACAGGATGGAAAACTCAACTCAATACAAAGACAAACAACCAGCAAACTGCTACAGAGTCCACCAGTTCTGACCAACCAGATGGGAAAGCAACACTCAAAATTTCTGTGAACTTTCATGAATAAAGCCTCCATGGTAGATCAGGTTGCCAAGTTGTGCATATCAGGGGCGATTGGATCAGAGATGGTGCCTTAACCCCGATGGGCGGGGCACCTCCGTGAGATTTGTGTCACGTTTGTATAACTTTTGAATCAACCGTTAGAAATGTGTCAAAACACTCAGAAATGCTTCTGCTAGTTGCATTCATGTCAGATTATGCTGGAAATGTGTGTAGCAAGTGTATTTTGTGAAAAAAATGGATTTTCCAATTTCACCGTGACTGTCTTTTTGTTGAATGTTACTGACGTTACTGATGCGAGAGCATTACCTTCTGAAAGTAACATTGTACCCACATGGGCAACAGTCAAGTAATGATGGTCATGCCATTTTTTGGATAAAATTTCACTTTAAAGGCTAATTTTCTGCTAAAAACAGGTTGAAAAGTGATG
>JAAUXT010139543.1_pt1 | contig 15625 bp, 12 predicted proteins | sample 7278171 | NCBI WGS metagenome assembly JAAUXT01 (sample SAMN14350112, study PRJNA611818) | marine sediment metagenome | isolation source: surface marine sediment (1.8m) | place: French Polynesia: Moorea | collected 2018-08 | reverse complement strand
GTGGAAGACAAGGAGGACAAGGAAGAATTGATGAACAAGGAAGAATTGACGACATTACTGATGCCGCAAGGGACTTCGCACTGCAGTTGCCTTGAGCACTGCTTCTTGTTTTCAGACGTCAAGGTGCATCTCCCTCTCCCTGAATCTGTTTGGTTGAGTTCTTGTTTGTTTCAATTTTCACGCACAAATACGATTTCAACGCTGGTGAAAAAAATTCTTGGACGAAAAAGTTTCCGGAAGAGCGCTCGTTGGATCCTGGGACGTCCTCAGATCTTGTTGACCCGAGCACTAGAGACTCTGCACCTGATTCAAGCAGGACAAAAATTTGCAGTCTTCGTCGTATTTCGGTCTCATTCAAACGGCTCGAGTGCCTGCTGTGTCTGGCCAACACAAGCACAACACGGAAATGAGCATTTTGTTGGAAACTCCCCTCAGCTATACGTACGTTTCAGCCTTCAAACTCCTGATGATTGATGTGCAGAAGTCCAGACTCATAACTCTTCAGGGTCCCTGTTGATGCGTGTTAATAGCACACGAAATAGACTATTGATCCCCGTATTGGAAATAGAATGTTCAAACTGAAAAAGAGGGTGTTTCCGCAAAAAGGAAGGAATAGCTGCCCATTTGTGGGATTTGATTGTGGAGCACCCACACTGGGAGACATGGCGCACATTGAGCGAGACTCAATTTGAATGAAATTGGTTTTGCGTCGCACGCGACGGTCTCAAGGTTCCGCCAACGAAGCATCCATCGAGGTCAATTTTATTCAAATCCTGACAGATTCTTTTCTTTCATTGTCCCTCGCCAATTCAGCAGAGGAAGATGGAAGCCTTAATCTCCGGGATTGTTTTGAGGTTCCTTTGTGCTGAGCTTGAGTTTGCTCGTGGCGACCCATTTGGAGCAACAAGAATCTGCAGCATCGAGCGGATTTCTGGCTGAAGAAAAATTTCTTAATTACCAAGCAGAAGCCTGTTATTGCATCCGGTGACTTTCAATCAATGTTTGAAAGTGTTTGCCTGGCAGGGCCTTCGCTTAACTTGTTTGTTCACGTTTTCGTGTCGGTTGATGAATAACGAGGAGACGATCAAGTGCGCCTGGTTTTGGACTTTTTGATGTACGGTTTTGTCTGGGTCCAGTGGATCCAAAAGGCTCAAGGGTGCCTCCACGAATGCGAGACAAGCAGTTTGTCTAAAAATGTTTTGCTGTCTGGTCACAGTGCAAGGTTGTATCCGCGAAGACATCGCATGGTTTTCACACAGAAACAGTGGGGCTCAGCTTGTCTGGAATTCAATCCCTTGGATGTTATTTCAGTGAGCATGCAAGCGACGTTTTCAGCTCAATTCACATTTGCTATGCCTGTTGGTCAAACTCGTCCCAACACTGACACGGAATGGGTCTTTGCGTTGTCTTGATTGATGCGTCCAAGGAATGTTGTGTGAAAACACAACGCAGAGTTCATCTATTTTGTGAAGTTCCTCGTCCCTTGCTGACTGCGATTTCTGACCAACTTGAATGTCCTTTTGTGGCCAAACTTGGTTTCCAAGCGCGCAGCTGGCAGGCCGTTGTGGTCGATGTCACTGGTTGATGTGACATGTGAGAGCCATTGATTAGTTATGCTGCACGGAGTTCCCCGTGAGCCAAAATCTGGATGTGTCTTGTTTTGAAGACAGTACATTACGCGCGGGACGGCGTATTTTCTGCGTGATGGAAACACTTCACGGCAGAAAGGGTCATCAGTTCAGTCGTGCTCAAGAAGAACACACAAGAGAACAAAACAGCAGAAGCCTGACAACAGTCGACCAGCACACGAACGGTCAACCCATGCCTAAGAAAACTTGACAGGCCCACACAGTGACCAGAACCCTGGGGCGCAAACTACATTGAGAGTCTCGCCGGATATTAAGCAAACCTCTGACCGCCCCACAGGACCGCTGTTGTGGTCGTTGTGGCAGCACGTAACAATGGGCTGCAGAGCGGCTGCCTGTTGAGCACTTCGCTTGACGACGCGGGACAACTCCGCCGTAATTTAGTCACGTAGTGCTTCGGGTTTCCTGTCATAACTGAGTGGCTTAGTGCTTATTCATGTCTAACGATATAACGCGTCTGCCGCGCCGTACCCCCTGCTTCCCGCGGATTCAGAGCACGGGACTGGAACTGGAGAACACGGGATCGACCTGTGTGGAGTTTTGTCGCACTTCGCACTGCCGTTCCTTGCTAGTGAGGACGCGGGAACGACGCGTTCATTCCCTGTCATCTCACAGCAGACAGGGAGCGCTTGCAGGCTAAGCATCGGAAAGAGTGTCGGCGCGTGCATCCAGGGAGAGGGGACCAAGCTTTCTCCAAAACTAAGGGGCTTCACGTTCTCACAGGCACCAATAACAAAGGGAAGGTCACCATCTCGGTCAAATGTTGGATCCGCCCTCTGACTGAGGAGATAATCTCTCCAGGCACCTCCAAGTGTGCAGACTTGCTCGACCGGACACAGATACGACAAGGATTCCCCTGAGAATTTGTGCGCACATCTGTTCTCTCAAAGCACAACAAACAGATTGCAAGGAAACAGAAAGGCTTCAGTGTATCGTCAGCGAAGAGACTAACTCGTAAAGGAGCGAGTGTGGACGTAAGAATCACAGCACGCCTTTCAGACTGACAGACACTGCCGCGAAACATTCCTCACTGTGGTCCGTTTTGTGTTGTGTTTCTGAGTGATCAGGACACAACATGATTCTCAATATCTGAGCATGCGTCCACAAGTCGGTCTCGGTCTTATCCAGTCCCTGCATCCAAAATGTTGCTTCGAATCTCATTTCACATTTTCATCGTTGCAACCACGATCCATCACGGTGATGGCGAGTCTAAAATTTCACGTCCTCAAAAAAATTCCATGACGTGCACCCTTGCAAACTGTTGAAAAGGTTGGGTGTAGAACGTGTGCGGCGCATTTCGCAACGCTTGGCCCGCACGCCAAAAAGGATTGTCGCTGCCCATGGGTTTTCTGACAGTGTCAAACAAACTTCATCGTTTTGATTTCGTTTTGCAAAAGATGCATCTGGACACGGCGCCAGTCCGCTGCACGTTTCAGTGAACAGAACATGGATTGGACGGGTCAACTGACCAGTGCTCAACCAGAAAAAGGAGGTTTTATGCCAAATTCAACTTGGCCCGCATTGTGAAAGAAGGATTGTCCGCCCTAATTCAAGGGACAGATTGAGGATTGAATTTGTTGTGCAATTCTCTGCAGTGGACACATGTTCCTCTGTCTGTGATCGGGTGGGTCTGGATCGGCACTGGGGTTGTCTGATTTCCCTCGAGGGTCGGAGCGACGCCGCGATGATGAGAACGTCGGGCCTTCGCCGGTTCTCATATCCAGCGACCCTCCGGCGGATCCAGATGGAATGAGCGCTCTGGTGACCTGCTGCTCAGCTTGCTGGGCGGCACGAGTCAAACCTCAAAAGGGATGAAAAACGGCAAAGATGGTGTGTTTTCTTTTTTGGGTGGCGAAAATCTTATCATAACAGAGAGAACTTGAATTCTCTTCACAATCTGATGTACTCATGACGCAAATGTCAACCCCCCCTGTCTCGCTGACACCGTCGTGGCCACCCAATCTGGATCTTTTCCTTGTCTCTCAGACAAACATGCAATAATGCTGAAATCAACACCTTCTGTCAACACAGAAATTACTCCGGATTTTGCTTCAGGGAACGACCAGAGACAAACGAAAGAAGTGCTCACTACTGAGTAGCTCGCAGCTTGTTTCGATTGTTCGGATGAGGAATGTGCGGAAACAAGGCTATTTCTCGGATTGTCAGCTCTGCGGGAATATGACAGTCATTTCACAAATTAATGGAGTGGGAGACACCGATATGCACAGCGCCCAGGGGAGGGCTCAGGTAGTGCACACTGTGCGAAATCTAGAAGTAGCGTGATTGTTCAAACGATGCGTGCTTCTTTTCAGGAATTCGACAGCAGATCTTGAAAGGCGCTCACCCAAGCTGCACAAAAACAAACAAGGAAAAGAATGATCTCCCGAACGTGCCCCTTGTGCAATCGCTTGTGGATCTATTTTGCCTTTAGTGGTTTATTTTGTAAGTTTAGTTCAGCCTTTCCTGATGTCGGACTGCCGGACCTTTGTCAAGCTTGGGTTGACTCAGCCTTGCCCTGGCTCTTCCTCCCACAGAAGATTTTTTGTGTCCATAAACAGTTGTTGCACATGTTTTTGCAGTAAAATGCAGGGAATTAGCTCGAAGTATGCCGGCCATCCTTTGAGGTGGTGTGTGTGCGAGTGTGTATGTTTGTGTGTGTGCACGGGTGCATTTTTGTGTGTGGCAATCACACCAGACATGAGCCAGCTGAGTGATTAGTTCGTCCAACGGACAACACCATGCGCCAGAGGCATCGGATTCACATCCACAGCCGCAAAACGAGAAGCTCCTTCTGACCTCCTGGGAGATTCACAGACTCACAGCCTTTCTCGCGGGACTTCCGTGTGGTTGTGCGCCTGAAGCCCAGAAAGATAGAATTTGACAAAGTAGGGCAAGATCTGAAAAAAATTCTTTCTCTTAAAACATTGGTTGATGTTTGCATGGTTGGCGCACGCAAGATGCATCCAGACTTTTCACAAGGAAAGGTCATCCTGATCATTGGCGTTCTGCCTTTTTTTCAAGCCAGCAGAGGCCTGGAAGGGTTTTTGGAAAATTCCGCAAGAATTTGAATTGCACGAGTCAAATTAATGGCGTCCCCGTGCTCTCTCTTCCTATTCTAGTCGATCATTGAAACTTCAGCGGGAACCATTTGCTCATTTCCTCTCATGCGGTCGAATCAATTCATTCTGCAGAAGCACAAATATATCCAGATCTCCTCAGTCATTATGGGCTGTCCGTGACTTCTTCAATAGTGAATCGCGTCTGTTTGAAGTTTCCGGCGGAATCTGATTGATGCGGGCGGACGTGGTTATGTGCAGGGGAATGTCGCCAAAAAGGCAATGAGGCTGCAGAATTGAATCAACTTTGGTGCTGGGTTGGGAAGAGGACTGATGATCCCAAAGGAGCTCGGACAACTCAAATTTCACGTCAGGGAAAAGCTCACAAGTCTTTCTGTTTGGTACTTTGAAACTGTGAATCATTTCTGTCCACTGCAGGTAAAGACGTTGAGTTGTCTTGGGCCCAAAAATCGAGAAACAACGTGCAACTACTGTTCGAGAAACTCGAAGAGAAAATCAAACGCAACAAGGTGGAATGGACAAATCCTTTCTTCCCGGGCAGATCGACCGCCAGGTTTCCCTTTCATTGACACACCTGGATGACCCATTTTTGTTCAACTTGATCACTCCCCTCGTGGCTCTCTCTCTCTGCAGGTGATCAAGATGCTGGCGGTGGTGGTGGGGCTGTTCGCGACCCTGTGGATGCCGTACCGCGTTCTCGTCGTCTACAACAGCTTCGCCACGAAGAGCTACCAAGATCTGTGGTTTATGCTCTTCTGCAGAATCATGGTCTATATCAACAGGTAACAGAGAAATTGTTTTCTCCACACACCAACACACGAAGCTGAGTTCACAAAGGAACACGTTGGCACAAAGCCACTCACGCTCAACAACACACCAGCGTCAGATACAGTTTCTGTCCTTGAGCATCCAAAGCTGCCGGACCACACCAACATTCAAATATATCAAACATTGAACTGCAGTGGAAGAATAGGCGCTCTCATTTGACCGAAAACATTTTGGTCACCATGCCCGCAGCGAAAGCTCCGCCTGTCTTATCCAAGGCTCTTCTCATTTCAGTGCCATCAACCCCATTCTGTACAACGCTATGTCGGTGAAGTTCCGGAAAGCCTTCAAACGCCTGTTATCCTGCGGTAAGACCAACGACAAAGCCTTTTTCACGCACTACACACAAGTCACTCACGTCGTCGCTCCTAACATGCACGAAATGAAGTGATCCAGTGATTCAAGGCGTGCGCATGTAGCGGGGGCGATCCCGTGGGACCGAGTCCAGCGCCCGACTACCGTCTTGCGGCTCGTCATGCGATGCGATGAAAAAACAGTCGTGCACTAACAAACGCCCGATTGTTGGTGAAGTGAGAGGCAGGTGGTGAGAGAGAAAGCGTGTCAAAGACTGGAGCTGATAGACGCTTGATTCCACGACGCAAACCATGCAGTGGGGGAGACGTGATCCCGAATCAGAGCCCTCACCGAACTGACCACAAAACACGCACTTTTGCCAGCTCAATTCGGTGTCTCGTCTGGGGCAGTCCACAGTCCACTGCGCCAGAAAAAAATTCTGAAACGTGAACACTTGTCCGACAAATGCGCTGCTCACACGCAACGTTTACGTTTGCAACGTTCGAGCTATTTGTCGTCTGGTCACCGCTGTGTCTGAGTGTCAGTGGATTATCCAGTAACTTTTTTCGTTGTCCGCAAAGACGTTTGGATTGGCACTTATCGCAAGCTCGTATTGCTGTTTTCTATAGCTTTGAATTGTCTCCGATGATCTGTTTTGATCTGCAACATGTTTCGTTGCTCCTCCTTTTTTTGCTTTTGTTGACACACTTTCTGCATTTCTGACTGCAGATCTGCAAAATCTGTCACGTTGCGCGTGTTCCTTTGCTCTTCGTTCCATTGTGTCATTGAAAATATTTGCACATCTGCATCCGAAGGAAAACTCGTGATTTCTCATTCACTGGCCTTTCTTTGTTCAAGGGCGGATTTTCGGGGCCTGTCCCTGTCCCCGAGAGAAATTAATCCCCCCCTCTCTCTTGCCTCTAGTGACGCAAGCGCGCTTTTCGAAGCTGAAAATGGGCACCCAAATGGGCACCCAAATAGGTTGGCCTCTTTGAGCAAACCAGGGTCCTCTACTGCTATGTCGATCAACCTGACGCAGTTTTCGCGGTTTTGTTGGACGCGGGTTATGTTTGGAGACTCGTAATGCTGCACGACACCGTTTCTGCAATCTTACGTGTTAATGTTTCCATCCATTGTTTCCGTTTGTTACATTTGAAAGAATTTATTTGTGTAAAGATGTACAAAAACAAAAATGCTTGTGCCGCAGTCTTTTCTTTGTTGCCTTTAAAAATTCAGAAAAGCTGTTTTGTCAGTGTCGTTACTGCTTTTCCTTCTGCACTTATCGCTTGGTTCAGCTTGTTGTGCAATAAATATGTCACTCGCACGAAGTCTCGTTTCCAGCAGTGTTGTGTTTTTTGTTCTGATGAAAGACAACTTCACATTTCAAGCAGCTGAAAAGAAGCAACAACTGTCAGAAAAATTTGCACCTGTCATACGACGTTCTTGAAACGGCGCTACCTTTGGGAAAAACTCAAAAACCGAACAAGAACGTCGCATCCGGCATGGCACCACCCGAATCGCCAAAAGACAGATCCAGATGCCCCTCAATTGTCTTCAGTCAAAAGAACGACCCCACAAGCAAACACACCAGATAGGTCTCTTGAAATCCACGTGAGGTTTTTGAAACCTGTTCGTCAGTGAATCTGAAATGAACCAAAACACCGAAACTACGCGTTCTGCATGTGGCGAAGTTCTGTTGACGGCGGGAGCCGACGTGAACGCACTCACTCAATGTCGCGTTGTGGATGTTTCCATAGTTCACCTGAACGGCTATTCTTCAGGTTCTGAGTCCTTTTTGCACAAATCGGTACACATTAGATCGCAAACATAAATTTGAATCCGTGGTCTCTCGTGCACTACACGCGCAGAAGCTTCACCACCTGTGCAAGAAAATTCATATCCTCGTGGACCACAGGCGGCTCACTCGGAACAAAGACAATCGGAGGCTTTTGCTGTCAGATCAACGTCTTAATGTTGCAAAAGAAGCATCGAATCGGTCAATCTACATCCACAAATTGCAAATTTCGTTCAAGGGTGGATCCTGCGACTGTTTTTCTTTTTTTTGTAAATTCGCCCCTTTTTAAGATTGCGTATCGCCAGCGCACGCGCAACCTTTTTGCCCTTTCTGTGTGAAATTCGCAAACGTGCCGAGACCAACTCCAGTAGCAGAGAATTTGTAGTCCACTGTTATTTTCCCTTCATGTATCGCAGGTAAGCGGGAGGACGAGTATCGCTCGTACTTGTACACCGAGGCCAACACGGACCACCACCCACTCAACACGCGATACCGCTACAAGGCCGTCAACGGCCACACCCACAACCACCACGTGCACAGCACGTCCACCTCACACACTGTGCACAGCAGTACCGCACCTAACAACGCCTCCACCGTCGCCATGGGAACAGAAATCACCTCCGTAGCGACGACAGACGTGGGAAAATCCTCCAGTGGGTGTACGAAAGTGTAGCGCAATGGATACTCAAATTGTGTGTGTTTGTGTTGTTCAAGTTGTCTCGCGTTGTTTCCGCAGAATCTTCGCTGTGTACACGTGTCATTTTCTGGTAGCGATTACAGAGCTCATCGTATCCTGACGTTAGACAGTTAAACGTGGAATCTTTATGGAATCTTCACTTCGTCCACGCGATGGACTCTCAGCTCTGCGGCTTTCGATCCAAACAACAGGAACTGCTGGTTTTCTTTTTGCCAAAAGAAAACGCTGTCACCAACATAACAAAACAGTGAATGGATAAAATACGCTTCCATTTATTCTGCTGGAAGACACTGTTGTAACACAAACTTTGGACAATTGTACGACAACTCGTAGCTCGACGGTATTAAAATTTGTGGACATGTCTGATTAGTGATGCTAATTTTCCTGTTTGCCACTCAGTGGGGCTTCCGATTCCGGACAAATTCGTTTCATATGAATACAAAGGACAATCTCAAGACGTAACAAAACGAGAGGCACAGGTTATGGCACTTTTGAACGCCATTCCGTCTCAACACAGAATCGGTCACTTCCCCTTCTCCTCAACAAGGCACACACACATGCAGGAAGTGTGTGTTTATCTGTTTCCCTCGGCCATGCAGGCCTCGATCTCTTCGACGGTTCTCGGCACCTGCGTCAGCAGCTCCACGCCGTCCGCCGTGATCACCACGTCGTCCTCGATCCGAACCTGCGGCACAAAAACTTGACAGTTCCATTTCCAACTCAACGTGACGCCAATTTGTCTAATCTGACGCTGTGACACCAAAAAAAGTAACGGTGGTACTCAACAGCGACATCCACCTGCGGAAAATAAGAAAATCGAGTCTCCACTGCAGTTTCTCTGTTCGAAATGTCTTTCAAGCAAAGTCAAAGCTGTCAAAAGAAGCGACTCCACCTTGACGCCTCAGGGCCAGTTCACATCACTCTCACACACAGCACGCGTCAGTTTATGCGTCACGCACACGGTACTCGGGTTTATTTTTCTGTTTGCCCAAAGCAGGTTGAGAGGACTGACCCCGCCGGAGCCGCGGAACTGCTCGATGCGCTCCCGCACCATGAAGCGCGCCTGCTCCGGGTTCGCGAACGCGGCGTCCAGCAGCTGCGCACAGAACGTAGACAAAACTGAGAATCCGACCAATGAAAACAGTCTGAAGTCGGAGTTGTCACGACCTCGAAGTCCACGTGTGCTCTCCCTCGAGCACAATCTTTCGCCCTTTTTGAAATCACTTTCTTGCGAGTGTCAGGAGTTGAGTAAAGGTCCCTCTGTAGCCCTCTGGTGGTGATTACAACCCTTTGACCTTCACCGGAAGTTGGAAAAGTCACCATCAGGCTCATCTGCTATTGAATGAAGTTGCTTCCCCCTGGTGATCAAGTGAAATACTCACGTGGTCAATGAAGTAGATGCCGGGTTCTATAGTGAGCACCATACCCTCCTCGAGGACGCGGCCCGTGCGCAGGTTGCGCAGACTCGGCGCGTCGATCCGCTCAACGCCCTGCGTCACCACGAAAACAACGTCAATCACAAGGAAATCAGGCAACAAGGGGAAAACAGAAATCTCAACAATAATTTTTACGTTCGCGAACCAAGACCGCTTTGTTTCAAACTTTTCAGAACATTTTTTTTCAGAAGAGATACCCAAAGCGACATGTTGGCACCAAGCGAAACGGTTTCTCCGTGCCTTCACCCAGAAGATTGCTTTTCACAGCAAGTAGCATGCACAAGTAAGTCTTGACAAACGGATCTACCAGGGTCAGTGAAGTTCACGTGTCATTTGGACAACCACCAACGGAACAAACGACGTCTTTTCGTGAGAAACACATACAGAACAAATTTTGGACGCAGACTCGACAGACGTCCATTCTCCCTGCTTCACGTCGCAGTACTTGACCACACCACGCTGCACGCACCTCGGGATACCCGCCGACGTCGTGCACGTCGAGTCCCATGAGGTGTCCGAGGCCGTGCGGCTGGAAGATGGCGCCGAGGTGAACCTTCATCATGTCGTCCACGTCGCCCTGCAGCAGCCCCGCGTCCCGCAGTGACGTCAGCGTCGTGCGCTGCGCCAGGCGGTGCATGTCCGGCCACAGCACGCCTGCGTGAATGTGCAGAGGTTCGCGTCAGTTTCGAGGACGGATTGGGTGGATTTGGTGAGATGCCTTCACGTGGATGGAGACTCCGGCAGTGTGGGTGGCTTGGGCTGTGTGGAGCTCACAAAGCTGAATTCCCGAGGTTGAAGTTGAACTGAAACAAGCGGCACCATGCAAACTGTACTCCTGCGACAAAGAGAGCTGGCCTTCAGCTCGGAGACACGAAGAATGTTCAGGAATAACTCGTGCACCTTCTTCCGGCTGCTCCCTACATTTCAACAAGCCGATTGTCTGAAGACTGGATGCTCCTGTAAATGTCAAGTTGAACCCGAAGGAGCCGCTTCAATGCTCTTCCGATGTCTTTCACTGAACGCTGCGTACTTCCAGGAACGTTCGTATCCAAATCCTTAGTTCCCTGCCTCACATTTCCGAAAGATCACCTGCTGCAGTTTCCTCGTGTCGTGGGGCTCTGTAGACAGTGGACCACACGGCAGGGCGATGGCCTGACAAACTGTCTCAAAGGTTGATGCAATTGAAGATACATCCTGGTCATAATGAGCCGCTTCTGAACGTGTCAAGATCCTGTTTGTGTGGCTGTTCTTCGTCTGTGTGCATTGTGCTCACAAGAAATCAGCACTGAAGTCAATCGGAAACTTTCAATCGAAACCTGAGCAACACCCTCGTTTTAGACAAGTTTCACAGACTCGGTTGGTGGTTGTTCAAAGACTGAACAAGAAGACACACCAAAACTGTAAGCAAACAAGAAGGCTCACGCCTAAAAAGCGCGCGGTCCTTCGGGCCAGTCAGTTTCTCCAAGCTCTGACCACAGTTGAGTTTGGGTGAGGGTGGGGTAACTCAACTATCGCAAAAATCATTGGAATCATTTTCAGGCCATTTTAGAGAATTTGAAATGTTTTCCAAATTTGACTATTTGTGGCAGGGGGGGGGTTAACTCAACTGTGTCCAAAAAATGGAAGTTTCTCAAATGGCCTGAAAATCATCCTGGTGAATTTTTGTGACAGTTGAGTTGCCCTCCCCCACATGGGTAACTCAATCAAAGGTAACTTAACCTACCCAACAAAATAGAAGTTTCTTAAAATGGCCTAAAAATCATCCTGGTAAATTTTTGTAACGGTTGAGTTACCCCCAGGCAACACGTGAAACATTGAACAAAAGCATGCAAGTTTTCTAATTAGCTCACAGTGCATATCACACAAGAACAGTCCTTTTCCCACAGTGACAGGTATCGAGCAACAAACTCTAGTGGTGACACACCTCTGGATACCCTCCGACATCGTGCACATCGAGGCCCAGAAGATGCCCCATGCCGCAGGGCATGAACACAGCCCCACAGAGATGGACCTTCATCATCTCATCCACCTCCCCCTTGAGGAGTCCTCCGGCCTTCATCTCCTCCAGCAGAACCCGCTGTGACAACAGGTGCATGTCCACCCAACTCACACCTGCAAACAGTGCGCACCGTTTGTGTCATCGCGAGTCCCACTGAAAGAAAATCTCAGGAGAATTCCCGTGATGCAATGGCTTGGCCTCTTGCAAATCATAGGACTCCGTGAACCATTCGTGTGTCCAAAAACATTCGAAGATTAAACGAAACAAGGTGGGAGTCTCCTTATGTCAAACTAATTTTTGTGAATGTCCGCATTGAGGACGAAACCCAGGAAGAAACTCCACTTCGGAAAAACTTCAGCAAAACGGAACATTCTGGTGACCTTCGCAACCTAGAAAACGCGTGAATCGATGCGAGCCTAGGAACTGCCTCGGCAGTTGTAACTCGATGCCTCAGCTTGGCTGTTGACGGTTCTTCCGGCAAGTTTCCACTTTTGGGAGGGATCATCAAAGAAGCGAATTGATTGACTCTTTCACATTTCTGGGACACTCTCAGTGAGCTTCACCCAACCTCGTGCTGAGTTTGTCTGCACTAGACTGGAGCAGCCAACCAACGTGTTCCTTCGTCAATCACAAAAACTACCTGAATGCTGTCCGCCCACATTTGCACAGCAAAGATGAGGTTGAAACAACCTTCTCCCACTCCCGCTGAGCCACAGACTGAGTTGTACAAAACAATTAAACACGCGGCTCGAACGTCAATTCGTAAAACGCTGCTCCCGACATCACGTCTGCATGATTTATCCCGCAAATGAAGCACCAAGAATCACGTCGAAAACGCAAAATGCAAACTTCTGAACCACCACCACCATCCTTGCTAAATTTTGCCTGAACAGAATGTGCATCGTAATCAGTGAAACTATCAATCGCCCACCTGGTTTGCATTGAGCGAGGACAGCGCGATTGGACCGCAGCACCGCCTCGTAGATAAGTCGCTGATCCGGAGTGAATTTGCCGTTGACGGGGAAGGAGCACGTGATGTCGGACGTGTAGCAGTAGTACTCGCCGCCCATGTCGAACAACCTGCGGCCACAAAGCACGCACATCAACGTTGGGCCACACACATTTCGGAACGACTGTGTTTTGTTCGCTGGTGGAAGTGCTGGCAGTTTTGCGAAATCACGCAGTGTGTATTTAGAAACCAGTCAGCTTCACGGCCACACTCACCCAATTCGTATTCTTCCCCACACACTACTCTGGATTCACCAACCTCCCAAAAAGTTTGGTCTCAAATTGCACAAATGCCCATTCATCTCCGGGCAAATTCGAGCACTTCACTCGGTAAAGGGTTGTCAAATTTGGCGGGACCATTATAGTTGAATGAAAGTGGTGAACACGCAACAAGACCGCAAATTCTGAGGAGATTTCCGACCAGAATCCAGAACGCTTTTCAAACAGGAAAAGACAAGACCACGTGACAACTCACGCCATATCTCCGTCCTCCATGCGTTTGTCGTTGGGGGCCCCGGCGTGACCATAGTGCAGCACTGACGCATTGTGGCCTCTGGAAAAATGGTGCCTTTTTGACGTGGCGGCCTCACCCACAACTCTTGAAACACACAGAACTGAACAAGGGACAAACGTTTCGTGCAAAAAACACCCAATTCCACCAAATTTAAAGCAGCATTGCTGCTCGCTAGAATGTTCTCCTTCAAGTTGTCATCAAAACTGTCCTCAATGACCCTGGTGCATGTTTACAACCTGGGGTAAAACCTGGGGGTTTGTACTTACGTGCCACAAATGCAGGTGTAAGCAACATGTCGCATTCCGCCATTTGCGTACACGTACTGTTGAAAGATCCTGAACAAGCAAACAAACAAACAAACGTGTGTTGTGCAACTGAGAGATCAGAGCAATTCAGTGGACAATGAGCAACAAACCAAATCGCAAATTCTGACGTACATTCATTGACACAATTGCGCACAGAGTGAAAAATTGGATCTCACTTCAGACGTGATATTCTGCCCGTTCAAAATCTCCAGTCGAAAAGGGACCAAATGTACGCTAACACAAACAGATTTACTCACGACTCGGCCTGGTACTCGTACATGCCGGGCTTCACTTTCTTCATCACCTCGATGTGCGCGTCGCTGCTGACTTTGTTGGCAAAGCGCAACGCCTCCAGCTCCAGGTCAGTCTTGTGAACCCGGCTGTTGCGAGAGACTTATTCCCCAAAGCGTTCAAAGGGAAACGGGAAATCATGTCTCGATGACGGCCAGAAACAACGCTTTCAGTTTCCACAATCGAAAAACTCACGATAAAAAGCTGCAACGACAAGTTTTGGAGACTTTCTGGCAGAATTTTGTCTGAGTTCGCACAGATTTGGAAAGTGCACGTACCACTCTGCGATTTCTGGATGAAGTATTTTGTTGTCCACTTTGAACCTGCAACAAAAGAGAGTGTGTGAGTTGTAAAAAGTTTGCTGTGAGAAGTCCGTCAAAAAAGACCAAACAACAACAACAACATGAAATAATTTCAATTCAGAATTTGCGACAGTTCAGCACACTTACTCACTGATACCATCGAATGCAGCTTCTTTTGTCATGCTGCCGCTGTCGGTGTTCAGGCCGTGCTGCGACACAAAGACAAAAGTCAGTGTCAGGTATTTATAGAGACATTGTTCGTTGCAGTGAAGTACACAATGCAGAAATATTGAAAGCTCACCAGAGTCAACAACAAGGACGGTTTCATGGTCTTCAGCACCTTTTCTACCTGTAAACATCGGATTGAAAGATACGAGAAATTGGAGTCGATCCTGTGGTGGCACAGACCACACGGTCCAACGTGTGTCAATACGAGAAGATAATAATTTTGTTTGAAGTTCACCGAGATCAGTCACCTCGTCAGAATAGCAACACTGCTCGACCCCATACTTTTCCTTGAAGTGATCCACTGGATGAATCCTGCAAGTATGGGAACAAAGAAAAAGACGTGTTGATCAAATTTCATCAGCCATAGAAACCCATCTTGCTCGTTGACTTTTGGTGAAACTGCACAGCTGAAGCAGAAACAGTGTGTGTGTGTGTGTGTGTGTGTGTGTGTGTGTGTGTGTGTGTGTGGTTTTTACCCCCTTCCTTCGCCTGTCTAAATTTGCGTCGTCGTGGGCAAAGTACACCCCAGAGTCGAAGCCCAGTTGCGCTCCTCCCTCCATCTCCACCCAAACATGCAGTCGCCGGAGGAGAGGCAGAGATTTTGCAAGTCAAGCGTTTCTCCCCCTCGCTTTGGTCGCGTTTCCCACAAAAATTGACAAAAAAGATTGAGGGTCTCACTTTCCCATCCAAACGGCATATTCTTCCGGCAGTCGAGGAACAAACAAAGTGCATTTCCCCGAGTCCACCTCAAGAGCTCCGTAGCACCCGGGCTCCAGTCCGCCGAACAGCCAGTGAAAGTATGACTCCTGTGGAGTGAAGACACGGACGTTTACTTTCGAGAAAACCAACGTGCGTGCCTATTTTCGAGCACCTCTGTGTCTCGTACACGTCTTGAAATAAGAAGCAGTGCTCAAGGCAACTGCACTGGGAAGTCCCTTGTGGCATCGGTGATGTCATCAATTCTTCCTTGCCCATCAATTCTTCCTTGTCCTCCTTGTCTTCCACCAGTCATGCTGTGGGGGGGGGGTATCTGGCAGGGGGAGGGGGTCCAGTAGGGGGAGGGGGAGGGGGTTGGGGGAGGGGGAGGTGGGTTGGGGGAGGGGGTAGGGGATAGTTCATCCACCCGGCCATGTACTGCTGTACCCCATGGTGCTTCGCCCTGATGGGACTGCGCACGCTAATTACGGCCGGATCCCGGTCTAACACCT
>JAAUXT010066898.1_pt1 | contig 15626 bp, 15 predicted proteins | sample 7278171 | NCBI WGS metagenome assembly JAAUXT01 (sample SAMN14350112, study PRJNA611818) | marine sediment metagenome | isolation source: surface marine sediment (1.8m) | place: French Polynesia: Moorea | collected 2018-08 | reverse complement strand
ATTCCTGTGTGCCGACACAGACCATTTGCCTTCATTTGTTACGTGAATAAACCCGCTGCACTCGCAAGTGGCCGCGGACAGCGAAAAGGAGTTTTGGTATCAGCCTCGTAAAGGGGAGGAACGCGTGACTGACCTGGTGTGAATTAGGCCTGAGACACTCAACGTGCAATATGATCCTGAGATGATCTCTCACAAACGGTGGTGGTGGACCAGTTGTTTGGCATACGGTCGGTTGAATGCGTTGTCAAAATGGGATCAAACATCAACTGCGGTAGATATATCACCTCACCAACTTGTGTGAAGTGTAGAGGCAGACATTGACACAAAACCAGCAGAAAAACACACTTTTCTGAGGAGGGGAACGGAGTGGTTCGAATACTCCTCAGGGGTCACGCGCGGGGTCACGTGACGAACCCCTCGCGCAGCGCCATCTGTGGATCACTTCGTATCACGTGACGCATGGTGCGCACGCAGATACCTATGGGCTCAGTTTAGGCGTGGACCCAAATGAAGTCTTCCCTTGATCTGGGACCCTCTTGACTAAATCCTGCTTCCTGCATTGACGCAACATTCAGTTCGTCGTTTCTTCGGCGACTCGCGCCTTGAACTCGCACACGACGGCCAAAAGCTCATGGAGCGCAGGCTGTGAACTGGGCACCGCAGCAGCTGCGGGGTTTCGGGTCCCGCGGTCGGAGGCGGCTCCGGCGCAGGGCGCAGACACACTGAAGAGCGACGCGCTGTTGCGTCCTGCTGCCCCGTCGTGCTGTTGCATCGCCCGGTTGTATGGAGGATGCTTGTATGGAGGTTAATGTTGCGTGCGTCGCCCCATTGGGTTTGTACAGGGGCTACTGTTGCATCCTTCAACTGAATGCTGACCCAATGCAGCGATGTGACGATGGTTGCGTCGCTACCGTCGCGTCGCTACCGTTGCATCGCAGCTGCCGCGTCGCCGTTTCCAGCCTCAGAGCTCACGTTCCCTGCGGTTCGGGGGCTTCGCTCCTCTCGCTCCCGGATCCAGTTCGGGGGCTTCACGGCCTGCTGTCTCGCCTGTCTGTGGCTTGACCAGTGTTCCACAGGGGGACGCCACAGCCGTTGCGTCTCTGTGCAAGTGACGTCATCAGCCAGGTTGACGTGAATGGGGACCTGATGCGTCCAGCGAGAAACAGGTCTTTCCAGTCTGTGTGGCTGTCTGTGGAATTCGTGCACCTCAAAGAGGGTTGCCGCTCGAGGTACAGATTCCGTGCACGAGCAGTGAAGCAGCAGCAGCAAGACTGGAGTCTCCACTGCTCCAGCAGTGTGTATCAGAGATCGTAAATCTCGGGAGCCGTGCGCGTAAAACATACGAGGCGCAAAACGTGAGTCTCGCACGCGTTGTGAATTGGCTTTGATTCAGGGTCTGGTGGAGAGGTGAAGGGTGGGGGGAGGGTGGGGCTGGTGGAGGGGGAGGGTGGGTTGGAAGGGTGAGAGGGAGGTTGGGAACAGGAGAGGTGCCGAGGGAGGAGTCCGCTGAGCCGGGGGCTGAGAGAGTTGTGGACGGATAGAGCCGTCGGGTCTGACCCGGCCTGACCTCAGCGCTCTGTGATTTGCTAAAATACAAAACATGGCGCATCCAATGTGAAGCAAGCTGTGTGGACCCTGTGGGAACTTAGCGTGGTTGGGGTGCATTGCGGTTGAAATTGACGCTTCCACAACTGACGCACGTGCAAGAAAGCCTGGAGTGCCCCAACCAACAGCCATCATTGAGATTCACACCAGTTTCGTCACACTGACGCATTCGATGCGCCGCACCACGGCCCAGCTCGGACCACGCCTCAGGGTCTTTGTACTGGAAGCGATTTGCTCTGGTTTCCACGGATCCCACTGCAGCAGGTGCCGCAGCCGCCCGTCTGATGGGCGTGTAGTGAGCACCGAGCGGGATCATCAAACAGCCATGATCAGCGCGCCGAGTGCGTGTTTTGATCCCGTGACCCCACGTGACCCAGTTTCGGCTGCAGGTGTCATGGCGGCGCGCGATCACATGTGCAGCACACTCACTCACTGCGAGCCGTGATTACTCACTCGGTACTCAGCGTCTATCGCTGACGTGCGCAGACTGTGAAGCGAGTGTAGATTCCACAGAGCTTCGTCTGAATCCCCTTCCTGTTTCTGGTCAAGTTGTGCTTCCCGGATTCCGATTCGAGATTGGGGCGTGGTGCCTCTGCCCAAGGTCAGACAGGTCTTGTGGCAGGCTCATTGGCCCTCTTCCCTGGTGCCTCATTTCAATTCTCACCTAAAATGACCAGATACTCATCAAGGCTCTGAGTACCCTGTGCCAACTGATACCACGTGTGAGTTGAAAAGAGGAGGCATCCCGTGTCAAAAATTTGGGTTGTCCCCCCATTTCATTCCACCGGACCCCAGGCGCGAAGCCAAAGGCTGGGAACACACTCGCAGCGACGCGCTGTCCTGTCGTGCTGCGGTGTCACCCCATTGGGTTTGTATGGAGGCTGCTGTTGCATCGCCCCAACCACTCTTGGGAATGGTTAGGGCAATGCAAAAGCAGCCCAATGCTGACCCAATGGGGCGACGCAACTGCTTGACGGGGCAGCACGTCGCGTTTCAGTGTGTCTGCACCCTGATATCGCAGCCCCGTGTTTGTGTGGACAGACGAGCGGACCGCCCGGGGCGTCGCTGGGTCCGGAGGTCCTGATGGAGTCTGGTCACGCCATGACGTGTCGCGCTGGAAGCGACGTGATCTGTGTCCCTGGATACGTGATTGGGCGCAATGCAGCGTCGCGTAGTCAGTCACGTCACGTCGCCGCTGGCTACGTTGACGCATGACGTGTTCAGTGTGCGGAGAAACGTCGTCTACGTCACGCCATGTGTGTCAGTCACGTGACGACACGTCGCCCTTTGGGCACGATGACTCGTGACGCGTCCAGTGTGCGGAGGAATGTCGCCTGCGTCACGCCATGCGTGCGACGCTGTTGACACTGCGACGAATTGCTTCGTCTCGGAACGCGCTTTGCTGCTGGTCAGAATTCACAAAATTGGTGCGGAAAGAATCACGCAAGCACGGTCAACATCGTCCCAACGTTGACCTCAAGAATTTTCGCATTGACAGCATGGCTGTTTCGACGGTCAAGAGACGAACGTGATATCAGGTTGGTTGGGGAACAGTTCCAAACAGTGTAGAGTTGAGGGCAGCGCCTCCCTCCCACCGCGATAAACACGCTGCTCGTCTGCAGTGCGAATGTTTGGGAAACACTCAACGTGTAACGTAGGTATCAAAGCATTCATCCCAGTTTCACGCGGGATACGTCGTACGTCTGCGCACGTCAAATGACGCTACGTCACTGAGTGGACGCGACGTTCAATGAATTTTCAATGACGCCGCGCATGACGCACGCAACGTGAACCAGGCCTGACTGCAGTGCACTGTGTTTATAGTTATGAACTGGGCGGTGTGTGTTGTAGGTTTGGTGCGTGGTGGCTCCAGAGGTCAGGTCCTCACTACATGTTCCGTGGCAGTGTAGCACACGTGACCTCTGACCCTGTGTCTGGGGAGCTAGTGTTGGTTTCCTGGTACAGCGTGGTTTGTTGGTGTCACCCCGGAGACAGGTCGCCGTGTCGGGTCACGTGACAGGTTCAGCTCCGGTGAATTGGTCACGATGGGCTCTGGATGTGGTGTGTGTGTGTGTGTGTGTGTGTGTGTGTGTGTGTGTGTGTGCATGTGTGTGTGTGTGTGCATGTGTGTGAGAGAGTGAGAGTGAGAGTGAGTGCGTGTGTATGAGAGAGGAAGAGAGAGAGTGTGTGTGTGTATGTGAGAGAGTGTGTGTGTGTGAGAGAGAGAGTGTGTGGGTGGGAGAGAGAGTGTGTGTGTGTGTGTGAGAGAGAGAGAGTGTGTGAGAGAGGAGAGAGAGAGAGAGTGAGTGAGAGTGTATGTGTGTTGGTGTGTGTGTGATATTCGCCACTTGCAGCAGACGCAACGTGAGCGTTGTACGTCTGGGCCTCCAGTTGCAGTTTGGCTCTCTTCTTGGCGTCGAGAATTTTTGTTTCCCTCGCAAGCATTCGAGCGTTCGCTGAAAGTCGCTGATGACGGGTTGACGTTCGATGGGTCGGTGGTACGCACCCCGTCGATTGATGAGCCACCGTCGCTTTCGTGTGGAACTGACAATTTTGAGTTCAGGATCCACGAGCTGTGCCACTGTGTACGATTGTTCAGATTCGTTTGGGCTTTTCAGATGCGTGCAACAGCTGCGCACAAGTTTGATGAGAAAAGCGAGAGAATTATGCAACGTTTTTGTGAAATGATGGGGGAGACCCGAGTGCCCTGGCTGCAACCACGGCTACACGCGTTATGCTGCACCGACCAAAAGCACCGACATCCTGTGCCGTTTACTCGGCGCACCAAGCGACACTCGATCCAGTGCACTGCGCGATACAATCGGGGAAGCCCGGATCGAGACTCGGCTGAACCCGGGTCAAACCGGAAGTGAGGACCGGAAGTCGGGCCTCGGACCGGAAATGCGAGCTCTGGCCGGAAATGGGTGGTTTGAACGGAAATAGAAAGGTCCTGCAGTGAATATGAGGTCCAGTGTAAGTCTGATCTGTGTTCGTGCTGCTCTGGCTGTGATGCAGCCTTGCAGAGAAGAAGACCTGACAGGAACTTGGTCATCCTGGAAGGTCAAAAAACGCATTGGTGCGTTCTGCGAAAGAGTTGGGGTTTCTCTGTTCAGGCTCAAATTAGGGTTGAAGTAAAGGTTCACACACGCGAAGTGAAGTGAGACCGCATCACGAGAGTCGAAGCCAGTCAAACTTCACTTCAACTGTGTGAACTGACTTCTTCCACCGTTGACCTCCTTACTTTCACAAGACTGGTGTGTTGTGACTGAGAATTCATTCGCCACACGCTTCGAACGGTGGTTCCTTTCGCCAGGCTTCAGTGTGTTTGGAGAACAAAGGTCCGACAGGGTTTCGGCTGCTTCGCTGGAGAAGCGGACGAGAGAGAGAAACTCCGACCCGAACATGAGAAGCAGAAGCTTCGTGTTTATCTTCGCGCAGCATCGCAGGTCAGACTCGGCTTTCATGTGCTGTGGCAGCCCAACTCACACAGACAATTGTAAACAGCGTGAGCCAGGCTCAGTGAACAGTGGCCTCTGTATTATCGCCCATAGCGCGGATCCAGGGTGTGGTGAGAGGGCCAACATTGCAGGGGCGGATTCCAACGTGATGTTCAGGGAGGGAGACTTTGCGCAGCTGCTTAAAATCAGGGTCGCAGAGGGATTCTTCGTGTGTGTGTGTGTGTGTGTGTGTGCGTGTGTGTGTGTGTGTGTGTGTGTGTGTGCGGAGCACGAGGCATAGTTCAGACCTGTTTGTGCCGAAGATAGTGTGTGTGTGTGTGTGTGTGTGTGTGCGTGTGTGTGTGTGTGTGTATGCGGAGCACGAGGCATAGTTCAGACCTGTTTGTGCCGAAGATAGTGTGTGTGTGTGTGTGTTGATGTGTGTGTTGGTGGGGTTGGCGCCCCCTACGTCCGCCCACTGTACCTGTTCGCCATCCCGTAATAAGGAGGCTCCTCTCCCTTTGATGTTGAGTCCAGCGGGAGTTATTCGGGGTCATGTGACCCGAGGCTCAGGTGAGTGGTGGACGTGTCACGCCCAGCATACCTGATGGGAAGGAGCACGACTGTGCTGTCTCTGAAGTTGCGAGGGAGGCTTTGGTCAGCTCTCCACCACACCGTGACGGCGCCCGCAGCGTCGATGTCTGCCTGTGCGCTCGTCGTTTGAGAATAAGAATGGGATTTCTGTGTTCAATCCGATCACACGCACACACACGCACACACACACACACACACACACACACACACACACTGTATCGCAGGCGGTGCGGACGGAGTGTTCGGCTTGCCCAGAGACTGCCCACCCTACCCAAAGCCCTCCACACACACCCCAGCCCTCACACACACATACACACACACGCGCGCGCGCAGCGGAAAGCTCTTGTCAGCGCAGTCTGCACAAATCGCACGCGGTTCTCACGCATGCGTCACGCCACGCAGCGATTCCTGCAACAATGGACGAGCCTCGTACAAACATCTGTCCACGTGCCTCACAACTCGTGGTTTCTTTTGCTGAAAAGTCTCTGTTGCGTCGGCGCACCACGAAGTCTGCAGGAATCGCGCGCGGTTCTTTATCACGCGTGCGTCACACTGTCTCGCGCATGCGTCACGCCGCGCTTCCTGCATCAAGCACCGGAAACAGCGCTGAGCCGCTGAGAACGTGAGACAGACAAGGAAAAGCTCGCAGGCCTCGTTTTACCGCGGTGCATGGAGTTTTGAAATGAAATATTGTGCAAACGGTGCTCGCCACTTGACACGCTAAGCACACGGAATTAGCGCGGGCGCCCCCGACCCTCGCCGCCTGGTTCCCGCCGGAAGCGTCACGTGGTGCGGGCTGCGCATGCGTCAGTGGGCGCTGCGTCGGGCAGACGGACTGAGCGTGCGCAGGGCGCAAGCCATGTTCACATTGGTGACGTCGACGTCAAAGTTCAGCAGAATTTTGACGTCAACGTCAAAATTTAGCCCAATTGGTGGGCGTCAAAAAAAAACGGTCCAGACCATTCTTTGACGTCGTCAAGAAAAAAAAGCTACAGGGTTGAATGATAAATCTTGACGCCGACGTCAAAAAGACGACCGCGCGTCACCAATGTGAAAAGGGCCTCACGCTTGACGACGCATCGCGGGCTGAGCCTTTGAAACGCCGTCCTCAGAGCCATAAGTCTCCGGCTTGTTGGTACGACACACACAAAGGGACAGAGGCAGAGAAAAAGTAGAGTTGAGGCTATAAAAGAGAGAGATCTGTGCCTGTTTCTTTGACAAAAGGTTCTTTTGAGGGGAGATGGTAAAGGTACCTGTGTGTTGTGTGCGGATTCAGGTTCGAGTCACTGTTGTGTGTGACCGTCTGTTCTAAGTTTTGCTCAGCCACAGGGTCCAGTTGGATTCTGTTGTTTGCAAGCAAGAGCAAAGCACGTGTAGGGCAGGGAAATTCATGGGCGCCCTTCCCCAGAGCTGAAGCGTACTGTGTGTGGAGTTGTCACAGCTCTGAATCCACACCTTCAAACCTGTGACACCTGTCACCGAGAGGGAGACAGACAAGACGGAGCAGCGGGCCGGGAGAGGCCTGAGGTAGGGGAGGGGATGGGGAAGGGAGGGATTGGGACAACCTGAACCACGGGTGGGGTTGCTTGGGGGAAAGGAGAGGGATTGGGAAAGGGGTGCTGCTGTGCAGAGGAGAGGTCTGAGGCAGGGGTGGGGCTGCGTGTGTGGGGGGGAGGAGGAGCAAGGAGAGGGACAGGGATGAGCAGGAGGGAGGAGGGTGTCTGAAGCAGGGTGGGGCTGTGTGTTGAAAGAGAGGGAGGGCAGGAGGAGGTGTGGAGGGGAAGGAGAGGACAGGGGTGCTGCAGGAGGGAGGAGAGAGGTCTGAGCCACGGGTGGGGAACATGTTCTCATAGGGGAGGGGATGAACGGGGAAGGGACTGGGTCGCGGAAAGCTGGCAGGGTGATTGTGACAGTCCGTGAGGAATCACAGGAGGAAACACACAACATTCCTCGTTCTGGTGACGTTGGAAAACGTCAGTGCAGGAAGGAGCTCACCACCGGCCTGACGAGCCAGTGGACCAAACCGTTCTCACACAGGCTCTGTACATGCTCAGGCGATCTTTCGCCTTACACATCGTGACCTTACACACATCACCGCGCGACACATACTTCCCCTGCCATGAACCCAGTAACCCAGCGCTGAACCGTCTTTGTACGCCCGGCGTGTAGTGTGTCCATATCCAGCTGAGTCGGGGGCCCCGTTTCCAGCCCCCCGCAGGGATAATCAGTCTGAACCAGCCCTGTGTGCGCGGACCCTGTGTGAAGCCAAGGCTCGGTGGGGCTTGATCTTTCGCACAGGTCGCTGGTCTGTGTAGCGTAGCGAGAGGCTGCGGATTCACTCGGATCTCACGCAGATCTGCAAGGCGGTGTCAACAGGCTCTGAGTTGTGTACCGTATTCACCCGTGTATAAGTCGCACTCAAGCATGAGATGCACATCAAATTTGCCTTGCTTTTCTGGCACCTATCAGGTCACATTTATTTGTCTCAAACCCATGTATAACGATTTGGACAAAAAAGGTGCGTCTTGTACACGGGTGGATACGGTAATATCTGAAGGCAGAGTTCGGGTCACGTGTGTCATAATCCTGCCTCCTCCAGTTGAAAAACGTCCTGAGCACTTGTGTCGTGTTGTGTGGATTAGACGCATCAGGTTGAGCAGGTCGCTCCTGCATCAGCCACTGGATCAGTTGCGTCTGAGGTTGTTGCACCTGTACAGCGCTGGACTGGGTGTGTCGGGTTGAGGTGGTCACACCTGTACACCGCTGGACCAGGTGTGTCGGGTTGAGGTGGTCACACCTGTAACTGCTGGACCAGGTGTGTCAGGTTGAGGTGGTCACACCTGTAACCGCTGGATCAGGTGCGTCTGTGGTTGTTGCACCTGTACACTGCTGAACCCCTTCTTGTCGGGTTGGGGTGACTGCACCTGCATCAGCCATTGGGTCTGGTGTGTCAGGTTGAGGCTGCTGCACCTGTGTCAGGTTGAGGTGGTCACACCTGTAACCTCTGGACCCCTTCTCATCGGGTTGAGGTGACTGCACCTGCATCAGCCACTGGACCCGACACGTCGGGTTGAGTATCCCGTGTTGTTGGGTCAATCAGTTGGTCCCATCCTGCAAGTGAGACACGTGAGATGGAGGTTGTTGCACAGGTATCAGGTTGAGCTGGTCACACCTGTAACTGCTGGACCCCTTCTCATCGGGTTAAGGCAACTGCGCCTGCATCAAGCACAAGAACAGGTGTGTCGGGTTGAGGTGGTCACACCTGTAACTGCTGGACCAGGTGTGTCAGGTTGAGGTGGTCACACCTGTAACCACTGGACCAGGTGTGTCGGGTTGAGGTGGTCACACCTGTAACCGCTGGACCAGGTGTGTCGGGTTGAGGTGGTCACACCTGTAACCGCTGGACCCGGTGTGTCGGGTTGAGTTGGTCACACCTGTAACCGCTGGACCCTTTCTCCTTCGCCTTCTTGCCCAACTCCACTCAATGCGAGGCGAGAATCTCAAGGTGAAAAGAGCCGTGTCAACGTCCCACAAAGGAACGCCACAAAGAACGCCGCTGCGTCAGAGGGGCCCTTTCAGTTTTACGGTTTCCAAGGCCACCACTGGGGATCAAAAGCCCTTAGAAACGTGTGGAAGGATTCCATTTGTGACGTCTCTATCTCAGCCGCGCTGCGCGTCTTTCTGTGCAGTTTTACTGTCGTGTGGAGTGAGTGAGGCATGTGTCAAATCCACGGGTGCGTTGAACAAAAGGGCTGGGCGGCGTCAAAATTTTGACGCGCAGACATCAAATTTAACATGACGCCGAATGGATAGCGCCAACAAAACAGTCCAGTCCATTTGTGGCGTCGCGTCAAAATTTTGACGTCGCGTCATCTGTGTGAAAACCCAAATTGCTGTCAACTTGGTGACGCAGTGTGGACTTACGTAGGGACGCGACGCGTGACGCATCCGATGTGAACCAGGCGTGAGGACCCATTCCAGCTTCACTTTAGCTCTGTCTTCGTGCTGAAACTTTGCTTCCAGTGACACAGGAGTTTGACAGTCTGTGTGAAGAACTGGAAATGAAAGATACAGGTTCTTTGAAGATACATCTCTACATTTGGAAGCTGCAACTGTCATTTGCTGTTTCATGGTGTATTTTTTGTCACGAACGGCAGTTGCTCAGAGTCGGTTGTGTGTGTTGCATAGGAAGCGGTGGGAAGTTGTCATTTGATGTGAGCGACACGCATTGCACGTGTGTGTGTGTGTGTGAGTGGGTGTGTGTGTGTGTGTGCGTGCGTGCGTGTGCGTGGGAGAGAGAGGAGACAGTGTGTGTGTGAGAGAGAGAGAGTGGGTGTGTGCATGTGTGTGCGTGAGAGAGAGAGAGAGAGAGAGAGAGAGAGAGAGAGAGAGAGCGTGTGTCTGTGTGTGAGCATGTGCTGTGCGTGTGTGTGTTGTTGAGTGTATGTGTCTGTGGAAGAGCGCTTTTTAAAAAGCGTAACGTCTCTATTGCGCGCGCGCGTGACGTGTTGACAATAGCGACGGTGTTGACAATAGCAACTGGACACTATATGGGGTGAGGCGGTGCAGGGGGCAGCGGGGGCAGCGGGGTGGTGACCCCTACACGCATCCCCCTGTCCACCGTATTGAACTCCACCCACCTGGAACAACGCGCTGTGTGCAGAAGCGCCGTGAGAACGGAACGTCTCGGCGCATTGCCCCCGTTTAACCTTCCCCGACCAGGAACACAAGATGCCAAATTGAAAAAAATGAAAAAATTGCTGCTGCATCTGCTCGTACCACCTGCGGGGGCCTGAATGGGGAAAAGAAATGTTCCGCTGATTTCAGCAGAAATTTTATGAAGGCAAATTGGAACAACCCACACATTTTCTCTTGTTTCGTTGTTTCCAATTCGAATGCACCTCGCTTGTCTCTGCTTCAAACCTCTTGTTCCACTGAACCTGCAGTGGACCCATGGATGTCAGTCACACCGAGTCCTCGGGTCCAACCGTGAGACGCGCCAGTATCGTGAGGCGAACCATTCACAGGCTCAGCTCAACCTCAACCCATGGCACGCGTGAAAACGCGATAACCCGACGAAACAAGGGTGCACGCGTTCTATTTGTGTTTCCTGGGAGAAGCAGGTCCAGACGGGAGGTTCGGTGCCAACAGTGTGAATGCGTCAAATGTGCGTTTGTAACACATACAGCGAACACACCTGATCAAACCACTGACTCACACCTTCCCTCTTCTCTCTCACACAGCGTTCTTCACGGAGTTGCTGGACAACGCCAAGCAGGACCTCCACGAGATGTTCGTGCGCACCTACGGCCTCCTCTACCAGCAGAACTCTCACATCTTCACCGACCTCTTCAAGGACCTGCGCGACTACTACAAGGGACGCGACGTGAACCTGGTGGACGCGCTCGACACGTTCTTCACGACGCTGCTGCAGCGAATGTTCGAGCTGCTGAACGCGCAGTACACGTTCGACCAGGCGTACCTGCAGTGCGTCAGCGAGTACATGGATGAACTGAAGCCGTTCGGGGACGTGCCGCAGAAGCTGAGCGTCGAGGTGCGGCGTTCCTTCATCGCCGCGCGTACCTTCGTGCAGGGGCTGTCCATCGGCCGTGACGTCATACTCGCCGTGTCCAAGGTAAGCGATGCGCGGGTTGCCATGACAACCATTTTATCGCAAGGGATGGGGGAATTTTTTTTGGAGTGTTGGGGGGGGGGGCGCTAGCCAACGCAACTTGTGTCTTGAAGTGGTGGACGCAACGGACTCGTCGCTGGCCTTTCTGCACAAACTACGTTCAAAAACCCGTCAACGTAGAACAATCGTGCTGACGGCGAAAAAAAAATGCAGATTCTGTTTGCGACGTTGCCCCGGAAATGTTGACGACGAATGTGTCGGTGGCGCCGCTGTTTCCGGCTGAAACTGTCCAGATCCGCTCCACCCGCTTTTTGTGCGACAAGCGACACCCCGCAACGAACTGGAAACCGACAGTGGAAAGAGCGTTTGTTTGCACTGTTTTGTCGTCCGAAAAACAGTTTCCTTTGTCTTTGTTGCTGCCAAACTATCTGTGAAAATTCTCTTGTCGTTCTGCCCAGAAAATGAAAAATGTGTTGTCATGATTTTTGTCTCGACAAGTTTGAAGGTCAAAGTTTGAATTCTTTTCAACATGTCACGCCTGTGTAGCCACTACTAGCCAGCTCGTTTGAAGAGTCTTTCATCACCTTTGTTTTGTTGCTGCCATATTGTTTGTCAGCTGACATTATCCAGTCATCAACAGGGATGTTTGGAAACATTTTCTCTGTCGCTCCGACAAATGTAAGTTTTATTGAGGTCAGACAGTACAGCGGCCTTGGCTCGTCTGTGTGGGGGCTTGCTTCACACTGCGTGCGTCATGGGTTGCGTCTGGGTTCTGTTCAACAGTGGACGCAGCGTCGCGTTTGTGACGCAGTATCCACAGTGCGTCTGCGTTTACGTTAGCAAATTCTGCTCAAACTCCCCAATGGGTGCAACGTCGTTGGCAAGTCAGAAGTGCCCGCTGTCCAAATTTCACAAGGCCGTTTCCACATGGCAATCGTCCTGCTGAAACTTCCCCATGGGCAGTTTTGACTGCGAGGGAGTTCTGACCTTCCAACCACTGTCACGTTTCTGAGGCAGTAAGTATATACACTGACCATAATGCTGAGGCAGTGCACTGACTCCCAGAGAGAGCAACGTATGTCTGGTCTCGTGTGAACCAGGCCCTGTGTGTTTTGTTGTTTGCCTCCCTGAGCCTCAAGTGGCCGCGGTACTTGTTGGTGGATACGAGGCAGAGTTGTGGAGAGATAGACGAGTGGTCCCGCTATACACGCTTCTCTCATCGCGGCCTCTGGGTCCCGTCACTCCAGATCCGTAACTCATCATATCCGCATCCGGATCCGTGGTGCAGGTCCGTCCAGACATTCCGACGTTGTGAGGGGTGAACTGGTCGAGTTCAACCAGCCTCTCCACATAGTTTGGAGGAACGTGTGTGTGTGTGTGTGTGTGTGTGTGTGTGTGTGTGTGTGTGCGCGTGTCTAAACTGTGTGTGTTGACACCAGTGCCGCACGGGACGCGTCAAGCGTTGCGTGTATGGTGTGTGTGTGTGTGTGTGTGTGTGTGTGTGTGTGTGTGTGTGTGTGTGTGTGTGTGTGTTCGTGAGGGTGGGATTAAGCATCAGCGAAGTGGTTCTTTGTGACGACGTCCCTGAAAATACCGGAACCCCGTGCAAAACTTCGCACTGGAGCTGGTTTGCGTTGCTGCTGCCCTGCCGTTTTCATCTTCAGCTGTGGTTGTCGTAGGAAAGGTGAGCCTGGAGATGGATGCGGAGTCGGCCACGGGTCGCTGCGCGCACGTGTTTGTGTATTGAATCCAAACCTGAACCCGCCCGCTCAGCGCAGTAAATCCTGCGCTCTCTCTCAGCGTAGTAGAGAGATGCGCTCGGCTCTACAGACACACAAACTTCTTCTGCTGCTGCGTCTGTTTGCACGAGTGCGAGGTCAGAGTCGTAACTCGTGAGTTCAAAGCGAACTGCACAACACAGGGTCTCAACATACGCCACACAGTGACGTCTCACTCGTTCGGAGCTGAAAATCCCACGTTCCTCCACGGACGGAAGTGAGATGACGTGTGTTTCCGGTTTGACCCGCGTGATTCGTGTTCTATTCGCGTGCATTGTTTCACGTATTGTGACGTAGTTCGGTTTTCCTCCTTGAACGGAAGTGAGAGAACAACGTATTTCCGGTTTGACCTTCGTGTTCCATTCACGTGCACTGATTCGCGTGTTGTGACGTGCGTCTGCCAAACATGCGCGCAGAATCTTGTTCATCTACACACATCCACACGGCGCGCGCACGCTCGCGTGAACTTCGCGTTCGTCTGACGCGAGCTGTACTGGAGCGGGGTAGACATGCACCTGCAGCACATGAGGAGGAGGAGGCGGTGCGAGTGTTGAGAAGCAGGTTCAGCGCAGAGGATAGTAACAGAGCTGAAGACCAATAGACTCGGCCGCAGAGGCAGCACCAGTTGTTTCAACAGATCAGCAAATCTCGCATTGTAGTGTTGCGGCCTGTTTCACAGCGGGTGCATCACGCGTTGCTTCTCGGCTCCACGTTGAGAGGGTCACCTGATGTATTGGGGAGTCTTAGCTATAGCCCGCAATCGTGGAAACGCAAACGTAACTTTTTGGCATGTTGTGATAGTCAACAGTTGTGTTTGCGTTTGCGTTTCCAGGTTGCGGGCTGTTTGCTAAAACTCGCTACTTCGTCGGTATTTGACGCAGCGCCCACTGGCCCTGTACGAGGTGCAACGCTTGACGCATTTGACGTGAAAGAGCCATTTCTGTAGCTGCCCCGATTCCAGCTTGAGGCCTGGTTCACACTGGAGGCGGCGTTCGTCGTGTGCGTGCAAGTCGAGCGTTGGGGTGACGCATGCGCGTTCGCGCGTCACGTGATCTGCCGGGCAGCCGCGCTTGCGCACTGGGTCTGTGGGGAGTTTGTGCAAACAGCCTGCAACCTGGAAACACAAACGTAGATCTAACTTTTGGTATGCTGTGATTGCTGTGATAGTCAAAAGTTACGTTTGCGTTTGCGTTTCCAGGTTGCAGGCTGTTTGCACAAACTCGCCAGCGTTGGGATGATTCAACGCACATCGCATCCAGTGTGAACCAGCCTCGCGGGTTGGTTTGGTTGGTGCCAGTTGCAGCTCCTGGGTTACGTTGCGTGGAACTGGGGCACAGACCTGTTCCCCTGAATCAGCCAGGGCTCGGTTTACATGCGAAACATTCCGACTGGTGAAACCACCACCAGATACGGTGCGTTTGTGCATTGAAACAGAGAACCAGTGTAATTTGCAGTTTTTGCGTCGCACAGTAAAGAAACTGGAATATCTGCTGTGTAGAAATGCCACAACAACGATGTTTTTTAATGACGGGTTGACTTTTGCAAGTTGAGGTTTGTTGACAACCCAGCAATTTGCTGGGGACACAAACCCCTCATATACAGCCCCTCTGCTCCCTGTTCAATGCTCACAGCCCCTGTTCTCCTATTGAGCGAATCTACGGTTCCTACCCCCGAGGTACAGATCCCTATCTCTGATACAAACCCAGCCTGGGAGAACGAGGGGTGAGCTGCAGGTCAAATTCCACGTGTAAAATGAAGACGCTAAATATTTATGAATGAAAAGGCGAGACCCTCATTCTTAGGGGCCTTATTTCAGCTGATAGGATCTGTATTCACAGGTGAATAGGGAGATGCATGGCTGTGTATAGCTGATACACTTCAAACAGAATCGGGCTGCTCAGCCATCATGCGCTTCAAAAATATTTAAATTGGATGCGAAATGACTTATTCATTGGAACGAATTGTGTGGTTTGTGTATTGAAGTGTTAGTGTGTGAAAATCATCAGGAGGAGCCGTGCAGAGGGGTGGAAGCATTGGTCTGTGTCTTGCTGCAGACGGAGGGGGGGGGTCTGGCCTTGAAAGTTGAGAACAGATATCTGGACCTGGGCCTGAAAAGGCACCGTGCGGGGGGGGGAAGACATGCTCTGCACAGCTGCAGAAAGGCACTGTCAGTGTCTGACGAAACGAATGTGGGAGACTTGAGTTGACACTGACGTCATTTTCCTATCTCAAGGAAGCAATCTGAGGCTCATGTAGTCACATATATATATATATGTGACATATATATATGAGTGGCTCGTGTGGTGACAACGTTGAGCTGAGGAGAGTCGTCGTTGAGAATCTTGCCCGCAGCTTCCCTTGACGCCGTGTCCCCTTCAGCCTCCCTCTCCTCGACACGTGTCCCTGCTTCGTATTCCAGTCACGTCCGGAACAAATCCGGACACGCGCCGGTCAATCCGTGTCGCCCTCCCCCCGGGGGATCGTGGCTTCCCGTCCGCGGCGCGTGACGACGGGGCCGCCGGGAGCGGTGAGGCTCGGGCCCCCGGAGTCGTGCCGCCCTCCCCCGGGGGATCGTGGCTT
>JAAUXT010019169.1_pt1 | contig 15630 bp, 15 predicted proteins | sample 7278171 | NCBI WGS metagenome assembly JAAUXT01 (sample SAMN14350112, study PRJNA611818) | marine sediment metagenome | isolation source: surface marine sediment (1.8m) | place: French Polynesia: Moorea | collected 2018-08 | reverse complement strand
CCCCCCCCCCCCCCCCCCCCCTCCCACTCCCACCACCGCCCACCCGCTCGAGCTGCGTGACAGGAGTGCAGACCGGTGCTCTCCACAACTCTCTAACCACCCCCCTCCCCTCTCGTTTATCTGTCATCACTTGCAACTCAGTAGATATGCTTCGAAGTCGTCGCTGAATTAGAACACTGTCAGGGATTACCTGTGGTTAACTTGCCCCTCCTCCCCCTATAAGAACACAAATTTTCCCATATGATATGTTCAGTTTGCAGAGTGTGCTTGTGCTTGTAAAAGACTCGGGAGATTTGACAAATGTTGACTTCACCCAAACAGGTCAGGTTCCACTCCATACACAACATACGAGTGGACAGTTGTGTTCGTGAATCAGTGAAGGTTTGTCCAAATTTCTGACCATCCGCTGGGGGATGAGCCGAAGACTAACTCTGCGATACTTCGTGGACAGTGGTGTGGTTGTGAAACTTGTTTCGACCTGAGGGGCTTCTGTCAACCGACGACAACATCACCACAGATTCATTTTTTTGCGGAAACATGATGTGGTATTCTTGGCAACAGCTTGGAAGTTGTAAATCAAACTTTGTGTGACTTGTCATGAATTTGACGACTTACAGGCTGGCAGTTTTCGAGGTGTACGAGTTGCTGTGCAGCTGCTTTTTCTCTGCAGATGACAACAGGGGAAAATCAATCAAGAATTTTCAGCGTGAGAGATAAGGTCGCCATGAAACAATGTTCCGATTTGAGTCACGATGACCTCTCTGACGGCATATGTACGTACATGTCTCACATGTACAGTTCGTGCCTTGAGTGCGCCAACTTGTGAAGAGGAGCGATGTTTCATTTTGGGGGATGAACACACAAGGCGCATTCATTATCTCTTGAGTTTGGACATTGATATGACACAAGGATTATCTCTTCAAGCTGGACACACACGCTTTATCCTGAACAAAGTTCGCCTGCAGTCTGTGTTTTCTTACACGTGTGAAATTATTTGTTTTCAGAGCAATGAAACTTTCAAAGAAGCCCAGAATCCATCCGAGAAAATGCAATTGTTGATTTTTTTGCAGTCATCAAACCACGGACTGCCACCCAAGTTCGATTGCTTTGTGCGCAAAACGGGAGAAGACTACCCGCAGGTTTTGAAGAAAACCACACAGAGCACAACGGCCAGATCGTCCTCACCCCCGCAAACAACAACTGCCATACGTTTTCATGGTGTTTGCATGTACTCAAGATTGCGAGGACCTTCCTGCCTCCAAGGGCAGACCTGATCCAAGACCCCAGCCCATTTCGCTTTGGTGCGCGAAATGACAACTGTTCGCCCCCATTCCCTGAGTTACTTGGAGTCAGATCAAAAAGTTAAACACCACAAAGAAACATAAATAGAGGAAATGCTGTGCAGTAATAATGCATTTGACCAAAAAATAATATTTGTCCATCTTTATAGCATTCAAATATTACATTTTGAGAACAAAATGATTTGATCTCTAATCTCTCAAAAGATACTCTGCCACTAAAAATTGGCAATTTATCCTTTGAACTGAAACTGTTGTTGTGATGTCTATTTTTCCTGAATGTACGGTTATTAGTGCTCCAGCTAAACAGTCGAGAATTTTGAAACAATACATCGAACCTGCCGAACCAATTTCGAACTTCCCTGTTCACGCACCATTTTTGTTGGAACAATGAAAAAATTGGTTTGAAAGGAAAACAGCTGCCAGCTGCCGTTTATTGTGTGGTCTCAACAATTTGTTTGCAGCTTGTCGTTTGCATTCTAAGTGCAACTTTGGTGCTTTTGCAAATTATGCGAAGGTCATGGAAATTTGTTGCCTCCTTTTTTGTCTTCAGTTGCGGACTTTGCGTACACAGAACGTGAATCTGTCTGCAGTTGAAGTTTTGCAAGATATTCCTCCCGCGTGTGCTGTTCGTTGGAGTTTCAAATGCTGGGAGATCTTGGAATCTGCTGGCTCTCTCGCCTTGCATTGTCAGTCTGCGGTGTCGAAACGCAATCTCCACATGACAGAACTTTGCCCAATTTGGCTCAAAATCACAGTTGGAAACGTGAAATTTGAAGCCTCAATGCAAATTGGACGACGTGTCTGCGTTTCTTGGCGGATCTTGAGCAGACTGCCTCAGCCAAAAATTACTCTGTGTGATAGTTACCTCAACAGGCCCAAAGGTGGAATTTTACAAGCAATATTCTTTCACAGTCAAACTTTTCGTTGAAGATTCGCTGGAGTTAGATTTATCTCTGTCGTGAACCCTATTTTGGCAGCCTCTTTGTTCGTGACGCATGCTGCTACGATCAGACCGACGTAATTGCACTTCTCCTTTACCATTTTCACTGTGATGGGACATTTAGACTCCGATCACATCTGTGTTCAGCAGCATATTACCGCATGTGTCGGCTTCGCGCACTGGCAAATTCCTCAGACACACGATCCACAATAGGACTCGCCTCAAAGTAGCTTTTCATGCAGGAGGGAGTGTGATGGATCAGAAGCTGGTCTGCACGACTATTCGTGAAGCCTCATCCGATTCTTGTCTCTTGTTATTGTTGTTGGTGGTTGTTGGGAAACAAAACCGGTGGCGGTAGGAAGGAAACCGACTTTTGTGAAATCCTTCAATGAAGACTTTCTTTGTTGGTACACCTGTCCTCGTGTGTCCATGCTCCAGACGGAGAGTTATCTCGTGAGCGTGTGGGCCTTGGACTGTTATTTACACAATCGCGCAAGCCTTGTAAAAACCAGGTCAAGACTGATCGTGTTGTCTTTGTTGCAACCAATTGTGAAGAAGCTGAGCCGGAGATGTCCGAAAACAAAGGGCTTGGTGGCCTCTTTGAGGACGTTGGATTCAAATAAACTTCCCTGGTTCTCTTGAACACAGTTTTTTTGTATCTGTCAAAAGGGGCTACTTGCGGTTCGTCGTGTTTCCTCAATCGAAAAGTGGGAAGATCTGCGGGATTTTGGTGGGATTTGGATACTTTTGTGTCGAATCAAGCTTTCCATGCAAGGCAATTCTGCCACAAACTCCGTACTCAGCAGGCGCACACTCAAGGAAACCATCCTGCTTCGAAAAATCTTTCTGAGAACCAAATCCTTGATCTGTTCAGGTGTGTTGGTGAACTTCTGGAGTGTTTCGCGTGCAAACTGCTTTTTGCTGAGGCTGCCTTGAGCCTCATTGACTCCATGGAGCCCCACAAAATTGCAGAAATGCAAACAGAAAACAAAAACGAGTGCTTCAAAAACCCAGCCAACGCACCATTTCCGGGACATGCACATACGAGCTCGCCAATATGCACCACAATTTTCCAACGAAATGTTCCACAGAATGCAGTGACCAAATCTGTTGGTTTGAGATGTTTCAGCTGCACACTCCGTGCAAAATCTGAACAGATTTATTCGGCAGGTGCGACCTGAAGTCAGAAACATGCAGACAAACGAAGAACTCGTCATCGTAGCCACCAGCACAACAGTTCAGCAAAACCATTTCACAACAAAAACACTGCTAGAGGACCCGACGGCATCATGAAACAGACTCGAGGGGCACCAAACGAAGACTGTTTTTACAACAGACATCCGTAGTTGTTTCCTTTCCAGAATAACATGTGCTATCCCCCAATATTTTATTAGACAAGGAAATCTTCGTTCTCATTGAACACAAAAAGTTTGACAATCAAGCTCCAACAACTTCGTGCCACTTTATCCTGGCAGGTCAGAGTTTGAAATCCTCGTGTGATCAAGATCAAACGGCGGAGTTTGAACGTCGAAGAAGAGAACCTGAGGACATTTTCCCTCCTCACATTTTAATGCGTGGCGAAGACCTTCACCAAATGTGGGACTTCGCGACAAATCCCACTGAATATCATCATGCAGCCAAAGCTCACATACGATTCTGCGATTCAACATGCATTGAGATCGCTTCAGCCGATGGGAGACTTGTGTCCGGAAAATCGCTAAATCCAAATGTTTCCAAGGGAGGACTTCTCTCTCCCTCGAAGCAAGATCGTAATGGAAACCTTGGTGCTTTAATCTGAAATATTGGCAGCACGTCCCTAAATTTTTAATCGGACCAAGGCACGGATTGCCTCTTTGGGCATAAAATTCCATTTGTAATGAAGTAACGCGTCCTATCGCTTCACCAGTGTCTTGCAGCTTTTTCCAGAAAATGTGGGCCAGAATGTCAGCACAAGACTTTTTGCACCTTTTCTACTCACAACGCTCAGAGATGCTGATAAGTAAACACTGAAAAGGTACTGATACCAGGTTGGGTGTTTCAGATCTTCCTGTGGCTTTTGTAGTTCACAGGATGTTTCTATTTCAGGATGCAGCTGCTGCAGAATTCAGGAACTGCGGAGTCTTCACGCAAAGCAAGCTTGATGAAGGAGACTGACGGGAATTTCCTCACCATTGAAACTTTCTGTTCGCTTTGCTGAAATTTCTGACTTGTGACATAAATCAATTGAACAACACACGAGTATTTACAATCTGTACACGTGAACAAACTGTTTTCGTCTCTCGACGAATTTTGAGGCGCAGAAACAACAGCAAACATGTTAAATCATAGTGTTGGCAGTTTTCATCGAGACCGTACTTCGCATGGTGTTTCTTTTCGCGTTTGATTTCTTTTTGAAGCCACCCAGCAGCTCCTTGAGGCTTTTTCTGAAGTTGTCGGAGAGGAATGCGTAAAGAATGGGGTTTAAAGCGGAATTAGTGTACAGGATTAGATAGGTGACTGCTGGGAGGATCTTGTGAAATGTGCTTGGACTGTATCCCACATCACCGAATAAGGTCCAAAGTTGGTAGACGTGGGACGGGAGAACACAGATGGCGAAAGTGAGAACAACTGCTATGAGTAAGCGTATTACTTTGCGACGGGCCACTAATGCTGTTTGAGTCTTGTCCGCACTTCTCTCCACAAATCTAACAGCTTTAACACCACCGCTGCCACTTCTTATAACGCTACTAAGAGGCATTTGACTGAGGCGAGGGTGGCCTTTGCCAGGATTTACGGCGCTCGAGTGGTAGTTGTCGGCAACGGCGGGATGGTCGCAATGAGCTCGGCAAGTGGAGTAGGACGAGTAATCGAGGCTGCTGTCCGCCGTCTCTTCCTCGTCGTCCGTGTCGCACGTCACCACCACCTGACAAGCCACCACCCCCTTCTCCTCCACTCCCGGCGTCAGCTTCTCCATTTCAATCTCGTTCATACCACTTGCGCTGCAGCGATCGTAATCGTCACTTTTCGCGTTTGTCCGCCCCGCAGCCGCACTTTTGCCGCTGCCTGTCAGAGAAGCCATTTGCTTGATCCAGTGTTTTGCGCCGAACTTCCTCCCTCCATCAGCTCTGCCGTCAGCCTTTCCATTGCTGATTAAAATTAAAACGAGGAATTAGTGTTTGCTGGGAACCAAGCTACTTCAATGAGTAGTGCCTCTAACTGTCTCACCACATTGTTTCAAACAGCAAAGTGTGAAGTGTGGTGCTTCCCGACTTGGAAGCTTTTCGTTGAAATGTTGGGTGGCAGAAAAGACTCTTGTTTCATGAATGGTTTTGGAGTGGTTCTTTTCTCAACAAACACCGATGTACACCACCGAAGAACTTCAACCCCTGGGTTCGTGGTTCGCTCCAGGAGCTTCGTCTCAGACCATTGCCACAGACAGGAAATGCAGCATTTTGTATTTCTGCGGGGTCTGGTGTCTACAGAAACAACTGTACTCGTCTAAACGAATCACAACTGATGCAGAAATATTGTGAAATGCGGATTAAATCTGTCAGGCTTCTTCCTGTGCTATTCGCGTCACGCTACGCGCACCTGATCTTCCGATTCAAACTGCCTTTGGAAGAACTTCCTGAGAAGCTTGTGGAAACACTTTGAGAAGTTTGTCTGGTTCGCGTTTTGCAGCACTGGCACGACCCGAGGGGCTTTGAGTTGCTCAGAGATGCTGCTCTCATGAACAAGAAAACTAAATGGCTGATTTGACTCCTGCCACATCGAAACAAGTACTTTCGGACACGAATACTTCCAAATGTCACGCAAACATCTCCGCCTCCTGTCAGAAGATGATCATGCTGGGTCACGCCAGGAAATGTGGCTATATCCGCCGAAGTCAGGTTCTCTTGGCGCATAAAGACATTTAATGAGGGCCTCTCGTGAAGCCACACCTAAAACGTGTTTTGATTTGTGCAACGGTGGAGCACATGATTGGCACATTGAAGAGAGACAAGTCGCCGGGAATCAAGATACATCGGATCTTCTGGTATGTCATTAACTCAGACTCTGCTATCCGTTTCACATAGTGGTCTCTCTGTTTCCTCTCCATGTAAAACCTTGACAGATGAGATTGAATCTAATTAATGTTTCCCGTTTCTGGCCACATTGGTAAGTCTGTGTAATTTGATTGTAGGAAGCACAAGAACGAGTCTTAATTCGTCCTTTCTGGCAATAGCTTCAGGCAGTGGTGTCTCTTTCCAGAAATATTCTGTTGTTCCAGCAGCAAGGAAAGACGTTGGCAAAGACAAAACTGAACTGCAGGCCAATAAACTCAGGCAATTTCCAGTCTCCTAAAATGCATCACCCGTGGCCTGAGAAGTCACGGAGTCGCAAGGTGGGAGAACCTCATGGTACCTCTGAGAAAGAACTGATCAGTAAGAAGAGAACGCAGCTCAACCGGTGTTACGTTGAGGAATGGATGTTGTGAATATTTTAAGGTCTTGCGTGTTTTCCACAGAGTGAATCGCAGCTCAGGTGACACTAACTGCCTGTTTTCTTGCTGAACAAAATCGCACAAAGGAACCAGATTTGCACCTGTGTCTGGTCAGAACGAGATAAGAACAGCAGAAATGACGCGTGTACGCTCGTAGATCTTTGTGGAGTCTGACTGTACTTTTCTGTGAATTTTGTTTTGTTGTGCATGTTCCACATCGTGTGTGCAATGTGTTTCCAAGAACGTTTGGAAAGACACTTTGAGCGTTTTCGTGCATTTCTGGATGTCATGTACAACGGGTGGGACTACGTGCACCAACCAGAACTGTTCGTGACACTGAAACTTTCAGTAGACTAGCATGAGCAAATTCTAAATCTTGTTGTTTCCAGTTTGACATTCACTGAAACGGCGCAAAATGTACCGTCGTGCATTTGTACTCACATCGCGTGATGGTTCCCCAACACTTCCCCCTGAAAGAAAGCTGTCAGTTCTCCCGAGAGAAAGGAAATTCTTCGGTGTCCACGGAATTGAAAGACGCACCTGGCAGACGTCCTCATCTTGTCGGGCTGACTGGTTTTCCAGAGGACGACGGAGATCCTCGCGTACATGTAGCTCATGATGAGTAGCGGAATCAGGTACCACAAGAAGAAATTGACGAGCGCGTACGCCACGTTGTCGAAGTACTTGTACGTCCTCACGCAGTACTTTTCTTTGTCCAGGGTGACAACGTCGTAGAACAAGAGAAAAGGAATACTGGACAGGACAGACACAACCCAAATGGTCACAACCTGCAAATTAAACCGTAAGCAGTCAGTTTATGTAGTTGGACTCGGCAAAGAAACCATTGGTAAGCTGCACTGGTTCTTTCCAAGAAAAGGAGCCAGGTGCATTTCGACGTTAGGGCCCAAGAAGAAGATAATGGAGTCGGTTTGGTCCAATTTGTGTCATTTAAATGAACCTCAAGTTGCTTGGGCTGAAACAGAGGAGAAGATTACTTTTTGCGCTCTCTATATGTTACTGAAAGCGTCTCACATGCTCTTTTTTCAAATGGATTCTGGGCAAGTTCATTCTATCGACGGTCCGATAAAAGCAACAAAAAAGATACACATTTCTGTATGGTTTGGGAAAACAAAAGTGTTTGCTCCGTGAATGTTGGCTGAAGGCTTCGGGATTAGGATAACCATGTGGGCCCATCAGGACTTTTTGACACGAGGGTCTTGACCCTCACCACGATGCGTTGCAGGAAGATTGTTGTCAACTGTTTGCTGCGCAGCGGATGCAGGATGGCGAAGTATCGCTCGGCGCTGATGACCACGAGGATGATGATGGAGGCGATGTAGGCCGAGGCCTGCACGCTGTAGTAGAGCTTACAGAGAGCCTGCAATAAAACAGGGGCAAACACATCGACATTGAGTTGTGCATCAGAATAATATTGACAAGGATTTTAGCAAGTGATCTGGCAGTTGTTGCTTGCCAATGAATAGCAAGTGCATGGAAAGCATGGACTTCATGTTGGAGTGAAGGCCGGTCCAACGTCGTCTTAATGTTTCATACTAATTGCATTTGTTGCCTGCGAAGACAGTAGCGAAGGAGCTGAGCTGCCCAAAAGTCACGTTAATTTGACGTTACCTGTCCAAGCACCCACACATGTGAAAAGGTTTTGTAGAGACTCTGCAGGACGCAGAAGAGTCCCACGCACAAGTCAGCAGCAGCAAGATTGGCCAGGAAGAAGTTGGTGATTGTTCTCATCTTCCTGTGCGTGAGCACGACGATAATAACCAGCAAGTTACCTTCAAAGAAACAATGCCCGTGAGCAGCGTGACACCAGGTGGACTAAAGGAAGCACATGTCATTGAGAAACAGAAAATTGTTACTTTGTTCGACAAAATACGCGCTTTGCTTGCGGCAACTGCCTTTTGTTCTTTCGATTTTCTTGTGACGATTGTGGGTTCGTCTGAACGACATTATAATCTTCACACCAAAGAAGAACTTACTTTATTTTTTGTGATGAAACCAAGGAGGACAAGAAATTTATGGAGGTCTGGGTCATGTTGAAGAGAAAAACAAAGGTATGTGCCACAAGCTGGAGCCAATCATGAGACTGTGTAGCATGAGGAACGCAATTCGAAAACGATCTTTTTTGGCCCGTTGCTGAGTCAGTATGTTCACATCTTTCGGGAAGGCGCCAAAATTGACCAAAATGTAGCCTATAAAACTACACTGGAAGGAGGTGAGTTCCTGACATTCAGGGGCTTCCGGCGGTGTGTGACTTCCAAACCATGGCCTCCTACTATTACGCTAATTCAGCCAAGCGACCAAGATCCCCAAGAGACTTTGGCTCCGTTTTCGATGCGGTTTGATGCTGCCGATGAAATATCTGGATGGTAAGAACGTACCCAAGCTACCAACACCAAGATGATCCCAATCAGAGCTAAAGTTCTGGAGATATCGCACAACCTTCCAAAGTTGGAAATGAGATTGCCATTCCTAAAGGGAGACTATTTCTCTGGCGGCTCTTTCCAGAGCTTGCAGGTGATATCAGAAGTTTTTCTGTGGAGTGTTGATTGCAAAAGAAAACCAAGTTTGCCTGGACTCACGCAGCTTTCTGAACCCGCCTTGTGTGTTCTTGTTTTCACCAAACAAAGACACAGCTCCACGATACAACATTCTATTGCACTAGTCCGCGGGCTGTCGGTTGTTGTCCGAGTCTCAAGAAAAATCCAGAATTCCGTGGAACTTGTGGACCTCTCGCCCCTGCGTCCCCCGAAACGGGACGTAACTGTTGAAACGCACGCGGATATCAATAGATTATCCGTCTGTCGGCCCCCAATCAGTGAAGTGCTCACATTGCACCAAAAAAATTCTGCACCAGCTGAGTTGCATGAGCAAAGTATCCAGGGTCACTTGGGAATCTGCAACCCCAGGATTCTCGACCAATTCCAAAAAGCATTGACACAATTCTGTGAGGCAAATCTGGAACCCTTCAGAGGTGAATGAGACTCTGTGGCGCTCCGTTGCAGTCGTTCGTGGTTCAAAAAATTGTGAAACGACAATGGAACAACCAGAACATTTTTTTCTACAGAGGATTTGTTCCCTCTTGTGTGTGTGTGTGTGTGTGTGTGTGTGTGTGTGTGTGTGTGTGTCTGTGTCTGTGTCTGTGTGTGTGTCTGTGTCTGTGTCTGTGTCTGTGCGAGCCAAATGCATTTCGTTCGCACTCGTGTGGCTGCCGGTCAGACCAAGTCCTTGTCCACAAAATGGTGGACTGCAAATGTGTCTGGAATAAAGACAGGTCATCGATACATTCCGCTCCAGGAAAGCCTGCACCTGTCTCGCACTTCAGTTGGTCGGGTGATAGCAATGCGACCAGTTGCATTGGAATTGCCAGTGAAGCAAAAACGACACCTCATACGTTTGCTTTAATCATTCAAGTGTTCATAATCAAAGCCTTCTCCGAAACTTTCATCTCCAAATGAAGCACATTGTTTGCCAAAGATCAGCTCTGCATTGCTTCACACGATGTGGCAGTGCCACCAGGAACAGTGATCCCCAAAAGAGATGCATGAACACCGCTTTGAGCGTAACAAGCGCAGAGACAATTTGTTCTCTTGCCTGATTTGATATTTCTTTCAAAGCAATTACAGGTTGGGAAAGGAAACCCTTGATATGATAATGAAAAAATAAATGTCAGTCGTGAAATGACGTGCAGTCTCGAGAACCAGATCGTTCCAAGACAGGAACAGATTTGGGTGTTCAGAAAATGACATGATTCATGCACATTACTGTGCTCAGGACTGTGGCCCTGGCTCAAAACAAATGCAACGTTGTAAATGTACGAATCTACTTTTTCAAAACTTCGTTCTCACTTGTCAGTGCCATTTTTTCTGTCCGTTGAACATCCTGACTTAATTCTTGTCGGTTGAGGACTTTTCTTGCGTTCTGACTGATTTCATTAAAATGACGGCATATGCAACAGTTTTTAACAAGAAAGTCACTTCCTATCTGCTGTGAATTAGGTTGTGATGATCCCCTAATGCAGCACGCACTTGTTTTCGAGCCGTCGTGATTTGTTACTTCAATTTACTTGTCTCCCAGGTTCCCGACATTGAGCCAACTTCTGGGAAGGCTCACCAAAACCGTGCTTCTCCAATCCCGTGTCGGTCACGGTGATTCAGTTTTGATATATAGATTTGTCCTGCCTGTGTACTTTTGCGAAATTTCAAACAAAACGAATCGTTACATTTCCCCCGTTTGGTTGTCTGGTGAATTCGGTTCAAATCAATTTGATGTTGTGCATGGGTGCGCACAAGGCACAAAAACAAATTATCTCCCTGGCTCAGATTCACGAACTCTATTTGTGGGATAATCATTTCATCATTCTGAAATGGAAGCCCCAGGCCACACTTACAGAAGGTCCGGAAGAAATTAAGTGTCATTGTTTTGCTTCAATGTTTGTTTTGACCTGTGGTCAATGGAGACCAACGCACGACAAGGTCTTGCAAGGCGGTTTTTTTCCAGTGACCAAGCTGTCTGACATCGCAAGTATTCCTTGCAAGTTGATCGAACAAAAAGAGGTCATGCAAGTGGCTTGAAAGTACCAATACCGACAGATCTAGTTCATCGAAAAACTGGGTCCCAAGCCGACTGGGTTCCCGTGTCGTTTGGTCCGTGGCAACAGGACGATGCTCCTCTGCTCGTGTTCCTGCTGGATGCGGCGTTTTCGCACAGGAAGAACAGAATGCAATGACAAGAACTGTCCTGGTTACCCAAGCAGGCTCACACCCAACAGGGAAACAGTTGGGAACAAATCATTCTCAGTGCGTGAATGGCGCGTCGCACCATGCAGACTCAGTGTTAGATTCCTCAAGGACTGACTTCCAAAGAAACCAGCTGAAATGGCCACCCAACTGAGTTTCTGATGTGCGACAATCCAGATCAGATTTTCATGTGGACAGAACCAGAATAAAAACCACTTTGTTCTCTTTTGAGCTGGAATCCCATTGTGCTGAGGTACGCTTTCGTGTTCGTTTCCGTGAGGTAGGCAAACTTGCTCTCATTTTCGGCGGAGACACTGAACGTTTGTCACAAAGTTGAGCCCACCTCGTGAGCGGATTCTGATGTTTGCCAGCTGATTCAGACTTGATTTACCAAACAAACGAGCACAGGAAGAATGCGAGAGGGGAGAGGGAGAGGGTGCACACAGAAGATGTGGAATTGGCTTTGATCAATTTGAATTCTGCAGAATTGTCACATTCTCCGGCAACTCGAACAATTGTTGTTTACAATATTCCGTTAATGAGAATTTTTCACTTGATTTGAGTCTCATCTAAGAGAACTGGGGAAACATGCACGCGGATGAAATGCTGTCACTTCAATCGTTGTACAGATCAGTCTCATGGCAACCAACATCACGAGACAAAAGAGATGGGTTCACCACCAAACACAGAAACAGCTCGTGAAAGAAAAGTGTGAATTATGCCAAACATTCGTCATTCACATCTTCCGCAGACAGATTCCTACAATGCAGGTACCGGCAGACAGATCTTTTCACTGATTTGTCAGATTTTATTTTCAACGAAGACAGAAAAGTGTTCCATAAACACAAAAATATATCTTTTTCATGACAAAGAGAGCACACCGTGTTGCTAATTTCGGAAGGGTTCGCCTGAATGAACCTGCATAAATTTGAAATTGTCTTTGGTCTTTGTAATTTTGTTGATTTTCTTAAAGGACTCTGTCTGCAAGCTTTCGAAGAATTTACTTTGAAATCATTGCGTGCAGTATGTGGAGCTGGTGTGTTGGAGGCGGGAGGAAAGGGAGGAAAGGGCCCAAAGAAGGTCTGTGCCCAGAGGACAATTTTTAGGGCATTTCACAGCCTTGGTGCAGGAATTCAGTGGCATCTCCTGTGCAGTACTTTGTTTGGTGAAGGACTGAGGTTTCAAAGTGTGATGCCAAAAGGCTGAATTGTGCCAAATGAAAGTGATTCAGTCAGACTCGTGGAGTTTTGAGCCAGTTTGAACTGCTCTCCAAGATCAGATAAGTCTAATTCGCCACTGAGTGTCCTCAGACAGATCCATGTCTCAGAAAATCTTGGAATCATACCTCCAACTGAACCATTAGAACTTTTGTTGTGCCGATGATAAATTGCTTTTTCCTCTTGGACCGTACATTTATGGCCGACGTCACACGTTGTGCCTCACAAAACATGATTATCATTTTGACTGCCACTGTAGCCGCACGTGACTTTGTGTACAAGATTGACGACTCGAGAAGCACGTCGTTTCTCACTGCAGCTGTGCCCAAGAAGACTGAAAACAGATGATGATCAAGATCTTGGAGAACGTTTCCTCCGAGGTGCTACCCACAACAAACCGGAGAAGAAAAACAACATCTTTGTCTCCAAGCTTACATGGAGAACGTTTCCTCCGAGGTGCTACCCACAACAAACCGGAGAAGAAAAACAACATCTTTGTCTCCAAGCTTACACGAGATGCTGGGAGATGTAATTCTAGACACATGCAAAACGAGTCAAGAATCCTTGATAGGCCCTGAATCTTTTGACATCTTTTCAGTGAAGCAAGAGAGAAGAGAGATCACAAACAGCCGCATGTAACACAAGAAAGAAGAATGACGAGCTCCTGAAACTTCCAAGATTTTGTCAGGTCGGACCACTGAGTGGTTTGCGACCCATGGATCGCGTTCTGGAACTTGGAAGCTGCATGAGAAGTGTCATTCGCCCACGCATGGAGAGCAGGGTTTAAAAAATGCGTTTTGGTTCTTGGCAAATAGAACGTTTCATTCCTGCAGATTGTGCCACTTCCAGCACTTGCCGGTGGCTAGATGTGTTCACTTGTCTTGTGTCACTTGGTAACCTTTGAGGAGAAAGCAGCGCTGTCTCGGCCATCAATCCACACATCAAAGCGAATTGAAGCCCCTGAATGGAAAACAGGATTAATGAGTAGACTTGCCAGAAGGAACCACCACATCTTGCCGCCGAGACGCAGCATGTTTTGCCAAATATGCACGCGGATTGGGCAGGGAAATGTCATGGGCGTCTTTGCAGTGACGAGATACTCCTCAAACCTCTGTTGTATTTCCCACTCAGATCTTTTGTCACGTGGACATCTGAAGAGTGGCTTTGAACAGCAACTTTTTTCATGAGTCCTCTTTGTTTCGTCATTTTCTGACAGCAAAGCGCAGACAGGGTTCTCACACTGTTCAAAAATGGTTCAGGACTGTGAAATCACACAATGACTTTCAGACACTTTTGCTCAAGAAAGGAGTTGTGTGGTTGAGCAGGAACCTGTTTTGCAACGTACGAGTAAGAACCCATTTCTACCTCATGCGAGCACACACAACTAGTTTTGTGATCGCAGAGTTGTACAACACAAGATTCACACTGTCATTCGAAGAGAAGGCTGACCGTTCTTTCAGCACGCAAAGTGTTGTCATCAAACTTTTTTCACCAAAAGTAAAGGTGCCACAATGAACTTGTACGAGTATTGTTCGTTGACCGCAAGCGTGGCAGTGCGAGTTTTCAAGATTGAAAACGAGCTTCAGAGAACCAGCTGCTCACTCACAGGAGCTTCGAAACCACCCCTGAACACGTAATCGCTCACCTTCTGTGCCTCATGAAAAAGTGGTGTTCCTACGGGTACATTTTCAACGAATGCGGACGAAGCTGTGGTCCGCAAAACACGCCAAATTTTTGCTAAAATTCTTTGTTACCGCAAACGTGTTGCAACATGTTTTTGTCCTCATGGCAGTCACGCAGGAACGTCCACGTACATTGACGTCAAGCACTTTACTTTCAGGTGAGCAGCGACCTTCTGCCCATTTTGCTGAAGCAAAAATTTTCGTAAAGCAGCAGAGTTCACAGGACAGGTTCACTGGACAGTAACACTGTGCAAATTGAGATATAAAAGGACTTCTTACCCACGAAGCAAGAAGTGAACACCAGTCCATAGAGAATGCTGAAGATGACCCGGACGTAAGTGACGTCAAACGGATTTTCAAAGTCGAAGATGGAAGTCATGTTGCTCGAGAAGTTGCCCATATCCATGGTGAAGTTGAACTCGTAATCGTAATTCTCCATCTTCAACCTGTGAAGAGAACAAGTTCAACATACGTGAGCTGAGAACAAGGGAAATTCTTCTCTTCTTCAGACAGTGCGGATTGTGACCTTTCCCCTGAGCCTCCTTTCCTACGATTTGAGTACCGCGTGTCAAGCGCAAGGCTCGGACGTCCGAAGCAAGGAGGCTGTACTTGATGGGTTTTCATCTTTTTCCGCTTTCCTTGCGCGAAAGGAGCCACAATAATAAACCACGCGAATATCAACCATATTGTCTTGCAAAAAGTAGATCCCCATGCCGAGTGCTCACGCTGATTGAGAAAAATGTTTCTACGAGGGGCAAACCAGTTCTGGCGGTCAGCGTGAGCAGCAAAGGTCAACCCGTTTGCCTATTTCCTTTGTGAACCAGCGCTTCAATGACCACAGACAATTAAAATGTTTGTAAACAACATTTTAGGTGCAAGACATGCTGATTACCAGAACTGGTTTGAGCCTCGTACAACTCGACGATCACGAAACCTGTCGTATGTGCTCGCATCGTGGTAGAAATGGGTTTTCACCTTGCAAAAATAGCTCCATGGAGCTTGCAATGATTTGAGGAAATTTTGGTTGCTCTGATTTGGCTAGGACTGATTTGGCTTGCTCTGATTTAGCTTGCTCTGATTTGGGTTGTTTTTTTCATCAAAATTCTTACTTTTTTCACGCAACATTCACAACTTGGGAACTCATTTAGCACACACCCATATGGAACAAATTTGACCAAATGGAACTTTTATACATTGTTTCACAACAATATCCATATATTAACTGAAAGAATTACCCAATATCGATTTTTAAACTTTCTATTAAAAATGACTTG
>JAAUXT010026397.1_pt1 | contig 15632 bp, 10 predicted proteins | sample 7278171 | NCBI WGS metagenome assembly JAAUXT01 (sample SAMN14350112, study PRJNA611818) | marine sediment metagenome | isolation source: surface marine sediment (1.8m) | place: French Polynesia: Moorea | collected 2018-08 | reverse complement strand
GGTTTTAAAGGTGGGGCTAAAGATTGGGTTGAAAAGTCATTTTTGGATACTGGGAAAGTCTTTTGGTTGATATGTGGATATTGTTGTGAAACAATCTGTAAAAGTTCCATTTGGTCAAATTTTTTCCATTTGGGTGTGTGCTGAATGAGTTCCCAAGTTATGAATAATGAGTGAAAAAAAGTAAGAATTTTGACAAAAAAGCAACCTAAATCAGAGCAAGCCAAATCAGAGCAAGCCAAATCAGAGCAACTGAAATTTCGTCAAATCACCGCGAGCTCCATGGAGCTATTTTTCCAATGGTTGTGGTGAGCTACGAATGGTGCAAGGACCATTGGTTTGTGCTTTTCCTTTTCGAACAGGTTTTTCTGGATTTTACTCTGTGTCTCCTTCCTGGTGTACTTCATCACGCAAGTCACGTTCAGCGTGCTCAAGTACTACGAATACAGGACGACGACGGACGTGCAGGTTCTGTACGAGGCGTCCGTTCTCTTCCCCGCCGTCACTCTCTGCAACCAGAACAACTTCCGGTGAGCAGCAGCGGAAACGTAAACGGGTCCAAGACGTCCTTCAGCTGTTGCCTTCTCAACATGTCGTCTCCGTTTTGTTCCTGTAAAATTTCAGAATCACTGTCGCTGCAGAGTACGGGCTCTATGATTACATTGACGCTGTGTACTCGCACTCCGGAGGTGAGTGAATTGTGATGCCCGGAGGGGCAGCACAACTCGTCGTGTGTGTGCGTCGAGATGCAGAGCGCGCCCGCGCAGGGGTGTCGCCTGAACCGTTTCTGATGAATCAGACACAGTCAGCTAACTTTGTGTGTGTGTGTGTGTGTGTGTGTGTGTGCTTTGTGATTGTCTGAAATTGATGGTTCGAGTACATGTACTCATACAGCGGCGGGTCTGTTCACTTGATTGGGAAGATGGGTGTGATTCTCGAACCTATTGACTCCATTGGATCGCTTTTTACGAATTCTCTGAATCAAGACCCGGGTGCTTTGATGTGAATCTCTGGTGCTGCTTGTTCGCCCTTCACACAGAAAAGCATCGTTTCCTCCCGACCATCGGCAGGAGGTCACGTCTTCTGAGATCCCCGAGTGCTTGATACCACGAGTGCTGGTTCTTCGCGCAGGTGTGCTCTCCAGTGCAGTTCGTTGCTTTCAGATTTTGACCCCAACGATTACGACTGGCAAAACATCAACACAACTGAGTTTATACAAACCACGGCCCATCAACTGGAGGACTTCATAGACAGGTGCGCACACTCAGATTTCCTCCACTCCGCCAGGAATCTTCGATGCATTGCTTTTGGCCTTGAAATCTCGAACTCGATACCAATTCGTGTCGTGACCATGACCATTTATTTTGCAACGACATTGGATAATCAATGTCGACTGATCGGGTTCCCCATCAGGGTGATTGGTAAAGAGCACCCAACTATTACTGTGCACTTCAGCGCGTGGCGACCATTCAAAAAAGCTTTCAGCTTGTTTGCCGCTGAAAAAAAACACTGCTGTCAGGTTCTGACGTTCACTGCTTGCGAAAGGAGAACTGTTGCTAGAAAACAAAGTTCTTGTCACACAGTGCGACATCATGTCCTGTTTGTGTTCTGGGAAAGCGTGGGAGGGACACGCAACTCCAGAGCGGCGCCGAAATGAGGAAGAGAACACAACTCGAAACGGCATTCCCTTCAATTTCCCGCAAGGTTCCCTGACTGCAGTCCAGAGTGGACGCTTTCTATTCAGCACTGACTCTTTGTGTTTCCTTCCCACAGCTGCACGTGGAACGGTAAAGACTGCAATATCACCACAGACTTCGCCAAGATTTTCACTGGAATCGGCGTTTGTTACACCTTTAACGGAGGCACGAATCCCAGAAGAATCTCAGAACCAGGTTCCAGTGCAGGACTCAGTCTGGTTCTCAACGTTGAGCAGTACGAGTACATGAGGGGGCCTCAAAAGGGCGCCGGAATCAAGGTACTTGCAAGCTCTCGTCCTGACAAATTGCAAAGGTTTCTGCCAAGAAGCACCACAAAAACATTCGCATTCAGGTTGTGCTGCACGATCCTTCTGAGAGGCCGGAGACGACAGATCAAGGCTTCATCGTGGCGCCAGGAACTTACACCCTCGTCTCCGTGAATCAAAAACAGGTGAACCTACGCGACAAATCGCACCCCTACAAAATATTCCTGTCCAGGTCATGCTTTGCAAGTTGGCTTCCCCTGAATCTGACGGGTTTGCCCCTGGAATCATGTTTCTGTCCGACTCGTGGGTGGTGCCTGCCCTCTTGAAACGTGGTCTGTCACCCTTGCTCAGCTAAGTTCGCTGCTGACAGGTTTCTGCATTGCCCGCACCCTGGGGATCCTGTCTGGCAAACACGAAGCCGTACCACGTCTGTTTCTCCGACTGCAAGAACGAAAAAATAGCAGAGATGTGTGGCTGCAGGACCACTTACATGGCAGATCTGCAATCGGGTGAGAAAGCTCAAGGCACGTTTTGCAACCTGTTTAAATGTTGCTGATTTACTCACAAGGAAATTCTGCTGCTTCAATCTGAAATCCGATTTCAGCTCCTGAAAAGAACTGCAACATGAACGAGACTTTCTTGTGCATCCCCCGCGCCATTGGTTTGTTGTCTTTTTCGTTGGTGAAATTTGTACGCGTGTTGGAAAATTTTGTACCCAGCGAATTAGTGAGTGACACTGATCACAACGCAAACAAACTTGATTGACTTCAGAGCTTCAGAGAGAAAACGCCAACGAATGCAACTGCAGTCTGCCGTGTCAGAGAACGCTCTTCGAACCGCGCTTGTCCTACGCCATGCTGTCCGAGTTCAACATCGACCAGATCGCGCTCACCGACCCCTCGAGGAAACTCGCCGTCAAAGCGCAGTTTGAAAAGTCGACGGAGACGCAGCAAAGGGTCGTGCAAGACATCAAAGTGGCTGATGAGAGGGTCCTGGAGAAAATCGTGGGTGTTGGCAACAGCCTGGCGTCTGCGTTGAACGAGACGCAGAGGACGGCGTCGGACCCGGCGGCGCTCAGCGCGCTCTACAGGATGCCAAATGTGTTCGGGGACGAGGACAATCTGCCGCAGGAGGATTTGAGCTTCACTGAAGGACACGCAGATGGGATGGAAGATTTGGCAGAAAGTGTCAACGTCAACTTTCACGACACGAGAGAAGCGGTGGCGTATTTGATTTCAGGAACAATGATCTACAGTAACGGGCAGTCCCAAATCCTGAACCTGATCCGGGCGTGCAGAGGCTTTGGTTTGATCGGAGACGAGGATCCCAACGTCGTGTGCATGTCGACCCTCCCACCGCCCCTCACGTGCGACATTTACTTTGAGAACGTGTGTTTCCCCGGAAACAGGGGGTACGTACCCTTTTTAACGATGTCCGCCTTCGCAAATTACGAGAAAGACGAGACAATCCAAACTGCGAGGTCAGAGATGGGACAACTGGACTGGTACGACGAAACTGTGGCCCAGGCATTCCCTGGAGAATCCCTCAACGGCACGTTTGTGGAATCTGATCATTATCACTGTCGGAGTGAGCTGGAGAGATACCAAACAGTCGTGCTGCCCGATGTCATCAATTTCGTCGAGCAGGTTGACTCTCTGAGGAATGTCACCACCCTAGCTGACGCAGAAAACAGATTTGCGGACATTGAAAACACCATCAACACAAAGATTGGTCCGGCTCTGCTGACGGGCGACGCGGACGTGGTGTGGCGCTTCCCCACGGAGCGCTACGCGGAGTATGACGACGACGAGGAGGAGCCGACGCCCGACGCGCTCGAGACCAGGTGCGCCTGGTTCTTGCGTCTCTACGACGAAGAGGTGGACGACTTCAAGGACCATGTTGAAGACCTTGCTCGAGTCATCTTGGAATCGCAAATGTCCCTGCGAAACGGCTTCACCCGCATTTCAGAGAAATTGCTCAAATTGTTGGAACACTACAACGACGAAATAGCGCCGGCAATCAACACAATAGAGAGGTATCTGAGCGGAGACGTCACGAAGAAAGAACTGGCGGAGGCGATGACTGACCAGGAGCTCGCGCGGTCCTTCATGGAGATCAGCACTATCAACGGAGAGCTGGCCACCGAAGTCAAAGACACGCGGATGGCCGCTCAACAGTTCGCCGAAATGATGATGTATTTCTACGCCCTGACAACCGAGCAGACGATCCCGTTCATCAGCGACGAGACCCAGGAGAACTACGCGTTCCTCGAGCTCCTCATGGAGTGGTACGAGGACGGCGGCGGGCGGCAGCTCATCGAGACGCACCTCGCCAACGGAGGCTCGTTCCGGGACGCGCCGCCCGCTCCCAACACGACCTGGACTCCAAGCAACATCTGGTTGACCCTGGAGGAGGCGGTGGTCGGGTTCGAAGAGAACGGCGAGACGGTGTCGGGGCTGCATCCCTTCACCGAGAGCATCAAGCAGAGCATCATCGCGGAGGCGGAGCGCCTCGTCAGCGAGACGGACCTCCTCACCGAGGACCTGCAGGAGTACAGGCTCAAGATCAGGATGAACACCGACTTCTACATGTGAGTTGTGCGGAGGACACCAAACACGTTCATTTTGTTTGGACGACATAATCTCTTTCAGAGCTCCAGCTTCGTTTCTTTGCAGGAAAAACTTTCAGCAGCTGGACATCTTCTACAGAGAACTGAGTCACGACAAAATCGACCAGCAGAAAGCTTTCTCTTTTGAAAACCTGCAGGGAGAAGTTGGAGGATTTCTCGGACTGTTGCTAGGTACGTTCAATGCACAACTTGCAAGTGCACAACTTTCCCGACTAAAAGATTTTTTGGCAGTTTTCCTATTATTCCTGTTCCACGCGTCGACATTGGTGGCTGTTTCTGACTCTTCCTGCTGTGTGCGCAGGCGCGAGTTTGATCACGCTGGTCGAGCTGCTCGACTACCTCGTGATGCAGTGCGGCAGGCGCTGCGGGCGGCGCAAGACCGACGTGCAGTCGATCGGCTCGGCGTCCGACGTCCGTCTCTCGGACGCCGTGGAAGACGGGGACGCCCCCAGAAAGCCGCCCGCCTACACCACCCACGAGTAGCTGCAGCTCCCGCACATGTCACATTGCGGATGTCAGCGGTTCTCAGCTCTGCGAAGTGTGGAGCGCACTTTGAAACATTTGGGTTCTTTGTCCTCACGAGCGCGATGTCATTGATCCACAGTCAGTCAGAACATGACGAGTTGCACCTGAGTCCACCCAGCGCCTTCTCTACCCATTCGACGCCGAAAACATAACTTTTTGTTGAGCGGGCCGTCGAACACGTGCGCGCAGAACAAACACCCGAAGATTGTTGGGCTCTATCTGGGGTCTGCTGTTTTTCTGTGTTTCGAACGAGACAAAACGTCAAAACCGAACTGTTCCTTTTGTTCCTTGTAGGGGTTGTGTGTTGAGTCTTTGTGAATACACGTTCCTTTGAACACACAGCGAGAGCACAAAACTGAGAGATATGCACGACTCGTCATTGCCTCGGATCAGGCGATCAAATTGGGTGGTTCTGATTGCGAGCAGCTGCTGTGATGATGTTCGCCACTTTTCATGTCATGAAAAGCACCAAAAGACGTGCCTTTTGCAAAGCAGAATAAAACTACACACGCTGAATCCGAGCACGGCATCGTTCAACAAACCGCGCGTTCCCAACAACATGCGAGCCGCACCTACAGCACGGTGCGCTTTTCTTGAACGCGACGTTGACTGGTTTGTACGACAGAACGAGTTCTGATATCTTGTCCGAACAAACTTTATTGACACTGAAACATGTTGTTGCGATCAAAGACCAAATTACAGACAGTGCAGAGACCCAATTCCAGCCTTCCCAGACAAATGACCTTGGCATTTCACTCGTCGAACTCAAGACTGACTTTAAGCTTTTTGACCTTCTTTGTCGTGCTTGTCGCGTCTATCTTTTTGAGTACAGAACAAATTTATGTCAGTGCAATTGCCTTCGGAGTCAATGAAAGAATACTGTCTCTTGTGACTTCTGACAGTTTCAGAATCACAGAATTGAGCTTTGTACGACACTTTGTCTTCTGGTTTGATTTCATATGAATCTATGTCGAAATCTGGAGGTGGAGTGTACAACTCAGGCTTACTGTACTCAACTGTTCTGTCCAAACTTTTGACACATTTCACCCTGCTGGAATCTTCTTTTTCAACAACTTTTTAGCAAGCACTTTGGATCAATTTGTCTGAGGGTCTCTTGTACAAACGTACTGCATCTGATTTGTGTCCGGTGACACACTTGATCAACTGTTCGTTGACTCCCTTTTGAAACATGCACATTGCAGTGGTCGCACATAAAGAGTGATTCATGAATTTTCCTTCAATTCCGGCTTGCTTCATAAGTGATTTGACAACCTTTTTGAGTGAGTTTACACCCACTGGTTTGTCTGAGAACCAACATTTTGGCTTCATTGACAATGAACACAACCCATACTTGTAGAGCACACTGCATTTTGGTGAGTCTGGCAACAGAGACACATATTTCTCATACAGTCGAACCACATCTCTGTCAGAATTGAACCGATTACCATAAACATTCAGATGTCTTGGCCGGAAATTTTTGGTTGCAATACCTCCTTGATTCGTTTTGGATTTCAAGTCTTCAGAAAAGACAGATACTTGATTCCTTTCTCATCTTTCAAGATAGTTATCTGTGGGTCAAACCCTGGACAGCGCAACCTCCGGTGTTCATCCCCCCCCCTCAATGCAAATGAGATTCCCAACAAGTACAGTACAGTATTTCGCAACTGTTCTGGTGATTGTTCTCCCAATATGCCTTTCTCCCACAAGACCTCTTCTTGACCAAAAGAAATTGGGTCTGAAGACATTGTCCCTCCCAGCCTTTCTGCACAATGATTTTTCATCAGATTATCCAATGTGAACTTTAGGCGCACGAATTCTTCCCCATTGATGAGCTTCCAAAAAATCCCCTTTTGTTCCAAATGGAACTGGACACAGAGAACCAAATCATAAAGTGTCTTGCCTGGGTATTCTTTGCCATCCTTTCGTCGAACTTCATTGACAAACGAGCACAGAGTGCAACACAAGTGCACTTTGTTCAAGGTTTTGTCCTCAAGACTACACCAAATGATTTCGGTCGGACAGTCCGGATCTTTCATACGCTCATTTTGCCAATTACGAAACAACTCAATTGCCCAAGAAATTTTGCACGCAGTATTCATTGAAAACTTTTTCCTACTTAGCTCATCTAGTTCTTCGTCGGTGGAAGCCTTCTTGAACCGGAAAGTCTTCTTCTTCTTACTGGTAGAACCGTCACTGTCAGAACAGTCTTCAATGTTGACACTCACCACCGGGCACTCAGTCACACTCTTTTCTTCTCTGAATTAAAAAAATTATTTTGAGTCACATTGCAAAAATGCACATTTCTCAAATTTCACTCTCGCACAGTACACGGAACAATAACATGTCACAAATTGTTGTCAAACATGTAAGCTCACTTTTTTGGACTTTCTGGTGGCTTGGAAACAGTGCATGTCGGCCGATGTTTCAGCTTTGGGACAGGAAGGAAGCCCGGCTTCTTCACGCGCCTCTCGAGTGGAACTTGAGTCGAAGTACCGACGCTGCTGAACAAAAAATGAACAGATGTACATTTTTGTCTTCTTCTCTACATAAAGATTGTCATGTTGTCTACATGCATGCAAAAACTTGGAACAACCAAAAAAAGCAAACTTACCCAAATTCAGCACCGAAATCCTCGGGTTGAAGAGTCTTATCCAAACTTGTCACGTTCAGCTCACAATCACTATCCGTGTTGGAATCCATCAAACTAACTACTTGAGGAATGACTGGCAAGTCAAATTCTTCTGCCACATCCATTGTCCGATGACAAAGAAGAAACACAGACAATGTCACCAAGAATTTGGAAACCATTGTCACTCAAAAGAAATCACAACTGATCTCCTTCATCTCGAAAAGCGCACTGTGCTGTAGACTTGGTTATGGACCAGAACTCTCGTGTTGTGCACTCACTGAACTGTCCTTGACTTGCCTGACATTCGAGACATGTCTCAGACAAGAACATTTCTCGACTAACGTCTCGAAATCTTCAACAAGTCGGTGACATGTCTCTCAGGTCAGCCAAGTCGCGGACAGTTCAGATTTCGTGCACGAACACTCGCATTCAGTTCCATAACCCTGTCGGAAAACATGGAAACACCGACAACGACAAAAACACCCGCAACCGCAAGTTGTGTGCGAGGTTTATCCTCACGTTTATCTGTGGCGACAATCGGCTTGTGTTCACATGAAGCTCTGCGAGAGACCACGCCCAGGCCGCGAAGCGGCAGGTGGCTGCACGATGATGCTGTCTCCTCCCCGACCGCCGTGAAGCGCGCGAAGCAATGGAAGCAAGAAACAGGTGAAACCGGCGGAAACCAGCCCAGAATGCTGAAGTGCAGTGTGAGCGAGTTTCGCAAATTGACTTGAGTTGATCTTGCATGATCTGCAGTGCAAGAGGAGCACGTTTGCATCTGACCCGCACCTGCTTTTATCTGTGAATGACAAAAACCGGCACCGGAAGGCAGGTACAAATGAATGTACGAATTGTCTAGTTTGAGAAGCTGCAGGATTGAAGCTGTGGAATTTTGTCACCAAAACATGAAATACAAGAAACTGTGTGACTTTGTCATGATAAAAAGGTGTGTCTTTCGAAGACAGCTACGACTGGGTGTTGCACCTTGATTCTGGAAACACGTTTTCCAAAAACTCACTGAGGGAACCACGGGGAAGAACCTGCTGAATCGGTTCCAACGCCCCCACGCCCGGACATGGCGGAGGAGAGAGGAGACGCCGCCCCCACCACGGACGCACCCGAGCCTGAGCGGCAGGTGTCGGCGCCTCGGGACACGATCGAGCAGCTGTCGTGGGACGGCTACAGCGCCGAGATCATCGGCTGCCCACACGTGCCGCGCACCGAGTACGAGGCGATCGTCGAGCTGGAGCGAGACTCGCGCTACCGCATCCGCCTCAGCAACGGCAACGACCACCTGTGCATGGTGAAGGTCGAGCTGGACGGGGTCTTCATCGGTGAGTGCAGCCATGTGAAACAAACTTGTGAACACCTTCAGGAGTCCAGTCAAGATATTTGCGTGTACGAGTGCAAAATGTGTAGGACGCTTCAAAACCTGCACCAACACACACACGCACTCACACAGAAACACCTGCACACATCTTCAGACACTGACACACGCATGCGCACACACACACACACACACACACACACACACACACACACATCTAACAGTCGACCTCCTTCCAGATATTTGGCTGAGTCTCGTTACATTCAGGCTGTTTCATGATGCATCCCCACACCAAGTGCGACATTGAGCGGCCCCTGGACCGGCCCATGGGCTTCATCTTCAGTCCCCCACCGGTCAAACCTGAGGACGACGGCAGAAACAAGAACAAATCTCCGGCCGGGTCCAAAGCCTCGACCCCGACCTCACCTCGGCCTCTGACGGCAAACGACAGAACCAACATCCTCTGCACTTTCCAACCGGAAATGGGAGGACGGACGATCCAGGTGGTGAACAAACCAAACTGTTTTGTCGATTTCTGAAACAAGAAGAGTGATGAAGAACGACCAAACCCACACAACGTTCTCATTCGTGTGAGGTTAAAGTCAAAACATCGATTTGCTGAAAGAAGCCAACTCACACTTCCGAAGTTTTCCACACAGAACTATGGGAGAGACTGAAACCCAAGTTGATTGGGACCATTGCAAACAGCAGAGAAAGTTTCTCATACGACAGTGTGCTGCGGGATTCGTCCACAGTCCGAGCACCTCAGCGCTCGTTCTTCTTCGTCATTCTCCGGTTTTCTTCGCAGTTCGACATCCGGTCCCACCACGTGGCGCGGTCGCAGCGCCTCGAGATGGCCAACGACTGCACGGTGCAGGAGCTGTTCGGCGAGACGGAGGCCGACTTCGGCGGCTGGGTGTTCGAGCCGCGCACAGCACTGCTCCACTGGTGCACGGCCGAGTACGACAGCCCCGTCGACGACGTCTTCAACGCCGACATGCAGGTGGCGCTCAAGTAAGCGCGTCCGTTCGTGACTCCACCCGTCTTTTCGATTTTTCTCACATGCGATGCAACAGGTCGTTTTCCGCAAAGGACCAAATTTAATATTTCAAAGATTTGGCTGTGCAGGTCGGGATATTTTTCTTTCCAGTGGCAGTCTTGCTTGAACTTGAGTTTGAATGCAAAAGTTTGGATGACACACGCAACAGAAACAAATTCATTGGCCTCTTTCGTTGAGCACAGAAACTGCAAGCGTATGGACGATCCTCTGCGCAAGATGTCATACGTGATGCACGAGCGGCTGGCCGTGATTCTGGAAGGGCAGGAGGAGCACCTGGTGCCCATCCCGTCCATCCCCACCTTCGGTGCGTCCACTGCCTGCAGTGTGACTCTGCCGAGCTGCATTCATCGCTTCCACCTCCGTCATTGCAGACACGCAAACCCGTCGTCACTGTCGAATGCATCTCGAGCTTTATGATTCAGGAAACGTGTTGGACATCGTCAGAGCGTTGGAAAGCGACGATTCTGTTGGGAACGAGGGTTGGTTCCTCCTGTCTCTCAGCGGACGCTACCTCTGCTCCTCTGACTGGATCGAGGTAGATGCGCGAACAAAGCACGAGCTGCTCTCAATGAGGGGACAAGGAGTTTCTCGTGTTTTCGTTTGTTTCTTCATCCCATAAGACAGGACATAACCACAAAACCCACCCGCTGTTTGCAGCCTCAGACGTACATTTACGAGATGATGCACAAAGATGAGATTCTCGAAGACTTGGTCAACCTGCACATCAGGGTGACGAGAGAGCCGCCGGACGGCGTGTACAGCGTCTACGCGAGAATTCTCAGGCAAGACACAGCTCCAAGTTTCAGGCAAAACAGATCTGCTGGTGACAAGATGTTGAGAAAAGTTGCAGCGCGCTCGCGCCATGCAGGAGATTCAATTTGAGTGTTTTCAATGATCAAAGTTGTTCGTTGATCTGACAGGAAATCAACCTTCTTTTTGGACCCGTTGTCTCTGCTGGACAGTCCTGACACTTCTTGGTTTGTAAATAGATGTGCGAAAATGGAAACTGCGTTGCACTTGGCTTTGTTTTTCAGCAGTTTGTGTTTGATAGAGATAGATCGGTTGATCAGGTAGAAGTCATTATTATCATTTCACATGAGTGTCTGTGTGCTTTTGGTTGCAAAATCTTTCATTGTGCAACCTTCCCTGCTTGGAAACGTGCAGATGTGGATCTTGTTGATGAAATCTTGCAAGATACGCAACATCAGATTCGTGTCTTTTCTCTCATGGAAGAATGTGCATGAGTTTTTCAAAGTTAGAACTCTCTTCGAACAAAGAGCAGTCTGAGGCAAGCAAAAGAAAATCTATCTCTTGCGGCTTGAACCAGGGAGAAGAGGTGTTTCTGTGGTGACACTTGTCACTTTCCTTCTCACAGCACTTCTCAGATCATCTGTCTGGACGTCACGGCCCAGACGACGGTGCGAGAATGTCGTCACCAGCTGGCGCTGCGCAAGGGACCCTGGGGCGACGACCCCCGCTGGCTGTTTGGCGGGAAGCTGCTGGAAAACGGACGCTGCATAGGATTCTACGGCATCGAGCCGAAGAACACGATGGACATATATCTCAGTGAGTGAGGCTGGAGAACACGCTGCCTCAGCATTGGTCACGACAAAGATATTCGGTTACATGTTTCCGGTTTGCTGAGCATCGCGGTTTTTCCAGTCTCTGTTCATGGAGTGTCATTTCCCCACGTTGAAGGAATCGCGGATCAGGGAGAAGAGCGACCCCTGGAACAGCGGGATCCGATCGCCGTAGAAAACAGCGGCAAACCCATTGGTGAGCACAAAACGTGTTGAGAAAGTGGAAGGCATTGGTCATTGAGTGTAATCTGCGTGTGAGAAGCTGTTATCCGTCACGCTCTTCCCAGACACTGTCGGTTCTTTCTGAGGGACTCTCGTTCAGGAGGATTTGCAAAATGTGAATCACACGCGCTTGCGTGTTTGCCAGTGTTCCTCCCAAGAGATGAAACGCGTTTTGTCCACGTTGTGTGTTCTTCTCTGTGCGCGCGGCTCGCAGACAGCGGGTGCCTGATCCGGAAGGACGCGCCGGCGGCGCCGCAGAAGAAGCAGCCGCGGCCGCGGGAGCTGCGGCGCGGTGGCACCGTCCTCAAGGGACGCGTCGGCCAGCAGTTCGTTGAGGTCGATCCCATCGACGTGGACACCCGCTTCTTCACCAAACTGCTCCTCTGCGTTGTGCCAAAGTGAGTGGCGCACTTCTGTTCGTTCCATACCGTTTGGTTGGCGATATATCTGGGGTGCTGGTGGTGGTGGTGGTGGTGGTGGGGGTGGTGGTGTGTGTGTGTGTGTGTGTGTGTGTGTGTGTGTGTGTGTGTGTGTGTGGTGTGCATTGTGTGAGGGGTGAGGTGACTGCGCTTTGGGTTTTTGGACCTGAATGTGTTTCCAAACCAAAAATGGTGCAGTGACACAGGGTTCTGTTTTGGAATATTCTTGTGTCCGAGGATGTTTCCAATGCCTTTTCAGCTTCAAATCTGGAATGCACGCTTTTATCTGAGTGTAATTGGTCAGGATTTTTTGCGCACACTTTCTTCTCTTCCTCTGCCCTGACGCGCTCGTGTTCCTTGTCAGGGAGGAGGGAGTTCTGGAGCGCATCCTCAACTCGTCGCTGTCGACCGTCGAGACCCCGACGGAGGAGCTTCAGTCGAGTTGCGTCATCGCCTGACGCGGTCTGACAGGATGTGGCTTCAAACGCTTTCTGAACATAAATGTCACGGTTTGGTTTTGTGTGAGTTCGTGTCGCTGATGTGCTTTCCTACTTGAGCAAAATGTGTTCGCAAGGCTTCCCGTGTTCTAGAATCCGACTCTACGCGTACGCGTACTCAGCCAGTGGAGCAGGAGGCGGCCAGGATTCAAACCTTGCAGCCAGAAACGAATTTCAAAAGTTCAACATGCACAGGGTGAAAGGATGCAACTCATGGTGCACACAGGGTTCAATACTTGTTTCGGGGAGAGGCAACAAGTTTTTACTCACTCGTTGTCACAGCTGGTTCTGTGATTCTGCACCGCAATGTTCTTGCCATTTCTGATGGTCAACTAATTTTGTGCGCACTACCACCCTTTGGAACGGTGTTTCGGGAATGATCAGCAGATCCACATCACAAATGACGGTGAAACAGAAGCGCAGGTGCTAGGAATGTTGGGTGGAGCCGCCAAGTCCAGCAGTCCCCGCAGGGAGACAACACGTGCGACTGTGGTGTCACCGAAATGTGTCACTTGATCATAACAAAAGACTGTCACTGATATTTTTCAACAAACATGACGTCAATGTTCACTTAAGAACCATATATTCTCTTGTAATAAGACAATGACCGCTGAAAACTTTCTTGATAAGAGTAAATTGGGAAATAACCACAACGCTCTTCCAGCTTTCTCCTGTTGAAAGTCAAATTAATGTTGACCATATACAGTGTTTTCATTGTCAGAGGCAAGTTGAATTCCACGATAGGTTTCAAAAGAGTCAGAAAAATTTCGAGGAGGAAAAGAATTGGCAGCACGAGGCGACATGGGACGCGGACCTTGGTGTAGCGACAGCCCATGGCGTTCACGAACGGCTCACAGATGGCGTTGTAAGTTCCGATTGGCGTGTCGTCGGTGACGAAGAAGGCCTCACCCCCGCACGTGTCGGGACGATCCAGCAGGGACTTCATGCCGCACAAATGAGCCCAGGCCACGTTTCCGACGTACGCCACCTGGTGGTCGTTTCCATGTTTTTGTTTCCAGTAAGACAAAGGAACGATGGTTCGATTCCGCATGGCTCGCTTGAGAATTGCCGTGACAAACGTTTGCTCGCCTTCACCGTAGAATCCGACGGGTCGCAGCACAACCGTTTTTAGAAACCCTCCTGAAACCTCAAAGATATCAGTCAAACGTTTTACGAGTGAATCTCTTGCAACGAGTATGTCATGCAGAGAGGCCAATACTTACCGTCAGCCAGTGGAGCTCGGTGCGCCCCCAACACGAGTTTCTCGGCTCGCTGCTTCGTCGCGGCGTACGGCTGCATGATGAGCTCCGCTTCCCTGGGATAGGACAGCGACTCGTCCACGTGATGGTAGTCCCGACGGGCCACCACCGACGTGTCCGAACTCGTGTACAGCAGCTGCGCCACGCGCTCCTCGATGCACGCGTTGATGATATTCCGGGTTCCTGCAGTCAGAGAAATCTTCTTCACGACGCACTGAATTTTACCTGGACGTGTTCTCGTGTGTTTTGACCAAAAAAAGAGCCTCGCGAATTGCACATGTCCGAACTGCCATTCATGAAGCTGGATGTCACCTTGAACGTTGACCTTCTCCATGCCGTCAGAGTCAGGATGGGTCTGGATGCTGACGTAGCCGCAGCAGTGAATCACGCAGTCCACACCTCGCACCGCCTCCAGCACATCGCTGTACTTCCTGATGTCACCGACCAGCTCCGTCTGGGGGATGCTTTCCTCGTACTCTGTTGCCGAAGATGAACAGTCTCTCACACGGGGCAATCTCCAGGTACACAACACGACCACAAACGCCTGAGCGAGCTGCTGCATCGTTGTTATCGGCAGCACGAACACACAGACACGCACACGCACACACACAACACACACACACACGCACATCTTGAACACCGTCGCCCCAAAATAGAAATGTCTCTTCTGGACTTTGTGTAAACTTGGTATCCACAGACAAGCGTCAACAGAGATACAGGACTCACTCAATTGCTTGGACAAGGGTTTTGCATCAAACAAGACAATCCGTGTCAGCTGCAGCACATTTCGCTCGTGAAGTAGCTTCAGAACGTGTTGACCAAGAAATCCAGACGATCCCGTCAGCAGCAAAGTGCGAGGCATTCTCGACGTGGAATGAATTCAGTCAAAATTGAAGTTGTTGTTCCTCACCGAATTTGCAAGAGCAAAATGTGGAACTGTCGAAAATCTTATCGGCGATTTGCGAGAGCATTTTGGGACACAGATTGTTGTTGACCTCAAAAGGAGCCATTTGCAAGGGTCAGGTGACAGGCAACTACAAACGGTGCAGTCCCCCCAGCTCCGGTTGTGGTGGCATGGAAGATCCGTGGAACCGAAATGGCGAAAACACAGCGCTGTGCATTCCTCCACCAGTTTGAAGGTGTTCTGAAACAGATTCGAGTTCTCGAGTGCGAGGACGAGTACACGTACTTTCCTTCATTGCATGATCTTCAGATTTACGTTGTGCCTTCCAAGACTTTCGGGAAATGAAATACGTGCACACCGTACTGCCTCCAACATTTTCCTGTTGTCTGCAAGTACTCCTTCGAAACTTCACTCAGCAAAATTTACAACCTCTTCGACCATCTCGGTTCAAGGCGTTGTTATCTCGTACTAGTTCTCTTGGTGGTCTTGAGGAAACCGCAGCTAGAATCTTTAACACTAGCGGCGCCCCGGCACTTAGACGGCGATTGTAAGGGGACCGTCACTGGCTCCTATCGGAGCAATTTGGACTGGGTATGACTTGGTGGCACCGGCTCTGTACGG
>JAAUXT010061995.1_pt1 | contig 15633 bp, 19 predicted proteins | sample 7278171 | NCBI WGS metagenome assembly JAAUXT01 (sample SAMN14350112, study PRJNA611818) | marine sediment metagenome | isolation source: surface marine sediment (1.8m) | place: French Polynesia: Moorea | collected 2018-08 | reverse complement strand
GTCATTAGGTACCCATCAAGGTTGAGGATTCATCCTGTCGAGGCAGATGCTCCTGCAGCGTTCATAGGCTGGGCCGTTCCACCCCTTTAGGAAAGGAACGACCCAGTGTTTATGTGCATTTCCCTCCGTCGCCCCTTTTATAATTCACGATGCTCTGACGCTCTGCATCAGAACTTGGACAGAAGTATGCCATTATAAATTATCCTAGTCAAGGCACCCCAATTTGCAGGTTATTCACGGCCCCAGCACAAAACCTTCGCAACGTCAACAGCCAATTGTCAAAATCCTCAGATAATGTCAGGGAATGCAGCACCTGAGTTTGTCCTTTGTTCCCTTGTGTCTCGTTCAAAGCCGGCTTTTGTCACACTCTCACGAACAAATGCAATGCTGGGCATAGATTGAGCAATTGCTGCAAGCCGCCGATGGACTGCTGCACCTGGGCACCTGCTCTAGTTTTGTTGCGTTCTTGCTGTAAATAACGCATTGTTGTCGACGCCGCTGCTGCTTTTCCTGTTCCTGGAAAACAACAATTTGAGAGAAAATGTAATTTTGTCCAACGACTCAAAACCTTTTCCGGGTATCGTAATTGGCGAGTGTTGTTCCAAGTGAGCTCGTGTGAATGTTGCGGTCGGGGGAGGTTTTGGACAGATCTACATTTCTGATCTGTTGGCACAGAAAGAATAAGTTGGTGCAGTGAATTCAAGATTTGCTGGTCTTTTGTCAGAGTGTAATAGCTGGTCAAAGGAAATGTAATGTGGGTGAACAAAACTCGGGTGCATCGAGAAGTTGTCACTGGTTTCTTTGATAACGACACGCACAATGTGGTGAAGTGAAGCTGCACAGCGATATTCTGGTGTCGTTACACCACCCGGACCATGGAGAAGGGCAAAAGTATGGACATGAGGGTCGTCCAAATCAACTTGTTTTGTTTGGTGTCGGTGCAAACTCAATTGACTTGCATTCGCTTTCACTATCGAGACCAAAAAACAGACCAAAAATCATCCAGGCGATTCCATCTCTGCTTTGAAAATGAACCTTTTTTTGTCGCCACTTACAATTTATAATGATTGCCTGACGCTAATCGGTGGTGGGTCTAACGCGTCTTTTGGCCACCAGGTGGACGAGGACAATAACTACCGGAGATACTCTGCGCAGGACCGGAAACGGAGTCAGGAGCTCCACCTGATGGATGACTGGGATCACATGACCGCCAAACGAGATTACGGTGTTGGTAGAAAGCAAAGGTAGCAGGCTTCGATGAACAGAATCTGAGACATTTGGCCTTCTTTCAGCTGCTTCTTTCTTCTTCTGTTCCGAATTTTCCTTCCCTTCCTCGCGGATACAGGGCACGCAATGCTGTTCGTCAATTTGTTCTGAGCCTGTTCAGTCTTGCAGACACTTTGTCATAACATGCAGCAATGATAAGTTTTGAAATCTTTCCCAACTGAAAGATTCAACCGGAAACTGGAGACACCCCACCCCCCTGTTTCCGTTTTGTCTTTCAGTTTGTTGCATTTGTGCACACAATCGCAAAAGCATCCCAGCCATGTACCCGCTTGAGAGAATCACTCGAACTTTGCTTCTCTTCACTTTTTCTCGTGCCTGCTTTCAAGCTGTTGACCACCTGTGTTGGCGACATCACCTCAACATTCAAAGAAATCTTCCAAAGTACAAAAGATCCCTGTTCATCTCCCTGTCTCACACTGTGCCCTCCCTGACGTGGCGAAGTTCACCAACACAGGGTCGTTTTCTCACGTTTCATGTCCTTGTGTTTTCAGACAGCTTGTTCAGTTTGACAAAATGCAGCATTCGGCAAAGCTTTGAGATTTGCAGAATACTGCATAACTCCAGGGTGGACCCAGGGTTTGTCCCATCAGAAGGGGAGACCAAGCGGCAGTATATTTTTGAGTTCTTCTGACTTCGAGACTAGAAACAAAAGCCCCTTGATGCCCGTAATCTTTCACTCGCGTCTTTCTGATACGAATGGAGATTTACTTGCGCCCAAAAAGACAACCGCGCCCGATGTTTTAGCCGCAAACAACAAGAAAAACTGACCCAGATTTTGCGATGACTATCGGGGGTGAGATTTGCACTGGGGCCCCAGAACATCTTTAGAATCCTCCCTGGAGTCGTTCGCAGTTGTGTTTGCCAAATTTTCATTTGTCAGTTGTTTCATTTTCTAATTTGTAGTCACGTTGCTTTCAGCAGCTAGGCTTTAACTCCAGCAGTGAGAAGCCATCTACTAAACTCTAACCTTCCAAATGTCTCCAGATAATCTCTCCATAGTAGGTACGTTTCTTTGGCATTATAGGGAGTCTGTCCCGAGTTAAGAAACAAAAGTCTCAACCACAGGGCAGACTCTCCGTTCAGTTCGGTAACTCACACACGCGCTTTTGTTACATAATTTGAGTTTTGTTGGACGCTTTGCGTGAACGCATGCAAATCCTTGACTGTTGTCATGTCCTGAGATCACACTCACCCACACAGATGCCCTGTGTCATATTGACGTCGACAACAAAAGGGACCCACACACCAAGATACCCTGCACTCTGTTCACACCTTTCACACCCATATGACATGGGATGAACTCCCCACAAGTCTTCAACTTTGCCCCAGATAGAGGCACGTTGGTTGCTGAGGATTCTTCGTGTACGTGCTTTTTGTGCCCAATGACATGGTGCGTTGTGAGCAAACTTCAAGAGGACTGAAGGTGGGGAAAAAAAAACATGTGTGTGAATCTGCACTGGGGACTTATGTAGAATCCCTTTTGGGCCTATTTTGTCCACTTGTTGCAGTTTACCCACTTTCAAAACGTTTGTGTCAGCAATTGTTGCCTGCAAATAGTTTCATTTGGGCTCCTTTGACCCCAAATGATTAGTAATCAAGTATTTTGCTGAACACTAATTCTGAAGTCTAAAATGTAGCCAATTTTGACTGTTTTATTCTGGTTGTTCACAAGTTGATGTGTGTGACTTGTATCTCCACCAATGGGAGACCCCTCTTGCGTTGTAGCAAGAAAATTTAGCGAGGTGGGTCACATACATATGAGACAAATTGTCGACGCCAAGGTGAACCAGGGTACCCGTGGTGGTGGGTGCCATCTGAGACCATGACAACAGTTACAAATCAGACATACGAGCTCGTTTGTTGTCCACTTGTTCTGGCTTTTCATCTTTCAAAATATATCTGGTTGCCTCACAAACACTTTTTGCTGCATTTCCAATTTTAAATTCTAATGATTTGGAAAAAAGGTAATCAACAGTGGCTTTGAAAACCAAGGTGACGGATTGGTAAAAAATATAACATTGCCAAAAAACGTGCCGTGCGCAAAATGTTTGAAGTTTCAACGTTGTTGAACCACCCAAACGTTTTTGTCACTCCAGATGAAAGTTCTATGAAGTAGACCTTGCGAGAACCTCGTTGAAGCTTCAAAACTTTGTGCCAAGCAATATTTTACCCTTACGTTCTCATGCTGATGCTTTCTACTCTCTCCTCACAAGACCACGTCGACTTTCCCACGGGGTGATTGAACGCTACAACAGACAGCATCTACCCCAGGGCGACGGCGTCATATCTGAGGAGGGCAACGCCGCATCGGTGGACCCGTTGTCAGGAGCCACTTCCCGGCCATTTAAAGATCGCAAATTTTCTCTCTTCTAGGCAATCATAAAGCACTGGATATATCTGTTTCTGCAGTGCTCCAAGTTGTACAGAAACGTAACGTTTTCAAGCATGACACAACCAATGACCTGTCGGCGTCTCGAAAAAATGAATGTTATTTCTAACTGGTCTTGCTGGAGGTCAAAACGTAACTTTGCTCAAATCTAACTCAACCGTGGAATGTTGGAGAAAAGTAACCACAGCTTGTGCCAAATCATTCTGTCACGCGTTCAATGTGACCAACAAATTTTGTCTGCAAAATGAGTGTGTTCTCGCTCGCTTGTGAACGTATCAAGGCTGTGCGTCATGACCACACCGTGTTTCCACATTTTGCCAATGGAAAAAATCCTCGATCAGTGTGACTGGTTCCTGTGGCCAAATGTGCGACTGACTCCAAACAGCCTCTCATTCTGAAGACGCTTTCCATTTTCCTTGACATTGTTCAGGCTAACAGCCCCAGCTTTGTTTTTCAGTTCAAAGGCACACTTTAAGGGAAACTTTCTTTCTGGCTCACAGCTCTCAAAAGGCACATCGCACCAAAGACCTCTTTCTTGCCAAAACAAGTAATCTTCTGAAAAAAAAAAACACAGGCACAAAACACAGACAGACACACAGTCACGCACATTGCAGGTTGTGCAACCAAAGTTTACGCGCTTGTGTGTTTTGCAAAAGGCCCCGGAAGCTTTCGCGCGACGTTATCGACCGATACCAGAAAAGCCTTCCCGGGACACAGCGCCCCATCAACGAGGAAAGTGAGGACGAAACCGAGGCTGCCGCGCCCGGCCACAAGAACAGCGGGCCGTTCCGCCACCGCGAATTCACCTACTGAAGACAGGCGGAGTTCCAATCAAACTGATATGTTGTTATATCTTGCAGTTTTTGTCAGAAAGTGTGAAAAGTGTGAACTTCAGGTGTGTAACCTCCTTGTCTGTTCTGGCTCGGGACCTGAAGCGTTTCTTTCTCGGTGTTCGAACAATGCAGAATGAACACATCCAAACAAACTGAACAGATGTTTGGCAACCAGCTTTGCCTGTTTCTTTCTTCATGTGGACATTTCATCTGTTTTTTGTACTCGCGTGTTGAATTTCAAGGGAACAGAATCATACAAAAACCAACTGTTTTGAGAAAATCCACGTCCTCCATGAAGCAAGAATGTCATGGTTTTGGAAGGAATTGCTTTGCTTGTAAGTGCTCGCAGTTGAACAACTGTTGTTTGAACCCAGCTAAATGACGATTTTGCAGCAGAAAACAAGTTCATGTCAATGTCTCCCAATGATTATGTGCCTGTTGCAAGGACTCTTGTGTGCGAATGGAGACTTACTTGCCGTGCAACAGCGTTCAGACAACGTGAAGAGGTCGTCTTGTTTTTGTCAAGACATCTTTCAATACCTGTATTTTCCTTCTGTCAATTCTTCTTCTCTTTTCGATCACATGTTCGATTTGTGTACATACAATTAACTTTGTATATTTTTCATGTTTCGTGATTTTGACAATAAAAAAGAAATACTACGCGATGACAAGCATTCAGTGTGCTTCAGCGCCAATGGAAAGGTGGTCTTTGTTCACTTCACTTCGTCAAAACGAAGACCTGCTACGGAACCTCGAGGCACAGTTCTGTTGTTCAGCGTCTTGCAGACTGAGACCCATTTCTTGCTTGGATGAAGCCCTTTCTGATTCTTTTCAGCCTGTGCAAAAACTTTTGATGGATCCGGGGAGCTATTCTTTTTTCAACGTTCAGTACTGGATTCGGCGTTGCTCTGCGTTTTGTGGTATCAGTCTGCGTCGCCGAAAAAAGAACACATTTCTGCGTTTCTCAGCACCGCATGTTTGGTCACGTGACAAGAGGTGGCGGAAACTTGAGACACCGAATTTGTTGAGAAACTTGCTTTTTCTGTAATTTGTGCAATTAATCAAGTTTTTGACGATGAAGAGGAGTGTGAGAAGGAAGAACAAAGTGGCAAGAAGGAAACTGCTGCATTGTTGTCAACATTAACATGAGTACTGAAGTGATTTGGGAGGCTTATGTGTCGAGTTTGTTGAGTTAGATCTAGATCTATGTTCGGCGTACAACCATGACAGTCTTGAGTTTTGATGTGTTTCTGTGTGCAGGTGTAGAGACAATGTGCCAAAGCAGAAAGGTTTTGTGGACAGTTTGGTTCAGTACACGAGTTCTCAATGGAGAGAATTCTTCAGGATGTCTCCCACAACAGCACAACGTCTTGTTGAAACCATAGGCCCATTCTTTGCAGAGAGATCTGGTTTGTGCAAGTACCGATTTGTGTAGTTGTTTGTGCAAAAACATGTGGCATTGTGTGAGGGACTCTGCCTGCACATTTGCAGGGAGAGGGAGACCAGCGATTCATCTGCAAGATCACATTTTGATGCTGCTGCACTTCATTGCACATCAGGGGAAATATGGGCTGCTCAGTGAGAAATTTGGAGTCACGCGTTCATGCTACCATGGTTGTGTGGACAATTTGCTTGACCTTTGTTTTCAACACTTGTTGCACCATTTCGTTCAATGGCCTTCTGCTGAACGACAGAAAGAATGTGCAGATTATTTCCATGAAAGATATGGGTTTCCTGGGGTTGTTGGTGCCATCGATGGAACTCATATCACAGTGGCCAAACCCCTGGGGGAGTACTTCCCTGAAGACTATTTCAGTGTCAGGAAGAAGATATTCACCATGTTGCTGCAGGTGAACAGAAAGCCTGTTTGTGTTGTTGGTTGAAATTTGCAGCTGTGTGATAATTGAGAGTTGTTCTTCAAAATTTCTGCCCCCTCCCCCCCAAAAAAGCACTCCAAATGTTGGAAACATATACAATCGTCATTCTACAAAAATTCTGGACCCCCCCCCTGAGATCCAAAAGTTGAAAACATACACTCTTGGCAGTGTGCAAAAATTCTGGACCCCCCCACACACTCGAAATGTTGCAAACACACACTCTTGGCAGTGTACAAAAATTCTGGACCCCCCCACACACACCCAAAATGTTAAAAACGCACACTATCGTCAGTACCCCACACATCAATAGGCAATGTTACATGTTTGCAGTTCAGTTCATGGTGTATGTTGAGGTGACAGGTGATGTGCAATGTGCCTTTATGTTTCAGCTGACAGTCCTCGAAGACTTGACCATATCTTCTGTTGATGTTGGTCAACCAGGCAAAGCAAATGATGCGATGGTTTTCCGCATGTCAGACTTATGGGTTCCCAGTGGGGGGCATGTGGAACATCTGATATGCAGACAGGATTTTCACATCCTGGGGGATGGAGCATACCCCAGCAAGAGTTATTTGTTGAAGCCTTTCCGAGATGATGGTCATCTCACCCGTGCACAGCGCAAGTACAACTTTGTGTACTCTTCCATCAGAAGCATGCTGGAGCATGGCATTGGCAGGTTGAAGGGGAGATTTCATTGCCTCCATTTCTTGGATGTCCGCTCCCCAAACAAGGCCAAGAAAATCATCGCTTCATGCTGCTTCTTACACAACTTTGCAATCAAGCACAAAGATGTCACAGAGGAAGAATTCGATGATGACAATGATGGGAGAGACATGATGAGCTAGGATGAGATAGATGCAATGTTTGGCATTGATGACATGGGCGTGGACAAACGACACGCCATCATGAGAGCATTGTCTGAGTAAGACCCCCCTCCACCAAAAAAGGCAAATGTGTCTTCCTTTACATGCTAAATTCACTGTGCGCTTACACTTGTCTCGTTGTGTTTGCAGTTGAAGTTCTGGAACCACAGCCATGGCGACAGCGAACCCATTCCATTGCAAGGTGAGGATGTCAGTGTGTAAGAATGAATGAGTCGTGTGTCGTGTGTGCAACCAAATTGGGAGAGTACAACATGCATTCATGTTGCTTCTAGGTATTTGTGTGTGGAGCATGGGTGGACATAGCTGATCTGTGCAAACTGCGCAAATGCTACATGAGACCAGAGGTGTACGAGGATGCGTGCATTGTATGTGTGTGGTGCACAAGATATCAATACTTCGTCACAGAGGCAAGCTATGAGGCGCACTTGCGAGCTGTTCATGGCTCTCCTTATGTGAGCGTACCCAGTTCATGAAAGATCTCAAGAATTCTGTCTTCATGCAGTAAATTGACATGTGAGTGACTATTCTTGGAAATGCAACGTGTTCAGCTTTTGACAGCTTGAAATCGAGACCCTCAGATCTGAGGGTTTCATGTGTACGCGTCAAATACCTGCATGTTCCAGGAAATGGAATTTTTTGCTAATTTTGAACACTTTCACTATTTTATGAGCAATATTGATGTCCAATGCATGCAAAGTGTGTTGTCATTGCAACGATTGCCATGTGTGCGCAAAATGATGAATTTTGAGTATAATATCAAAAAAAAAAAAGAACAGCAAGGACAACTTCATGACAGTGTTGAGACGCGCGACCTTATTGTTTTTTGTTTTCAGACTGGAAAGAAGAAGAAACATGACACACTTGACGACATGGCTCAGTTCAGCGAACATTGGCGCAAGTATCCTGTACTGTATGATGAGAAGGCCTGGAACAGTTTGTTTGTGACTGATTGGAAAAGTGCAACAACTCATCTCAATGACGCGTACAAGAAGCTGGCCTCTGCGACGGGTTTGACAGAGCAAGATGTCAAAGCAAAACGTGTCAAATACAAGGATGCAGTGACAAAAGCTGTTGGACAGTTTGTGGATGATGTTCGCAATGGGTCGAACACCTTGCCCACTCCAGCTACGGTGAAGCTTATTGTGTTCTTCTGGTTGTTGCCTTTTTCTTCAAAGTATGATGCTGACTTGCTGCAGCACTGAACACTTGACATGTATGTGGAACAAATTCTGCAGGCACGGATGAACAAGATGGACCGGATGCATGAGGATGTCACTGAGATTTGTGCTGCATTGGACCGTGTTTGTCAGTGCCTGGATAGCAGGAAGAAACCAGAGAGTGCACACCCCCTTGTATCGAAACTCACGTTTGCTGACCTCCCCACGGTTGCTGCTGAACATGGAGTTGTGTTTGTGCCAAACCTGACCGATATGTCCATATTCCAGGACGAAAGTGCTCATGTATCGAACCTGCCTGATGTGGAAGCCATTGTGGACATTGGAACTCTTCCGTACAAAATCAGTGACTGGCTCAGCAGGGCGCATGATCAAACATATGACTGGAAGTTGCACGGTCTTCAGCATCAACGTTTTTCTGTCAATGAGTCTGAAGTGGGCCTGCGTTCCACAAACAAGCAGCGTTCTCATCCAGTTGCTCTTGCTTTGCACAAAGCAGCTGCAATGTCACGGGACACACGGAGAGCCATCGACCGGGCACGTGTTCTTGAAGAGGAACACTTTTCACATTTGTCTGTGGGGGTAGGGTTGTCTGTCATAGACAAGGCTGCGGATTGGCTCGAAGATCTCACTCCTGTCAAAAGTTCTCTCAAGTCATGGTATGACAAAAGGGATTCCGAACTGCAACTTGCAATGTTCTCAAACGTTTTGTCTGTGGCACATTGTGCTTTGAAACTCGAAGAAGCACGTGACAATAACTTGCATGCTCCAGCACGTCGTGCACGCCCCAACTGCATCGACTACAATGGTTTGCAAAAGCTGCGTGAGAAGAGTACTTTGTACTCATCATCGTTTTGGAACCTGTAGCAAGACAACAAGTCATTGTTTTTTGTGTAAACATAGATCTTTGTTGAGAGTTGTCTTTTGTGGAAAACAAGAATGTGTGACAAACAGAAACATTGTGCCACAACAAACCAAGAAGCACAGCTTTGTACTGTTTGTGGGCAGGTACAGAATTTATGTAACAGGGTTTTCATTGACGACATTTGTTGTGTTACATCAATGTCTGCTGGACCTGTACGACACTGAGAAACGTTTTCAATACATACAAACTTGTTCAACAGAAAGCATTGTGCTGTTTTGCACCTCACAACTTTGCATGCAGTTCCGGGCCCAACTGAATCCAGGCATGTCTCGACATGAGTTCCCTCCACTCAGAAAGGCACCAGTCAGGTGCAATGCAATCAAAATGTGTCAAACTCTGACAGTTGTGGAAGACCTCTTCCGCGAAGATGTCGCTCATGACAGTGTCAAGGTACAAGTGCGACACATGTGGCACATGTTTGGACAGAGTCCAAATGTCCATGCTGGACAACACAGCAACTCCTTGCAAATCAAGTATGCGTATCTTCAGGTTCATCTGCGCAACGCATGTCAGAAAAGAATCAGCATCGAACCTTGGGCAACTCAAGAATCACAGTTCTTGCACATGGGGTGTTCGACGCAAAAAGTGACAAATCTGAAAGTATGGTGATAATACAGACAATGACTTCAAATTTGGCATTTTGGCCAAACTTGCCTCTGCATATGACACAATGTACCGGGGCATTCTACCAGTGTGCTTGATCACAACCTGCTCAATTTTGTGGCTAAACTGACTGATGAAGCTGAAAGTGTCATTGTGGAAAACCCAGTTTGTCATGAGACGAAGTTCTTGCCAGAGCCGTTTGTCATTCATGAACAGTGCGAAGTGTGGATGAGCCAATGTCAAGTTGAGGTGCTATCATGGGTCCAAATGCCTGTAAATCTCGACCAGCATGTCTCCAGGTAGCGAAAGAATCTGCAAGAAAGTGTATTTCTTGTTGTACGTGTGAACTACATGTCACACAAAAAAAGGAAACAAAACACAAAGGAATGGAAAACAAAAAGGTATTCACCAAATTAATTTTCCTTCCCCATTGCTTCAACTTCCTCCGGTGTGGCACCTACCATCTGAATTGAACAGAACTGCAAGTGAACTGGTCCACAGAATTCCATGCGTGCTTCTATTTGTGCAGGTTTTTACCTTGGCAAGTAGACCAATGAGTTGTCGCTTGTAAATACGATTCTCTTTGTATTTTTCCTCAGCTGCTTTGTCCTGCAGTTGGTTGCATGCATGAAATCTGATTTTGACCACACAAACAACAAACACACATGCACAAAAAAATTCACGCACACTTGACATCTCACCGATTTTGTGAGGTAGTTTATCACTTGGTCTGTTTTGGAGCTCTTAGCCATCAATTTCTTTGTGCCTGAAGTCGATGGTAGTACTGCGTCACTTGATGCATTGCTGTCTGATTCTTGTTGTATAACGTTCTCTTTGTTGCCTTCACAGGGGAATGAAGAGATGGTGTCTGGCTTGATCATTGGTCTCTGACCTGCAACAAGACTTCAACTGCACATCAACAATACACAGAGCGGTCCAGATGCCACACCCATTGGTGAAGGTATGTTACCGATCACTGCAGCAACATGCTCCTCCATCGGCCACTTGTGCAGATCTGATGCTCCACTGTGATGACTTGCCTCTCTGGACCTGAAACATCACTCAATCTGACGTATTTTGCTGTCAACGACTTTGCGGTCGTAGTCATATTGCATCTTGACACCTGCAAAAATAATTCAGTACATTTTTGGGGGGGAGGTCCAGAAATTTTGTGAATGTCATGGTTCACAATGTGAGGCATTCATTTGGAACTGGTGAAAGTTTTTTATGTGTGTGTGGGGGGGTCCAGAATTTTTGCAGACTCACTCAGCATTGTTGTGATTTTTGCCACGACTTGAGGTTTGGTCATGTTATCCTTGCCGTGATACAGTTCATCTTGAAAGTCCTCAACATAAGCCCATAGCTGCTTGCACTCTTCATCTGTCCATTTGTGTCCGACAGGTTCGAGCCCACTCTCAGCACAAACTTTATCTATGCGATGTCTGTCGGCTGACACTTCCGCAGACACAATGGGTACAGCTTTTTTTGCTTTCTTTGATTTTTTTTCTTTTCTGACTGCTTTTGTTGTCTTGGGCCCTGCATGAATACAGTTACATTAATTTCAGACAGCACAGACAATGTACCCGTTGTGTTTTGTACTTACTCTTGCCATGTGATCTTTGGAGGTCGACCATGCCTTGCGCTGCTTCATGCCTCTGACATTCTTCTTCCTCAGCATCCCCTGTCTTCAGTTTCAGACAGTCATCCAAAACATTGCTGGCCATCACAGAACAAATCGAGTCGGCAGACATGCCAGATGCAACTGTGTTTGTGAATATGGCATTCATGTACTGCATGAAATGCCGATCTGCAAGAGCAATAATGGCATTTCTGAGAAACTCATCAGGGGGGGGGGGGTCCAGAATAAATGTCTGCTGCACTCATTTTTCATTCATCTCTAACCTTGCTTCTTTTTCAGCTGAGTGATTTCGGGCACCTGCTCTGCCAGACATTTGATCACAATTGTAAAATGTTCCACTTTCACCATCACGTCAAATATTTCCTGTACCAAAAATTAAAACTGTCCCCTTTGCCTTCTTGTCAAACTTTTTCATATATTTTTTGTTTGATACCTGTCACATATGATTTCTAAAATGCTTTTTTTTCTCAATTTTTACCTCTTCGTCTGCAGACGACATGTTGGAAGTTTCAAGGTCAAGGCCATCACCAAGCAGCTTCGACAAATCACAGCTGCTGTCATTTGTTTGCATAGAAACTCATTTTCCACTGTCAATATTGAAGGAAACTATGTTTTTTGTCAATGTTTATTTTCATTTTGGTGGCAAAACACCGAAATGCAGAGCGGACAGGTGCTCTGCATTTCGGTGATGCCGGAAAACGCAGAGCGCAAAACGCAGACAAAAAAAGAACGGATTTTCAGTGCTGAGCAGTACTGAAACGCGACGCAGAGCGTAAAAAGAATAGCCCCCGGGAGAGGGTTTGTGGGGTGAGTTGGTGTCGCGAACAGGCAGATACCCCGAGTCAGGAGACTGCATCATTGCAGCTTCAACCCGAAACAGTCACTCTCTCTTCAAGGCTCCAAGCTGACATTTTCCGGGATGCCAAAACCATTTCAGATTGGAACTTGAAACGAACAGACCCAGTTGCTGGGCAATTTCAGATTGGACCTGAAATCTAGAGACACAGGTATCTGGTCACTTTTAGCTCCATCTGAAGTGGCCAGAGCTTGTCGAGGTCTCAAGTGGCCTGTACACGTCTGAAAAAGCTGGTACAAACACACACGGGCATTTGTACTTCAACAGGTTCTGGAACAAGTCTGATTCGGGGGACGAAGCTCAACTTCAAAACCCCCTGGATGAAGAAAAGACAAAAAATAATACACCTGTGTTTTGGGGTGGACAAAATTGGTTGCGCGCACGCAAACGTGGCTGCAGAGGTCGCACGCTCATGAATAATGCGAAATACCGAACGGCTTCAAAGTTTCGAACTTCCACTTTGAAACCTCCACTTCAAAGCAGCTGGGTCCGACTGCCAACACGCAGAATCTGTCAGTTTTGAAGGTCAATGACTTCAATGTCATGTTCAATAATTTAAATTGCTGAATTCTCAGGGGAAATGGACACACAGCGAGGTGACCTCGGAACACACTGCTTCTGTGCAGACTCAATAAATCAGTTTGAAACTGAAACGTGTGCTTAATTTCTACGCCAGAAGTGGCTTTGGCATCGCCTTTTTCTGGTGCAATGGACAACAGAAGTACTTCTGGAAATGCGTCAAACATTTCAGGTGAGTATGTTCTCCGTTTCTCGTGCAAATGGCCTGTCAGACTGGTGCACCGCAGCATGATGAATTTCTGAAATTGACAATCCAGCCAGTCCAAACCTTCACAGTTTCCAGCAAATTCTTCCTGAGCACAAATTCAAAATCTTGAGTCCACACGCGACAGCCTTGGTCTGTCTTGTATTTTATTCTGAGGTCAATATCATCACACAGGAATCAGAAAGAGTACGCTTGCATCTTTTGGTGCCTTGTGGATGCGCAGAGAGGGAGGTTCGATTGTGTGCATGTTGGTTTGGAAGATCTGCTTGAGGATCCCCTCCACCAGTTCAGCAAAGCGTTTCAAGTGCTGCAAACCGAAAGCAAGAAAAACAGTTTGTTGGCCGTGCGGTTTGTTGACAAAAACACGCGTCATGTGCCTGAAATACGTTTTTAGATGTTGTTGATGGTCGTGCAGCAGTCATCTCGGGAGGTGAAGCAAACAGCTTGAAAACCAATTGCATTCATGTGCATCTGTCCACACTTTGACACCAAGGCAAAACCACAACAACCACGGCTATACCCCCACCTGGGCCGCACCCCCCTGGGTCTCAACCCCCATCAAGGCCATCTGTCCACCACCTCAACCATTACCCCCTCCCCTCTCATGACATGCTTTTATGGACGACAAGATGGCGCTCGACCATCGGCTCCCTGCTTCCGGGACTTCTTTGCTTTGAAGTGACGGAAAGAAGCGTCAACTGTGAACAGTTGACCACGGGGAAACTAAGGCTCTTGTCACCAACTCACAGATCAATATTTCTGTCCTCGCTTGCGCAGGCAACCGTCGAATCTTTCTGTTACAGAGGCTGAGGAGACCGCATTGGGCCTGGGTGGTTTATTCGGTACTGAACACCCGTGGTTCTGGAGCATTCACATCACAGCACTCGTCAGTCTGGGTACGAAGGGTCCCGTTCTTTCAACTCGGTTGAAAGCAAGCACTTCCAATCAGTGAAGTCTTCCGGAAGAGAACGTCTTCGGTGTCAGTTTGTTGTGTTTTTTTCAGGTGCCAGTATAATTATCAGTATTGCGACGTTAATATTTCTTGTTTGCTCTGGAACAAGCTGGAACATTTTCAAACGTAAATTTAGTGAAAGACTGGTTGTGTACTTGGCAGTGGCTGATATCCTGTACAGGTAATGGAGGAAACATGACTTAGATGCGCATTATGGAGTCGAGATTCACAGGTCGTTCACTTCGTCTCCTCTGTTTTTCAGTTCTGAACACAGTTTCGGTCACAGTTATGCGATTGCTGTGGCCTTCAGTAATGGTACATTTAATGCGGACATCTGTTTGTCGTCCAGTTTTATGCTTGGGGAACTTATATGTGGACAGGGAATCATCGTCAGTATCACCGCGTTGTCAGGTTGGTATCCCAACACACAGGAGAACATCTAACGCGCACGACATGGGAAAATGTCGTCGAAGGAGCGGAAAGAGGGTGCGTGTCAACGTTTGGTGAACGGAAATCTCTGTCATGAAAAATGCATCGGTTTCCACGTTTCTAACTTAGGGAGCAGCGAGTTTCATCAGGAAACAAGACACGACAAGTCCGATGCGTTGTTGTACTCGTGACGCAGGCACGTACTCGTGATTTTTGTCGGCCATGTCACAGCTGTGCTCTTTTTGTGGAGTTTTGCTGTGGCTTTGTAAACGCAATGCCTGCTTCATCGTTGTGCTTGTACAGGGCGTGTCACCAACCGTTCTGCTGAACTTGTTGTCCAGACCAAATGTTGTTTTGAACCCAACAAGCGGCAAAACTTCGTCACCACAATGACTTGAAAAATCTCTGAACATTACGTATGTTTGGCGTTCGGCAACCACAACTGAGTGCTCCAACAAAACCATTCTCCTCATTAGGCCGCAGACAGACAAAAACGAAAGGGCTCATCGTTTCAGGGAATCGTTTTATCTTGCAAAACGATCCGTTCGTGTTGGTACATTAAAACTGTTCTACTTCCCTGGACCATTTTATGACCATCGTTTTTGTGCAAAAGCAATTAGCTTTTATTCATACATTTCAACTGTACTGCACACACCGGATTGTTTCAGGACCATCGTTTTTAGGTGATTTGAGGAGCTTGGTCCGATTTGTGAGCTTTTGGAAAAAGCAAACGAAATTGGAGCAAGCGAAATCAAATCACCTACAGGCAGGGTCTTCCAAAAGTATGTGTACACCTGTTTCATAGTCAAAATGAGGATCAATGCTGGATCTTTTGGGCTCTTTTAGTTCAATTTAGGTTGGGGATAGTGCACCAAGAAGGATTTCAGGAACTTTGAATTTTGGGGTTCTTTAGGTTGAAAAGCTCAAATTTAGAAATATAGAAAATATGGGGTGTGGATGTAGAAATGGCTCTGTATCTGAGAAAGTACAAAAATTTGGT
>JAAUXT010092073.1_pt1 | contig 15637 bp, 18 predicted proteins | sample 7278171 | NCBI WGS metagenome assembly JAAUXT01 (sample SAMN14350112, study PRJNA611818) | marine sediment metagenome | isolation source: surface marine sediment (1.8m) | place: French Polynesia: Moorea | collected 2018-08 | reverse complement strand
CCCCCGTGTTGCATTTGCACCTGTCATCACTTTGTGGTGAAGCTTCACTTCCACCAGGGTCGCTGGTTGTCAGGGGCGAGTATCTCCTTGTTTTGATGTGGACCATCGTCAGCGAGTCTCGTTGCTTGTGCTTCACCGTATCGGGTGTCTCGGGATTTCACTGCACCAGGGCTGGGTAAAGAAAGACTAACAGCCTCTCTTGACCGGACGAAGTCGATAGATGTGTCAAATGGACGTGTCGGGACCAAGTGGAATCTGCATTGGTAATCGCTGGAGAAGTGCGGCGGCTCCCTTTGTGTTCAATACTCGGCACCATCCATCAGGACCAGTGCGATCAGCAGAGGCACGAAAACGGCTCGGGGTCCGGCTCACAGTTTTCAGGACCAATCTTCGTGCTGTTCTGTGGAGTATCGTTTGAATCTTGGGCATCGCAACGAGTGTTCTTCGTTCTTTTGTGACGTCTGTTGTTGCATCTACCTCGGGCAATTCAGCGCGCGGATTGTTTGGAGGAGGTGTGGTAGTGGAGTAGACAGCTGCACCTGACAGGAAGCACTTGTGTCCCGAGTGAAGTGACAATCCAGACTGTGTCGTGGCCGATTTCGTGCAAATTTGGTTCCAGCGACTGGGAAGCTGCGGAACTGCGGCCGTGGGTGGCTGATTGATACTGCCGTCTCTGGTTTCCAGTGGCCCGGATCAAATCTCGGACAGCTTGTTACACCAGTTAATTTGCAAACGTCCAGCAAGGCCCGGTGGCTTCTTGTCGCTTCGAGGTGCAGTCGATCGGATTTGGATCCGTGATTGCCTGGTGAAGGTGCAGCAGTGCGGAGTTTTTGAGTGCGGGGTGATTTGTTGATGTTGTCTGCAAGTCCCGGATGGTGGACGCGTGTGAAAACCGAAATACAAATGGAAACAAATACCTGAGCATGTACCTGCTGGTATTCGTGTTCACGCGATGCCTCTCGTGCGTGCATTCTCGTACTCGGACATGTTGTGTGCATACCATACCAGAGAATTGACGTGCTAGGAATTTTGATGATTGTTGGACGGTTGATGTGATGACGTCCCAACACAGGATGAGTTTGTCCCGGACGTTCGACAATGCGTTCACACGGCGCAGGCGCTGTCTCCCTGCCGCCACCAAGAGGCTTTCATATCTGCCTTTCTGTGGATCAAAAACACTCGAGAGACGTGCGTAGTACTGCCACCAAAAGTGTCGTTGAAAGGAAACTACGAGTAAGTGGGATTTCTGGTGCAGAAGCAAAGAGGTTGAGCTTGACAGATTTTGCGCCGTGCAGGATTTGTGAGTTTGGGCGACCTTGGATTCTTGTTGCGCTGTGATAGAGCGGAGAAGTATCGCATCGCGTCTCGTGTTCCCGTCCCATTGACGTCCCGAAGGATGATGCGGGAACCATTGTCACTACCTGTGAGTGGGTTCTCGTGTTCAGGAACAGCCGCCGGTGTGCGAAGCCCTCATTGTAGCTCGTCGTTAGCGAAGCTGTTTCATAAAATTTGTGGTCTCGTGCAAATTTTCCGTTCGACAATTGTCACTTCTGACGATGAACCGCCCGTACTCGTACAAAGCCAGAACGTAAATTTGAATATTGTTTGAGCGAGATGAAAGCCCAGAGTTGCCGGGGTTTCTGGTGTTGGGAACTGATAATTTGGTGTGAGGACCAGTTTGGAGAATGGATTCCCCAGGAAACCGTAATGCTGAACAGAGAAGTGAAACACTTCAGTGCTGGAGGGAGCTGATTTTTGGCGGTGGATTTGTCAATAATGGGGACTGCCGAGTATGATAAAGTGTGAAGGCAAGAAAAGGGCGACCACCCAATCTAGCTCCATCCCTAAGTGGCTCTCATAATGTGCTCCTATTCGCTGCAGGATGAAAGGGTTCTGTTCGTGGTGCGCAGTCAATACACCGGAGACGCGAGTGCTCAGACGAACCTCGTTTTCTGTGGGCGTCGATCGTTTGTCGGAGGACTGCATTGGAGTCCGTATCAAGGAATGAACCGTTGTCATCACACGGAGAATGTTTGTTGGCACAAGTACGAGTATCACGTCGAGCTGAGGGCCTTTGTTGACTGATCGAGACGTTGACCGCTCGGGCAGCGCCGGTCGGTTTCTGATGCTGGTCACGTCTCGAGGTACAGGTTCATCATCCAGCGGCAGCTGCCTGGAGAAACACGGTGGCTTCAAGTCATTACCGAAGGTCCGTGTGGGTGTTGTGGTCGTGCGATATTTTTCTGCTTGGAAGTGACAAGTGACATTTTTGACGAGCGAGACAGCTTCCTGCAGCTCCGGGAAGGCTGTGCGTCCTGCGACGGGGCAGCGGCGCCAAAACTCCCACCGCCATCGTCGTCCAGTACGGGTTGCACTGGTCTTGTGCATGTGGTCAGCACACTCTTTGTGGGCTAAAAAGTGGAACCGAGTTGTGTCCAGAGGACTGCTTCATGGTTGTCTCGTTGCGACACTTGGGATAATCACAGCATCCGCCGCTCTGGACTCGTTGCATTGGGATGAACCACGCATGAGGGAAAAGATGAGGTAAACATAACTGTGAACAACAATTCCCAGCAAGAGTTCCTTTGTTCAGCTGCAAGACCACTCTCAAGAAAACAGGAGCAAAATTTCAAGGTAATACGATTTCATATTTGAGACAAAACTTCAGCAATTTGTTTTCACGCAGGTGCACCCTTTGGAGCGAGCCTTTGTTGTGCACTGGCAAAAGCTTGAAACAGCTTGAGGCAGCATGAGAGAGGTCAGGTTCATCCAAGGGGACAGTCTCCAAAACCATCCACCCACGTTTTAGCCAGGCCGTACTCCTCGCCCCCCCCCGGACCCACCTGCAGAAAGGCCATGCACTTGCGATGCGCCTGTGTTCAAAGCTGTTTTCTTGCGCGGGTACATCTGCGTCTCTGTCCCAGAAATGTCGAAATATTGTGTTTTTCACAAAAGGCAAGACGTATCTGTCTGACCCACATGACCACCCTACCCTTCCAACTGCGCCTCCCGTGAAAAAAAACAACCTGTTCACAACCTGCTGACATTAATTTTCTTCACAAAGAAGAACCAACAGGAGCAGATGTTCTTGTTGGAAACTTGAGGTGTGCTGATCTCGGTCCAATCTTCAATTTTGTTTCAAGAACTGTCAATTTTCCAGATTGTCTTCGGTGGAGTCAGCCATGCAGGACTTAAAGCTGTTGAATCAGTTCTGTTGCCGTTTGAAAACGCAGATTGTTTCTCAAAGGTAAAATGCTGTTCAGGCTGTTGCTTTGTTGTCTGAGAGAAAATCCATCCACAAATAGATCCATCATCTCAAGAAGCAAAGCGGCTTGTCCGGAAAATCCACCGAAGGCATCAATCATGGAAGACCTGCTCACGTTTTGCTTCCTTCTTTTCTCGCGGTCCCCCACCCAGGGGAGTTGGGCACCACGAGTGAGGTGCGGAGGATTAGCGTCGCGCGGGGCGTTTCTCGTCCGCGCCCGGTCAATACCGCGCGGGCGGGCGGAGGGAGGCGTCGCGCTCAAACGCCGATCTGCGCTCATTGAAGCAGTGCTTCGAAACCGCATGCGATCGATGGGAAGATTTAGACAGCTTATTTCAAGACGGAGATAAGGACGCTCATCCCTCTCCCTCTGTCGTCTCTGTGAACGTGATGCGGAGAAAGGTTTCTTTGCTTTGGGAGGACGGACCCTTGTCAGGAGAAGTTGCGTCGTCCTCAGCGCAACCGTTCAGCGAGGCAAAAATCAGCTTCATTGATAAGACAAGTGACCGCAGAATTTTCTGTTTTCCTCACGTTCCAAGTTGCAATCTGCCGAAGGCACGACGGGCGAGAGACGGCAGTGGCTGGGCCGTTTTCACGTGCTGCGATGAGCTTCCATCCGATCGCCCCAGCTTCGCTTCACGCACCACTCACTGCCAGTCTGGTGAAGCGGAGCGGACGCAGTCCGGGCCCCGGCGCATCGGCGCGCCACCACCGCTGATGCGATGTGACAAACGCAGAAGTGCTCCTCACTGCTCCTGCCACCCAAGTCCTTTTGCCGCAGTCTTTCACAATCTTCGTCTCGCTGAGGTCCAGACTGGCTGTGTGATGAAGCGTTCCATTGGGGAAGGCGTTGTTTCACTGTCCAGCGAACGTGATCGCGAACTTTTTCTTCACAGTTCAGCAAGAGCTTGAACGTTTCCTGCGCTCGATTTCTCCTCGCAGATGCGAGAGGCGTTGTTGTTGAAGTGTCTTACAGCGTGCGACTCGAGGCGGTGTCGCCAAGCATCGAAACGAAGCACTCCGTCTCCATCAAGGCTGAGGGCGGCGCAGTAAAGGGATGGGATGTTTCACAGCGAGTGTTCCGACTCGTCCCAAGCGACTCGTTTGCCCCGTCAGTAGCGGATGTTACGGAGTCGTGTTTGTGAAGTAAATGAAGCGAGTGAACCCAGCGTCTGGAGAGAAATTCATTCACCGAGGCTTCGTTGTCTCGACGTGGCAAAAGCCATCATGACAGTTTGGATTCTCTTGTGTTCCCTCCCTCCAACAAAAGGGCGTCAACAGCCGAGAAAGTGTTCAGAACCTGATCACTTTTCTCGGGAGTTTCTCTGAAAAGAATGCTTGGGGTGGAGAAGGATAAGGTGGACAGACCACCCCCAACACCCAGTCAGAAGGAAGAAAACGATTTGTTGCACTGGAATGTGAAAAAGCCTCAATTGATGTCAAAATTTCCCACCCAGTTGGCAAGGCAAGCTGCTTGGTCAGTTATTCTACCATTGTCTTGGAAGGAAAGGTGGTGCTAGATTCTGAGCTGTGGTCTTCTTGCATTTTCTTGTCGGGCCGTTGGGCACCTCACGTCCTCGCGTGCCTCCAGTGTTGGGTCATCTTACTTGCTCGTCTCCCTGAAAGTGTTTAGACAAGCGGGCTTTCTGGTGCCAATTGGTGTAAATGGCCACAAGGCAGAGCAGAATTACTGCTTTGGAACTGCATTGATTTCTGTTTATCTGTCCTAATAAACTTTGGCCGAGTTGGTATCGATCGTCGAGGCAGGACTCGCCCCGCTCGTCGATCAAGAGTCAGAAACAGGTGGAGATCCGGCTGCGATCTGCTGGCTTTGTGGAACACCTGATTCAGTCCCCTTGATCACCAGGAAGTGTCAATCAGTAAGTGTCATTGAACAGGCTTCGTCTCGCGAAGAGAGGGGGAGGGTGTAGTACTCGGAATACGAAGTTGCCACGTTTTGAACTTGTCACCTGTGGACGTGACTGGCATTGGTATTTTCTGTTTTTGATTTTCAATCATATCAATCACAGAGATTTGATTGGCTTGAGCACGACGCTTTTCTGGAGATTGTTTCAAGAGACGCTCCTTGCTGAACGTTAGAGCGTTGAGACGTTTGTTGAATCCCTCGATACACGAACACACACATCGCACACACCCACGCAGGCGCGCGAACGCAGTCACAAAGTACGGAAGAAAATGTTTTGTTCTTTGAAAAGTTTGGTGTGTGGCTGTGGGATTCAGCGCCAACATTGGGGTGTGTCGCCCCTGTAAATGAGTATTTGCCAGAATGGCCGGAAGTCTGAAAAAGTTTTCGTCTTGTTTCTACACGTAGCGATTTTTGACCCACAAACGTCTCTGTGGAATGCAACTTTTATCCGTGTTTGTTTGAAAGACTGGAGCCGGTCGACAGACAGCGATAAACAGAACTGGCCAAACTTTCACTCTTTGTCTTCAACCACGTCTTGTTTTGTCCAGTCCTGTTTTTGTTATGTCCGATGTTGATGTAGACGGGTGTTTCTTGTTTGGTCTCACTTTCAATGCAACATCTTGGACGCAAGCGTGTCTTACCTATTTTTCGGATGCAACGCCAAGCTACTCGTTTGATGCCGAGAGCGCAACAGATTGGCCATTGCGTGTGTTTTGGTGCAATACGCCCCCCTCCCAATTTCACAGGCAACAAAGGCAAGAAGTACAAAAGAAGGAACACTTGCAACAGTGTCGGGGTAGTTGACACATTCAGTGCAGTGACATTGTTTCTGGTCGTACATTGTCTGATCCAAGAAGAGTGTTTGTGCTTCGAGATTTTGACTTCTCGCTGTGGAGGAATTTTGCGCGTTCTGCATGTTCTTGGATCAGGATTGCAGGAAAGTTTATCAACGGGATGGAGTGTCAATAAGTCCTGCTACTCACGTCCAAACACAGACAGACACACACACACACACACACACACACACACACACACACACAATTTGCATAAACCTTTATCTGCTTGCTTCCTGGTGTGCTGTCAACATCTGGACAGCGGTGAAAGATACTGTAATCAGGACAAACAATTTTCAGGAAAACTTCGACACTTCTGAATTGATGAAAGTGGTAATACGCTCGAATTTCCTCATTCTGGGTGTTGTGTATTGCAGTGCCGGAGCTGAGTGACATCCAGGATGCGTACGTGATCGCCGTCGAGGATCAGGCGCGACGCCGCCTCGAGCAGCTGTCTGCGCTGCACAAGGTACAGACAAATCTCGGATTCTGGTCAACGTTTTCGGTTGCCTTTGACAGTGTGGGATATTTTCTGCATTGCCCAGATGTTTTGCATTTGTGATGGTCGCTTCGTGGTTGTTGTGCAGGTGCAGCCGGTGGACATCAGTCAGGTGCAGACCGCGGTCGACAACGGGCTCGGCTCTGACGGCCTCGCCAACGGAGATATCACCTCCAACGCCATCTACGTCGCGACGAGCGACGCCTACCTGGTGCAGCAACAGCAGCGTCCTCTGGAGGGAAGTGACCGCAACGCCAACCGCCCGACTGAGACGGACAGACACTCCGATACTGAAGGGAGTGACACGGACGAGGTGCAAGATGGTGAGAGTGACCAAGATGTGGATGTTGCACAGGAGACCTGCGACAGTGTGAAGCCAGAGACAGAGGACAGTAAGATTGCGCTGGAAAAGAGGAAAGCTGACGAGGAAGAAGAGGAGGGAGAGAGTGACTCGTGGAGCGAGAGTGAGGATCAGCTCAGTGAGGCTATGGATAGCACTGCCGTGATGCACAACGGCTACATGAGCAGCCACGCGCACGGGGGCGGTCGGCTCATCCCGGAGCCGCTCGACCCTCGCTATCACATCGGCGTGCACACGCCCAACGGCGGCTTCCGTGACGTACCGGTCGGGTACAGCGAGGAGAGTCCGCAGCGCAGCCGGGAGAATCTGTACGAGGACGTGGAGCAGGGCGGCGGTGGCGGCAGCGCCGACGACACCGGGCCGCACAGGGAGATGGCCATCGACGTGCCCGCGGGCTTCGTCGGCTCCAAGAAGGAGCGACCGCAGTACCCGTCCACCTCGCTATCCCGCCCGTCCCCGCGGTCGAGCGCGCACGGCTCGCCGCTGAAGCCGTACGGCGGCGGCGACCACGCCTCGCCCGACCGCCGCCTCCCCGGCGCCGCCGGCGCCTCGGGGCTGGAGCAGCCGCCTGAAATGTCGCGCGAAGAGGAACTGCAGCATCTCGAGCGCATCAAAAAGTACCAGGAAGACCTGCGGAAGCGGCGGGAGGAGGAGTCGCGCATCGCCGCTGAGAACGAGTTCCTGCGCACGTCGCTGCGCGGCTCCAAGAAGCTGCAGAGTCTGGAGGAGCTGCGGCCGGAAGCGCGCGCGCCCGTCCCGCCCATCGGCATCGTCAACCCCAACTTCGTGGAGGAGGAGGCGGGCGGCAGCGGAGACGCCAGCAGCGGACAGGGCGCGTCTCGGGCAGCCACGCTGCCGATCCGCTCCCCCGACTATACTGCGCAGGCTCCGCCCAGTGAGTACCACTCCCGTTCTGTTCTTTCAAAAATGTCCCAAAATTTCTGAGCATCAGTAACGGTTCAAGTTCTTGTGGTGTCAGTTCTTTGGTGGTTCAGTGTGTGAAGCGCCTGATTTGACGAGCAGCATCGTTTTCTTTTGTGGTGCGAAACAACCGGTACGCTCGCACGTGTCGGAGGCAGTTGAGATTGCAGACGGGTCCAGTTTTATAGAAGGTGACTCGACGAACCCGTAAATCACTTTGGTGCGCCTGGTCCTCTGTCCACTGAGCCAGTCTGTCTGGGGAAGGGCAGCAGTGCTCAGCGTGAATGTTGCTAGAGCACGGTTCCCGCGAGCTCGTCGTGCGACGTGAGTGAGATTTAGGCGCGGGACCTGTCTGCGCACAGCGGGGGCGGATCAGCGCTCCGATCGGCGTCTCCCACGGGATCGGATCAGAAGCGACACTTGCGACTGGTCGTGAAGAAACATACGCAGAGGTGCCAGCCCGTTCCATGACAAAGTTGCGGCACTTTTCACCACAAAAGGATGGCATATCAGTCAACTGGTCATGGAAACCATCGCTTCCCAAGAGAGTTTGTGGAATGCTGTCAGTTTGCTTTGTGAGTGATATTGGTACGTGTCTTTTGCAAATATTTGACACGCAAATTGCGTGTTGAAGTTTGAAGGCCTGAGCCCGCAAAGTTGCTTTCTTTCTGGAGACTTGATGTGGGGTATTGTGGGTGTTACGAGACAATTGGTCGTCTTTGGTGACGGGTCCCGCAGTTCTGAACGTGGAGTACACAGTGAATGAAGCTCGGGCTCCTGCGACGATCATTCCAGGACTCAACTGTTTGGAGACGCGGGTGTCAATGAGGTTGAGGTGGGTTGGCCTGACGCAGAAGCTTCTGTGGTTCGGCATTCAGAAGTGTCATTCAGGCACTGAGCGAATTTGCAACGGTGCTTTCTGGCGGTGCAATGCCGGAAGCAGAGAAAGCCCTGGGTGTCAGGCGTCTGTGCAAATTCACTGCGAGTAGTTGTCAGGTGATGAATTGGGTTTGGAATCAGTGGGTTGCTTCGAGGGGAATCGTGTCCTTGTGACGAACCGTGGCTCAAAGGCCTCCTCGCTTCAACGGCGAGTGTTGTGGAGGTCGGGCGAGACTGAGCCACGGGCTGTGAACACGGCGCGTCGAGCCGAACGGAAGCGGCGCCCGAGGGAGACGTGAAGCTGTAGAGCGCGACCAGCCCGTCTGCCAATATTTCTGAAATGAAAAAAAAGAAAACGCAGTCCTGAAGACGTACATCTTTTGCACTCTGGTCACGTTCCGTGTTGCGATGTGGATTGGGGCATCGCCAAAACCGTTCGCGTTCCCTAACTTTCAGATGGCCATTCTGAGTGCTTTTCACGGCCGGACCACTTGTAAATTATCTCCGCGGATGTGAAAATGCACCGCTTCCTCATTCAGAAGGATTCTGCGTCGAATTGCTTTTGGCAGCGCGTTTCCCTCGGATCTGTGGGTCTTCAGAATTGCCGGCCCACTCGGTAATGATATTACGCGGCCCAGCAAATTTCATTTCTGTCCGCCGAAAAAGTCGCTCACGGGGAAGAGAGCTGAAGTCGCTGACCCAGACGCGTAAATTGTTCGTGCTGAATCGACTGCAGTGAACAATGGAAACTGGCCGACTCCGACCTTGTTCACAAGTTCCTCTGAACCGTGGAAGTTTCCGAGAACTTGTCTCGTCGGAATCCAGAATGGATTACCTGACCTGCAAGCACTATGCGGTGATCTGATGTTGCTCAAGTGAGTCTCTTTTTCCAGTGAAACGCACACAAGCAGCGCAAAAGTGTTCAAAGCGATTTGCACGAGTACTTGTGTGAGCGTGACAAGTTCCATTCCCTTTTGCTAAATGAACAGATCTGAAAGCAGTCATGACAAAAGATGGAGTTGGGCCAAGGCAGTGCGATGGGTACACCTCGCGTTTGTTGTGTTTGTCTGCGCGCGAACAAAGTTGGTGGAAAACAGACGAGTCAGTCATTCCACTTGACAGGTTGTTTCTGCTTCTTCAGGGAACCATTTTTGAACAGCTTTGGTTCACGACGATAAGTTTTGTATCGCTGTGCTCTGAGCTGTTGCCTCGGAGCCACAACAGCACTTTTTTGTGACCGTCTGCATGGCACTCACATGATGTACGACCAAACAAAGGGCGGAATTCCACGCTGCGAGACCAAAACGTTCAGGTTGCCTTTTGTGTCTGAACTGTGAACTCGTGCTCGATGTTTGTTTTTGGCGTGCATGCGTGGCATGACGCGACGTGTTGGTTCCTGGACCGCGGAATGGTCAAGAGTACCCACCTTTTGAGTTGCGTCTGAACTGGGTAGCGCGCGAAGGAGACGGGGCGTGCGGTTTTTGGCGTGGTGTTGGGATTGTCTCATCCGAAGATGATCGCGACAAGGGAAACTTTCCAGAACTTGTCACAAATGGAGTCACATGTGAGAGAAGACGAAGTGGGGGTCCTTACTTTTTGCAGATACATGAAAAGCCACACCCGAGCTGCATGCTTGGTTATTGACGTACGTACTCGTTAATTTTCGGAGCAAGTTTTGGTTTCAATAAGTGTAGGTAGGTACAGGGAAAGTGGGGGTGTGACGGTGAAAACTACGAATGCTCACGGTGGCTGAAGTCATGGACTTGACTCGGCCAATTCCTGAACACTTTCCTGGCTGTGTTCAGCTCAATGGCAATCTGTTGACGTTCGTTAGTTCGGTCCAAGTTTGAGTGAAATTTTTGGTGGGTATCGAGTGCAAACCTCGAATTGATTGGCTGTGGATCGCATTTCATTGCTGCAAATTGTGTGCATTACTGTGATGCAAAAAGTACCAAAGTCCAAGTGGCCTAAATCCATCTGACATGGCGAGATGCGAGGGGCCCCGTGCGGGTGGATCCCTCAGAAAGACCGCGGGTTCGCGCTTCTTTCGAGAATTGGATTCTTCAAACAGCTCGCCCCCTCACAAGCGGTGTCAAATCTCTAAAGGTCTTGGACTGAACTGGACATCGCCGCCCCCTCAAAGCATTAGACTCTACATTTCAAGTGATTTTGACAAAAATGTGAACGGAGTATGAAAAGTGACTGGCAGCTTGGCGGCAGCAGGTGCAAAGAGAGTTGCGTGATCCTTTTGTCTTTCAGCTGCAGCAAATGGTCCTTCGTGACTGTGGGTCATGCTGGAAAACACGAATACAAAATTTTAAAGCTATTTACGAGATCACGTGGAGTTCCACACAGGCTGTCAGTTCGACCACTTTGCTATTTCTTCCTTTTACTCGTATCAGTGTCCATCCAGGTTCTTTGTGATCGGGATCGGCAATTCCAACATGCAAAAAACGTGTGAGCCAACTTTCTGAACCCGTCCCCACCCCCTCGTTGGAACAAGAGAAATGCTAGAAATGCAATGGAACAAGGCAGTTTCTAAAAGTTTTACGTTGGTCAAACTGAATTGTGTTCAGATTCCCACAGTTCAGACGCAGCAAGAGGTCAGACCCTTCTTCCAATTAACTTTTCGGAAGTGCAATTTGGTCCTGGGAGTCTGTGTGGAAGACGTGCGGTTCCTTGGCGTTGCAAGTGCAATTGGCATCACGCGCCCTGTTGGTCAGTGTCCGAAAGGTGTGGCCACGGACGTTCGGGGAGGGGTGTCTGGTTCAGATTGTGACCATTTCTATGTGCAGGCCTTCGATTTGTGCTGCGTCGGATTTTGTCTGGTTCAGTGGTTTACCACCTGTGATTCCATTGAAAAGGTAACTGTAGATGTGCAGGTTGTTGTACAGACAGGAATTTCCTCCTCCGTGTTGGGTGGGTCATTTGATAGGCTCGCAAAAGTGTAGCAACGTGCAGGAATGCACATTTTTCACATCGATGTGCTCGAAGCTGGTGGAAAAACTTGGGGTACTTTGCACAGAAGTGGAGAAGTGCACCCACCAGCTGAAGAAAAACCTCTTCTGTCTGGCTGCAATCTTCTTGGGATGGAAGGTTTTGTTTCGTAACGCTCTCCACTTGTTACGTGTGTACGAGGGGAATCTCACTCCTCTCCGGTTTTTCGACGGAAAAAAAAGAAAGTCAATGTCAGACACTTCTGAAAATTTTTTTGAGCAATCTTTGTAATGTAAACTTCATGCAGGAACTAAAATTTTCAACATGCAAACATGGAAACATAGTAAAAAACATGTGGAAAAGTCCGCAATGTCATGCTTCGCGTCGGCACCGATGCCAATGTTCAGCCATCCGTTTCTTTCGATTCTGAAGAAGTGTCTTGAGGGAGATGAGCTGGATTGAAGTGAGTGTTTGTGCCCTCGAAATACTCCCCTCTGGCAACCACACATTTACTCCACCTCACAGGCATGTCGTAGATGGCTTGCTCGAACACAGAACTTGGGAAACCACGCAAGATCTTCCTGATTTCAGCTTAAAGAATCTCCACTGTGGCAAATTTCCGGTCTCTGAGTTTGGCTTTGATTGCAGGGAAGGCCCAGAAATCGCAAGGCGCGAGGTCAGGACTATAGGCAGGATGACTGAGGAGGGTGATGCCTTGCTCTCCATAGTGGGCAATGGATGGAACTGACACATGTGGAGAGGCGTTGTCCATGTGGAGGATGAAGTCACGGTCTGTGTTCCCGTCAAAACCATTCTTCCACATGATGGTCTCTTCCTCCTAATGCTGTCCTTCAGCCTGTTCACAATGGGAATCCAAGTGTCCGTCTTGATGGTCTCACCCTTGGGCATGAATTCCAAATGCACCACGCCTTTAGTGTCAAAGAATAAAATTGCCATGGTCTTCTTGACTGCTCGCGCACGCAAAGCCTTCTGTGGTCTGATGGAGCCTTTCTTCCTCCATTGGGCAGATGATTGTTTGGTGGCAGGATCAAACACATGAAACCAGGATTCATCAGTCGTGATGATCTTCTCCATGAGGTCATGATCCTGTCGGAAAAGAGCCAAATTTTGCTCACAAAGTGTCACGCGATGTCTCTTTTGCTCGTCTGTGAGAATCCGTGGCACAAACTTTGGACTGAGCTTGTTCATGCGCAGATCCTTGGTCAATAGGCGATGGACACTGGAGCGGGAAATGCCGATCTTCTCACTCAGTTGGGTCAATGTCACGTGGCTGTCCTTCTGCAACAACTTCTCCACCTTCTTGGAATGTTTGACACAGTTCCTGGGTCATCCTGGCTGAGCAGCATCCTTGGTGGGGGTGCGCAGATCACCTCCTTTGAATCTGTTGAACCACACTCGCACTTGTGTTTTGGACAGAGATGATTGCCCATAGATCTGCACCAGAGATCTCCAAATTTCCATGATACTTTTACCAGTCTTTTGCAAGAATTTGATGGTGCCTCTTTGCTCCTGGCATGTGGCAAGAGGAGTGAATGCCATCCATAAAAGCAGCAAGCAGAAAAACACAAACATCTCGGAAGGCGGCATGTCGTCACAGTGCCACAGCAATCGAGGATCGGCAAGTTCGACCTCCCTGCACTGTGCCTATGTCGATCACAGGAAGATCAAAGCATCATGGTCACATGTAACCATGTCTCAGGTCACCCTGTGAAAAATCTCAGAAGTCTCCGATCATTTTCACACTCTGAAAATAAAAAAAAAACGAAGAGGAGTGAGATTCCCCTCGTACACATGCCTCGGCATTTTGGAGTTCTCTCCGCTGTGAACGTGTTCGCTGTTCAGTTACACAATGAACTCAAAACGCTGTCAGGTGCAGCACCTCGCATTGATGATTGACGCTGAAACTGCCAGTGTGAAAACGCAAAAAATTGCGTCACATTTTGCCTGCTTGAGATGTTCTTTTGAGCACGACTACGGGAAGATGAAACTGCAATACAGTTTCTCAACAGGTGACCTGATGTCTTCATGCAAAGAAAAGTTCATTGATGTCAAGAAGTGTACTTTCCGAAATTCCGCCCCCCGCCCGCCCCGGTAGTTTGGGCTGTGGTACTGGTCGCAAGTTGTGGGTCGTCTCACGCATCTGTGTGTGAGTGTGAGTGTGTGTGTGTGTGTGTTCTGCACCTGCTCCCACTCGAGCAAGCCTCACTGCCTGCAACCTGCAGTCAAAAGCACGCGATCTGGAGTGGTCCGGCGGTGTTCTCAGAGCGTCGCTCGCTGCGCCCCTCAACACAACACGGAGCTCAGTCTCCTGCAGCTCCCGACGCCGCGAACACCAGGCTCCGCGATGCTGCACCGCAGCAAGGGAAACAGGCGTTTCCTCCACTGCCTCCTCAGTGTCGACTGGCAGTTCAGCGGCGACGGTAGGAGGCTCATTGTGCGCACGTTTTCGTGATATTGGAGGATCGTGTTGGGTCTGTTGATTTTGCTGGCTGTGATGATGTTTCTGCAATGGTTGAGAGTTTCGCTGTAGTTGAGGGAGAGATCACGACTCTGACAATTCTGTCCCTGTCAGAACCCGTTGTTGCGTTCCCAAAGCTCATGTCCACCGCATTTTCGCATTTTGTAGTGGATCTTGGTCCGGTTCTTAGTCACAGTGGCAGACTGTGTTGACACATTTTCAGTGCAATGTTTGTTTGGGTTGGCAGGCATCGAGGACCTGTTCCGCTCGCTGAGCCACATCCAGAGTCGGCTGCGCACGATCGAGGACCAGCAGGACGTGGCCTTCCTCAACAAGCTCTTCCAGAACTCGCGCTTCCAACACGCGCTCAGCATCCACAACAAGGTGCGTCACGTCACAGGAACTCCGTCTCCAAGAATGGGTGTCACGTATTTGTCCTTCGATTCCAAGGAAAAGCTGAGTGGTGTGTTTCGGAAGGGCACGTTAACCTTACCAGCAGGAGCGAGAAGAGTTTGACGTTGTTCTGCACCACGTGACAGGTGATCGAGGTGACGCTGCGCGCGCCGCCGCTGACGCCGGTCTGCAGCGACGCGCAGGACGTGTGCAAGGACGTGCTGTCGAGCATCGTCAACTCGGCGTCCGCCAACCCGCACATCGACGAGCTGCGCAGACTCATCCAGAAGCCGCAGTTCAAGGTCAGCATCGTCTTCGCGTTCCCATCGAACTTGGTGGTCACGAGGCCTTTGCTTTGCCTGTAAGGGAAGACGAAAAATAGAGGAAAAGATGGGTTCGTGTAAAGAATGCAACGATTCTCACTTGGTAAAACAAAATGAATCGCGTTTTCCTCCACTCGGGAGCAGTTTTGTGTCATGTGACTGATCGTTCGTGTCTGCAGGGTGTGTTACTCGCGCATGACCGGGTGGCGGCGCAGCAGGCGGCGGCGCCGGCGCACGGCGCGTCGAGCGACGACGAAAACGAGCGCGAGTATTTGTACGAGCGCGCCTCGCAGTACGGCGAGGACTCCATCAAGATCGTGCGGCTCCAGAAAACTGCTGACCCTCTGGTGTGTAGTGTGCGTGCAGCTGCTGTGAGCTCGCAAACGTGTGCACCGTACACAAATATCAGTGCGGTGTCGGGACAGGGTGACCCCATGTTGTCATCTGATCAAGTTTCTCGTTGTTGCAACAGCCGTCAACTGTGAAAATATGGTGTCGAGTGTGAAGACTGCAGAAAACTTTGTTGAGCACTCCTGCAACTGACCGTCGTGTCGCACTGCTTCAGGGCGCGACGATCCGAAACGACGGGGAGAGCGTGTTGATCGGGCGCATCGTGAAGGGCGGCGCCGCCGAGAAGAGCGGCCTGCTGCACGAGGGCGACGAGCTGCTCGAGATCAACGGCGTCGACATCCGCGGACGCTCCGTCAACGAAGTGTGCAACCTCATGGTGAGTGTGTGTGACCTGTGGTCAGTGCGACCTCATGGTGAGTGTGTGTGACCTGTGGTCAGTGCGACCTCATGGTGAGTGTGTGTGACCTGT
>JAAUXT010096675.1_pt1 | contig 15638 bp, 15 predicted proteins | sample 7278171 | NCBI WGS metagenome assembly JAAUXT01 (sample SAMN14350112, study PRJNA611818) | marine sediment metagenome | isolation source: surface marine sediment (1.8m) | place: French Polynesia: Moorea | collected 2018-08 | reverse complement strand
CCCCCCCCCCCCCCCCCCCCTCCCCCCCCCGCTCAACCACCCCGAACGCTCCACCACACCCTGGCTAAACCCCACAGCTGTCCCAACCCCCCCCCTGGCTCCACCCCCCCCCTGGCTCCACCCCACCCCTGGCTCCACCCCACCCCTGGCTCTACCCCACCCCTGGCTCCACAGCCAGCCCGTGGGTCCGCCCCCGCAGTAACGTGGCTCCATTAGGCCCACCTCATCTGGGTCCATTCAGCGCCGTTTGGCAGCGTCTCGCGCCCAGCGCCGCTGTCACGCCACAGTCGGATTCTCTGGGGGCGGATCCTGCCGGCCTGTGGCCTGGTTACCTCTGATTGCATCCCAATCAAGGCTGAACCAGGCGGTCGCTGCAATCCTTGATCAGCTGGACCCCCTACCACATGAACTGGGTGGTACATACCCTGAAAGATCAGATCAGGTTCTGTTTGCCGCTCATACGAGGCGGCCTCACAAAATTTTGCAAAAATATGGATTTCGACGCAAATAATGGATACTTTTTTTTGGTTTTTGGACAGCTCATACTTTATTCATCGAACTACAAGTAGCCAAATTTTGGATGAGTCCGGGTAAGTTGCAACACACTTATGCTATGTCCAAATGTCTCCTGACTGACTGGTCGAGTGAAATGTTATCGGAGGGCGGACTGACTGCAGTTCAAGTGATTGACAAGTTCTTGCCATGTCACTGTTTCCACCGATCCTTTGTGAGTTTGGTGGCAGGTTTTGAGGAGGCCAAACCTCACTCAAAGTAACGCCCTTGTGCACACACACATCGATGCCAACGTGGCATGGGCAAACTCGTGTGGTTGGATTTGCAGCTCGGCAATGTTGGCAAATCTGCGCCCGCAGAGATGGCATTTGATCCGGTTGAAGAGCCAGTAGTCGGACGGCGCTAGATCCAGGCTGTACCCTGGGTGGGGTACTGCTGGTGTGCCACGCCTTTGGAGGTGATTCTGGACCAAACGTGCACGGTGTGTGGGCGCGTTGTCTTGCTGAATGCGCCCGTTTTGACATGCCCAGCGCGCAGGTCGCTTCCGGCGAATTTTCTCCCGGAGTTGGCGCAGAAGAACAAGGTGCAAATCTGCGTCGATGCCACGCCCATCAGCGACGAATTCCTTCAGCAAAACACCTTCACTGTCCCAGAAGATGGACAACATCACCTTCACTGTGGCTCTCTCCAGGCATGGGATTTGAGGGCGTGTCGCTCCTGGGGCCAACCACTGACAACTTGCTTGGCGTGAATGTGGATCATAAACAAAAAACCATGATTCATCCATGGTTACAATGGAGTGGAGGAAGTCTCTGTTCTGGGCATTCATGCGCAAGAGGGTGCGACAGACGTTGACACGGCGCTGGCATTGAGGGTCGGTGAGAAGATGTGGAATCCAGCGTGAAGGCCTTTTCGTGAACCCGAGGCATTTGCGCAGTGCCTTGTGGACAGTGCCAACACTGACACCAAGGTCAGTGGACAGTTGGGCCAAACTGGAAGGCGGTTGTCGACGCACTGCTGCCTGCAGATCTTGCAAGAACTGACCGGTAATCTTGGTTGGACGCCCGGAGCGCGGCCTGTCATCGACATCATTGTTGGTCATGAAACGCTGCATCCACCGGTGCACCGAAGTGAGCGAATAAGCACCATTTCCATGAGCGAAAACCAAGCTGTTGTGGATCTGTTTGGCCTTCATCCACATGCCGGCCAAAAGACGGATGGACGCTCTCTGCTCCTTCTGATTTTGAACCATTTCCAAGCACTTTCACACTCTGAAAAACTCGAAGAAAGTCCGCTGTCACAGCTAGCAGCAATGTCCGCCTGACCGGTCGACACGACCCTGATTACACCCCTCGGAAAAGTGGGTCATAGCGACCGCACGATGTTGCCAAATTGTGCGATAACAGCCCCATGTGTGAGGCAGTTATGGCCAAAAAAAATTTGGAAAAGAAAAAAAAATTGACATCAAAAACCATATTTTTGCAAATTTTTGTGAGGCCGCCTCGTACATGTCATATCGGTTGCAGCCCTCTGCATAGTCCTGCTGTGCATTGAGTCCTCTCTCCACCCCTCCATGTCGCACTGAAGTCTGGGCCGCCCCGCCCCGTCGCCCAGCCCCATCCCTCTCTTTCCACATGACTGTACTACACCAGGACCGGATCCCTCACTCACCCCTCATGGCCTGGTCCATCAGGACCAGGTTCCCTCTTCTCGTTTTCGGGTTGAACCTGCGGGACCATGTCCCCCACCGCCGCCCCGCCGCCCCCGCGGCCCACCACCGCCCCCGCCACCCCCGTCCCCCCTGCCGCCCCCCCCCATCGCCCCGTCCCTGACTCCGCCGGAGTGGCCCTGACTCCATCGTCACACCAGGGCCTGATTGTCACTCACTCTCTCGCACGGGGAATTGCTATTTGGACGTGCTTTTCTAGCTTTGCGGAAAGGCGTGTTGGATGGGAAAATTACACAGCTCGGTGGGAGTGTGGACGGCGGCGGGCGGGGCGGAAGCGAGGCAATTCGGCAGATCCACTAATCCGCAATTTGCCCATTCCCACTTCCCGTCACCGCGACAGTGATTCAGGGGAAAATGGCTTCGTGGGGCCCGCGTCACACTGGGTACGTCACACTGGGTGCGTCACACTGGGTGCGTCACACTGGGTGCGTCACACTGGGTGCGTCACACCGGGTGCGTCACACAGAGTACATCACACATGTGTACTCTCTCTTGAATGCTTCACTGAGGCCTACATCACACAGAGGGGTGCATCACAAGGGGTGGGTCACATGGGGTGTCATATGGCGTGCACACATTGAGGATGTCACACTGAGTGCTTCACACTGAGTGCATCACACTGGGTGCGTCACACTTGGTGCAGGCTTCCTGCAGGGCAATATCTATTGACTTCCACAGGAACAGCAACGCCTGTTCAAAACGCTCAGAGCGCCAGTCAAAAGGCACTCCGTTGTCCCGGTAACTTGACCCACAGACGCGACAACACTTGTGACTCGCATCCACGTGCATAGGGACGTGACGCGTGACGCACCCAGTATGAAGCGACATTCACCTCGTGCCAGATTGCCAGAAGCTCCTGCAGAAACTTCCAAAAAAAAAACTCGCACAAAAAGCGTCGTCGCTCAGGCGCTGGGTCTCCGGTTCCGACCGGGTCGTGTCTGGCGTTTTTGTTGTTTTTTGTCTTTTTTCTTTGTGGGATCGTGACTCTGACGGCAAAACTTGCTGAGCGTCTTGTTCAGTGTGGATGATCTTCCGCTGGTTTCCGTGTCGCGTTTCACCAATTCATTTTTAACTTGTATTTTGTGGATAGTAGTTCCCAGGCACGGATTCAGGATTTGGTCAAGGACAGCTGACCCTCCAGGGTACTGCAAGTCTTGGGCCTGTGGGGGCCATTTCAGCTTCCACCCAATATAGCCAGGCATCTATGAAGGTTCCAAGTGACCCCGAATCAAGGCACTGAGTGGCCAGTATCTACTGACATCAGTGGCCACCTGAAAACGGCCGGACGCACCTTTCCAGAAATCTCCGTGCTTCGTCAAACAAACCCCGGTGTCTCAGGACCAGAGCACGACCGTAATATTTTCCGACGTCGTGCTGTGGTCCTAAAATTTCAGGACCACAGCATGACCAAATAGTGTGGTCGTGCTGTGGTCCTGTTACACCGGGCCCTGTTTTCACGGCCCTGCAGGAGGTGCTTGTCGTTCCCTGTCGCACTGGAGAGAGGCGGGGTCGCTCGGGCCCCCAGGGAAAATCGCTCCCCGACGCCACATGTGCGTCGCCGGCCTGTCCCACCGACCCCCCCACCTCCTCGCGTCCCCTGCGTAGTGTCCAGCAGCTGGTCATTCTGGTCACACACACGCGATCCCGGGTGGGCTGGAGTAATTAAGTCTGAGTGCGGGACGCAGGGCCGGATAAATTGACCATTTGAAAGCACTCCTCGGATGGGCTGTTTGTCCCGAATCCTTCCTCACCGGATCTGACCAGATTTGTACTGAACGGAAGCAAAGCTGTCAGCGGGGCAGAACCTGCAAAACATGGCGCGCACAACTGTGTGGGTCACACAACAGGTGCAATTTCTTTGTTTTCTGCGCAGAAGATTTTGCCAGAGGAAATTCGGGTGCTCTGACCCTGAAATTGAAGCTGCCATTCTGGTCTGTGGAAGGGGCGGTCTGGCCCAAAGTACTCCACAGACTCGTGCAAGAAATTTACAATCACCTCCGACCACTAATTGTTAGCTCTTGAGGGCTGAGCCCTGGCCGGACCGTGGTCAGCCCCCTCCCTCCACAAGGATCCTGGACCCGCTGGGGGAAGTGTGTGGAAAACGTGTCCAGCGCACGAGGTCCGTGAGTCGGATTCCTTTTGTGGCGGAAGCTGAGCACTCCGTCTCCGAGAGAAGATTCATCCGCTGAAAAAAGCTGACGCGTTGTGATTTTTTATTCGTGAAAAAATTGCACTCTCAAATTCAATTTCAAATTCAGTTTTTTGGAAAAGTGAGGATTTTTGTCTTCACATCACGACCCACCATTCGTACAGTCGTTGGCCAGATGAAATTCTTATCTCTCCACCATTTTTCAGACGCGTTTTATCCAAGTGAAATTGATTCAAATTTGATGAGGAAACTTGTATCGAAAGGTCAAGGGTCAGCAGAATTGTGTATCAGACAAGCTCGCGTCCAGGGTTGAGTTTGAATTGGGTAAGTCTACGTCAGTTGGGACGAGGTGTGTTTTGATGCTGCAGCAGATCTGATGAAGGTGTTCGGATGTGGTGGGGGAGTTCGAACTGCGCGAGTTCGAATTGGGTGAGTTTGACTTGGACAATTGAGTGAGTTTAAACCAGACGAGTTTGAACAGGGAATTGAGTGACTTGATGTCCAGCGGAACCAGTTACAAATGTCGTTTGATCAGCAAATGTGATGAAGATGTGCAAAATGAGGTGACACCGTGCAGCCGAGATGAACAGGAGGGAGGCATGGTTCTCCTTCTCGTTGCTCCTTCTAAAGCGGATCCAGGAAGTTGGAGACAGAGCTTGGGCCTCGGGCTCTCGGGCTGGACCTGGGTTGGGTCTCCCACCACGCTATTGAACTGGCGAGAGACTTTGGAGAGAGACTGGACAGGACTCACTGAATCATACCAGTCTGATTGACCACACACACGCACACGCACGCACACTCACAGCAATGCATCGGACATCATCCAACGAGTCACATACACACTTGAAACGCATCACTTACCATGGCAACGTACCACACACCATAGCAACGTACAACACACCATGGCAACGTACCACACACCACGGCAACGTACCACACACCATAGCAACGTACAACACACCATGGCAACGTACCACACACCATGGCAACGTACCACACACCATAGCAACGTACAACACACCATGGCAACGTACCACACACCACGGCAACGTACCACACACCATAGCAACGTACCACCGCCCATGGAAACGCATCACTTACCATGGCAACGTACCACACACCATAGCAACGTACAACACACCATGGCAACGTACAACACACCATAGCAACGTAGATATCTACCACACACCATAGCAACGTGCAGCACACCATAGCAACGTACAACACACCATAGCAACGTACCACGCACCATGGCAACGTGCACCATAGCAACGCGCCGCACCCGTTGCAGCGTCAGTCCTTGAGCTCCACCCCCCTGGGGCCTCCGTCCCCGTTTCCTGCACAAACGAGACTCGCTGTAGAGAAGCGTCTCGAGGTCCCTGGGGCGACGAGGGGTCCTTTGAAGGGTGGGGCGGATCCAGGGGCCGGATCCGCTGCATAATCCCACAGATCTTTCTTCTGGATCTGGTTGAGATGGGATTTGAGGTCTGGAGTGGATCCAGAGGGGGAGGGGGTTCGAGTGTCCCGGATCCCCCAATCGTCCCCCCAACATTGCATTGTGCATTTCAACCGCAACTTTGTGCGTGAACAATGGCGAGTTTGAACAAACAGCCCGCAACCTGGAAACGCAGACGCAAACGTAACTTTTGACCACCACAGCATGCCAAAAGTTACGTTTGCGTTTCCACGGTTGCGGGCTGTTTGCTCAAACTCGCCATGACACTCTTCCCCAAACCCCCTCCCTCTGAGTCATTGCCTTTGACCAAGCCCCGGATCCCCCTGCTCGCTGCGGAAATGTGTTTCTTCGACGCCTTCCTATCTGTATTCAGGCGCTTTCAAAAGTTTCTGCGCTGAGGCAGGAATCCGGAAGGCAGGGCTGCATCAAAGGAGACAGGTGGAATGGAAGTTCCTGCAGATCCAGGGTTGGGGCCAGGGGGGGCAAAGCTTTTGAAGGCCCAAACTTCAGCATGCGGCGCAAAATTAACTTCCAATCTGCTGGGAGATGCGGGGTGGGACGTGCCTTCTTTGCTGGAAGGGAAACGCTCGTTTTCGCAAGAAAAATTAAACCTGCAAAATTAGCTTTTGTCAAAGTTCTCAAGGTTCCAGTTTGCCACCCTACCCGCTACCGCAGCGTTATTAAAATGAAGCAAAATTTGTCCGTCTTTCTTCATGATTTTCTTGGAAGGGACCTTGTGGAGCAGATGCCATTGTACAGCGATGCCAGTCTTTTGTTCATGGGGCGGGTCCACTGCGTGGTATCCACCCACCTCCATCTGAATACATCCCTGAACAATTGGGAATCCAAGCTACGGTGAGGCCATCTCTGAGCAATGACTTGTCTTGTAGTTGTGTGTATGTGAGAATGTGTGTGTGCGAGTGTGTACATGTGTGTTCTGTGTGTGTCCCCACAATGGGGTTCTACCTACATGTGTACTGTTTTTCCTGGCTCGGGAGTCCCACCTGGCCCTGTTCCCTGTGAGCGCAACACGCTGCAGACGCGTTGACGAGTTCAGCCGCCGGCTCCAGCTGCTCTTATCTGTCTCAATTCCCCGTCAGCCGAGCTGGGCTCCGAATCGACTTTTTCAATTTAACACGCGGTTTGATCAGAAGCGACTGAAGCGTAGTCAAGGTGACCTGGATCTGATCAGAGGCCTGGGGTTGATCCAGGGGTCAGGGTCCCTGGCGGATCCATATTGGGATCAGCTGGGTGGTATCCCACTGGATCTGCTCCTTCTATCCCTGCGCCCACACTTCTCAGTCTGGGATCCATCCAAAAAGCATCCCATGCTATTTTTGGATCCCTTCAAGGATCTGCTCTTATCTTCCCAAATTCCACCCCTGGATTGGTTCCCGCCCCTCTGTTTGCGCCATTTCCACCCTTGGAGCTGCCCCGCCGCCCCTCGATCTGTCCTCACCACCCCTGGATCTGTGTCTACCGCCTCTAGATCCACCCCACGGCCCTGAGAAGTGCCCTCACCCGTGGATCTGCCCTGTCCATCCCTGGATCTGCTCCCTGCCGTCCGTGGATCTGCACCTGCCACCGCCGCTACTGGATCGGTTCCACTCCCCCCAATGGATCTGAAACTGCCACCCCCAGATCCACCACCACCATCCCTGGCTCCGCCCCTGGATAAGCCGCTTGTCCTCCACCTGACATCCTGCTCCGGGGTGGATTGTCTCCGTCCTGTGGAGTGAGGCGGCTCTGGAGCGGAAGGATTCACAATGGGCGGGTTCGGCTCGTCTGTAGGACTCAGCCGTGCGGTGCTCCGGTCGCGTGGTCAGGCGATTAGGTGAGCTCGACCTGCTGCTGAACCTGCTCAGCGTTGTTCAGTGGATGAGTGTTGTTGACCTGCAATCATAAAGGCTCGAGTACACGTTTCGCTGTTGAATTTTTCACAGGTTGGAATTCTCCCCTCCCCACACACAGGAGAGAGGGGAGAAAGCAAGCAGGATCCTGAGTCCACCACCTGGCAATCCGTCCAGTTGTGAGATGGTCTGATCACCACATGAAGCTCACTTGGCAGCTTCCACAACGGGGTCCATTTTGTGTCTGCAACGCAAAACATCTTCGGTTGTGAGTTTGTGGGGATCAGGGCTATCTGGGTCTCAGGTTCTCCCCTGGATCTGCCCGTGCTGGGAGAGAGAGCAGCAACAAACACGACACAATATTTGTCCTCTGTCGCTTCGTGACAAGCGGAAAATGAACCTTTCCAGTTTTCCTTTCAACCAAATGCACGCGTGCTAATGCAGAACAAGTGGACAATGGTCAGGTCTACACATGCCCTTCTCGCTTCATAGGCCCTGGATCCACCCTGCCCCTCGATCTTCCCGGCCCCAGGACCCACCCTGTTCCTGGGCCCACCCTGTCCCTGGACCCACCCTGCCCTGGGCCCACCCTGTCCCTGGACCCACCCCATCCCTGGATCCACCGGCCCCTGGACCCACCCCGCAGCTGCAGTGTCCGGGACTGATCTTGACGCTGCGTACCAGGCGCGCTTGTGCAGCGGCCAATTGTGTCCGACATGGCTGGGGTAATGAAGCGTGGGGCCTTTGTTCGATTTCTTAGGGTTGGGACGGACAGAAAGCCCTGTGGAACACCGTCACCTTGTGGGGCGCAAAACGTTTCTTTATTTTGGGCCTCGCGTGTAAATTTATGTGAAGCTGGGAGTCCTTCAGGCAGTCAACTTTCATGTGCCACACAGTTTTGCAGAACTTTCCAAGATGAATGCAATATGCCATTGGCTCAAACAATTCCTGAAGTCCGACACACCGACAAACTCAGGCACCCCATGATCCTCAGTGTTTGCTTCTTTTTCAGATGTTTTGTTTCATTTGTAGCATTGCGCAAGCGAAGAACTGGTTTTCAAAGTTGGATTCATCAAACGATCCTAGCCCTGGCCACATTGATGAGTATTCTGCCCATTCAGAAGCACACAAACAGCCCTGTCCCTTTCACAGGGACCGGGCATTATCTGCCGTGTTTAGTTTTAATCCGTGGGCCTCAGCGCTGGGCCCGGACCTCCAGAAAACGCGTCGCCGCTCGACGCGCCAATTGGACGCGATTTCTGACGTTGCGTCACAAAAGCGACGCTGGAAACACGCGCGCGGGAACGCGGGTTGCGCACTGCGCAAGCGTCTGTTGACTCCCGTGTTCTATCATGAATAATTTAGCCACGAGTTTTTGTGTGCTCCCCCGGCTCTATTCTTGTGACAACCCCACCGAACTGCGAAGCGCGCTCCGTAACTTTGAAGCTGGTTTTTGTCAAAGGAAATGAAGGGTTGTCGAGGAAACACACGTTGATAAATTACTTGGTTTTCTTCCTATACAACTCAGACATGTTGTGACAAGCAGCTCTGCGTGTTTGTGAAAGCAAGATGTGTGTTGGGTCTGACAGCAGATTTGCCTGAAGCCAACAAGAAATGGACCAAAACCCGCAGGACCACACATCACAAAGGGGTTCGGTACATCCAGGGTCTGGTCAAGGAGCCAACTCCCGGGGAAGGCGATTCCAGGGGCGGGCTGATTCGGACATTCGAGCAGCAAAAGAAAATAAAACGCCAAATAGTGCAAAATTTGTCGCTGACCCCCTCCCCCGAAGGGTAGGGGGGGGGGGTCGTCCGCTGGAGGATTACACAGAGGAGACTGAGCAATACTGAAGTATCTGGTCGACTCAGAGGTCAGCGCGGCGTGAAGCATTCAGAAATCTGCAATACCACAATTCCTCAGGCATACCTGTACTGGGTCCTGTAGCCAAGGCCAGTCACCCAGAAACCTCGGACCTCCAGGTGCCTCTCTCAGGCCTGATACGCACAAACCTCATGGGTGTGAGTAGCGAGGCTTCTGGGGTCCGTGGCACGGGCACCCTGCTCCTGATGCAAAGGTTCATTTGTCCCAGACCCAGATGGTCCTAGTCGAGATACGTTCAGGGAGACCGTGATATTTTTGCACAGGGTCCGAGTTGCCCTTCCCGTGTCAATATTAACCTGTCAAGTCAATATGCACGGTGGGATAGATTTGACCAGCAAGGGCAAACATGTCCATTTGTAGCAACAGACGTCCTCTGATCGCCTTTGCATTGGGGAATGGAAGCTCCGATGGTGAGAGGGAGGTGAATCAGTAATTTGCAGGACAAAGGGATGAATGACCCTGGGGCGGTAGAAAAATCTCGTTGAGAGATCGGGCTCGAACCCCTTGGCTGCCCACATCAAAACAAAAGCATGCGAGTAAGAAAGGGACCTTGACCCTAACCCAGGTTTGCTGGAAGAAGTTCCCGGCAGGCTTTGGCATTGGAATCTTTCGTTTTCTTTTTTGCTGTCCCCACCAGATTGCCGGATTGAAAGTTTTGGAGGTCCTGCACAATACCTGGACCCAGGGTCCGCCCTGGACCCGTCTCTGGGTTCGCCTCGGATCCGACAACTAAATTCCACCGTCTATTGCACTGAAGATGGGAAAATGTTCACCCTGTGTAAGAGGACTCTCATTCTGTTCACAGCACTTTGAAGCAGCATCAACTTCAACATTCAAACGCTAGCAGAGAACATTTGATATCCTTCTGGCGCAGCGATTGCATTGAAATCTGATTGTGACTGCAAAGGTTGCCAGACTCGAGGAACAATGTGGTGGAAGAATGATGCACCTGTCTCACCAGGGGCGGAGTCAGGGGGGGCAGGGGCCTGACCCACTCACACAGGAACAGGTGCAGGGGAGGATCCAGTGAGGGCCCAGGTGCACGTGCACGTGCGCTTTGCAGGCTGGTGGCTCTCTCTCTCTCACTCTCTATCTGTCTCTCTCTCTCACTCTCTCTCTGTCTCTCTGACTCACTGCAGTTTGCTGCACAGATGCAAACCACCGTCATTGGTGCAAGCCAGAGTACGTTTCCCTTGTTTTGTCCGTCCGAAATGTCGTGTGGAAGAGTTGGCTCTTCCCACGCGTGCAATCCAGCTTTCGGGCAAGGCGCTGAGTACCCGATGAAGCCGCTTCAGCGGAGCTGTGTGAAGCTGAAGCTGCGCACCAGGCTGGCACCTTGTGCCACCATATAAAAGCCATGGACATGACTACCCTGCAGGTCTTGAGCTGTACACTCAGTTCAAGGCTGGAGTGAATAAACATTTGAAGCATAAAGGGTTTTCACATTGGTGACACGTGTGTCAAAAAATTGATGCCCATGTCAAAATGCTCCATTGGGCATCATGTTGAATTTTGACGTGCATATCAAAAATTCTGATGCTGCCCAACTGTGCGTCATCAACATGAAAACCCCTATATGCTTGAGTTTTACTCCACTGCGGCAGTCCGGCCGAGCCCAGACTGCTTCCAACTGCGGTGCCGCACGTAGCGGCAGTTGTGAGGATGGGTTCTCCCGGGACCCGAACCGCACACAACAGAAAGCAGCAAGTCCCACACGACCAGGTCCTTGATCCTCACCTGTGAAGCTATTGTCGCAACACACCTGTTTCGCAACAGGCATTGTTCTGCTGTTTCCGCTCGTTTGTTTTCTGTTCAGCGCAATTCGTGCTTTTTTTCCTGCGCGTGCTCTGAGCGCACAGGAAATTGCACGTGGTTTCACCGGAAGTAGTTCATCCCAGGTTTGTTAGGCTGGCAATCTCCACCCATTCATTGAACTGTTTCATCAGGCCTGCGATGTACACCGAATGGGTCAGTCTACACTTTCATTCCCAGGCCATTTTCTCCACAAAAAGACGAAAACTTACGTTGCACCCCAGGATCAGACCCTGGATCCACCCTTGCTCTCTCACCTGCGTCCTGCACAGATCTGTGCTTGAACTCGGATTGGTTTCAAAGGAGCCGTGGTGTCCCGTCTCGGCCCCTGGATCCGTCCGGGGGGGGGGGGTCAGACTGATTGCCTCACTGTGCGCTGTTTCCACAGGTTGTTTGCGTTTGGAATCAAGCGTCGCAATTACCTTTGAAATTGCGAGAGATGCGCGTTCACGTACCTCGGGCCAATTTCCCAATGTCACGTGATTTCCCTGGAGCTCTTACCGAGTGGGTCCTGAAGGGGATCAAGGCTGGGCCTCGTGAGACGACGTCAACTCAGACAGGAGTGTCTTGGCCAATTATAAAGGGGTCAGAACTGCCTTCAGGTACGTCCAACAATCAGGTTCAAAACTTGACAATCCACAAAATGATTTTTTTCTGTGCGTGCAGCGCAATCGTGGGTGGGCCGGTGTGACGAATGTTTTCAAGGGGACCACGCTCTCAGACCACGCGAGCACACACACACACACACACACACACACGCACACACAGACACATTCGTGTACACGCACAAGCATACACACACCCCAAGACACGCTTGAACACACACACACACACACACACCACTCGTCAAAGTAGTTCAGGCACACACGTCTGTGTTTTGGCCTGACCAACGGTGATAGGCTTGTTTAAGGAGCCAGGGACCCTGAGACCTGCAACATCAAACTAAGAATCAACCATACAACAAGCGCGCGTTTCGTTCTCCTCTCTTCAATCTTCTTCGGTGGAATTGTTTTCAAAATTTTAAGTTTTTCCACAAAGCGCTCTGCGCTTCTCTGAAAGGCTTTTTGCTTTTTCCTGCCTTGAAAATTGTGTGCGCCGGAACAAACCAGTCAGCAAAACTGACGCAGGCGTTTTGAGATAAAAAGCGTCTTTTTGTTGGGTTCTGTGTGAAGCTGCACAGTGACAATGAGGCATTGTTGTTCTGCTGATGAACACGTCGAGTCGGGAATGCGAGGAGAGGAGTCAGCGGAGGAGTCCCGGTGTAACAGGACCACAACACGACCACACCATTTCTTACTCTCTGGCCCAACGGACCTTTTCTTCAGGATTGGGTGGGGGCCAGCCCCCTCCACCCCTCCCTCCACCAGGAAACCTCTTTCATTCAAATCTCGATCTGGGTCCGAGAACGGAGCGAGAGAAGCTGATACCGTCTTGATTGCGCGCGATCGTGGGCTTCTGTGCGCATGCGCGACTTTGGTGGTTGTGACGTCAGGGACGTTCATGCTGAACACGTCACTCTGCGGAAACATTACGCAAGACGTCGCTTGACGGCCATGTCTCACAAACGTAGCCTCTCGTACTCAGTGCATGGCGCGTGACTTTTTGGGGGCTTCGCATTGGGTGACACACAGTTGTATTTTTGGGCTCAAGGCAAAACTTCTTTGTTGGGCCCAGCAATAAATTTTGACGCCAGCGTCCACAATAAAGAGAGACCTCGCATCACGCGTGGAGTTCACGTTTGTGTAACGTGAGCTGCTTGTCGTGCTGCCCTGTGGGCTTCTGTTCCTCTGAATTAATTTCGAAGCAGCACAAGTTACAACCTCCTCATCACTCCGTCAGGCAGATTGGAGTTGACGCTCAATGGTTTCGTGACAACAGGTGCGGACATTTCTAAGAGCCAGGTTCCCACCACCTGTGTTTTCCCTGTAACCCGAGGGAACACATTCAGTTCAAAAGGTGCCCCCAACAGGGTTTTGCCCCTTGTTAACCAGTCGCTGAGCCGCCCCTGGAGTGACCAGTCCCCTGCCCCCACCAGCACGAGGCCTGCGGACCCATCCTGAGACGCACGTGCAGTCCTGACGTGTTTACGCAAAACTGTATCTGCGTGGGGCGGGCAGCAGGAGCAGCTGCACCCACGGGACACAGGCGAGGGCTTCATTGGGCTTCTGCCTCCTTGTCAACAGTGCAATTTGTGTTTCGTTGGTCATTGTGGAACGTGGCATTCTCTGTGTGCGCACTTGGATTTGTAGCTTTTTGTGCAAGATGCAGCACCATGTTTGTCATGGAAGGTCGCGCCTCCTGCACATTTTGAGCCCCAGAGGGCATATGTTTTAAATACCCAGCAACCCCTCCTCAAAACGACTGTGCACAGAATATGTACTCGGTGGGCGGACCCAGGCGAAGTGTTGCCTTTTCATTCCGTTGTTTTGTGAGTGACTGCGGTTCTCCACAGAGAACTAGCAGCAAACCCTGAATCTGTCTCCATGTACAAACGTGTGGATCCGGAACCCCTTGATTTGCTGATAAAATGTAGGGAATTGGCATTGGGGCCGGGTCCAACCCAGGCCCGATTGATGTCCAATCCAGGATGCGGGTAACAACCATTCAAAACAACCGGGCGTGGAGACCTGGGCGCACCCCTGGATGAAGCGATCCCGTCGGGACCGGACCCACCGACAGCTCCACTGTAATCCAGACCGGAAATGGACCCGCAGAGAAACCTGGGAAGAGACTTCCTGTCCCGAGGGACCCTGGGGCTGAGACTCCACCTGCACCTGCTGGTCTCCTTCCGCTGCAGGCATTCTGCAGGGGGAAGGGGGGTTCGCGCAGCCATTCTGCAAGAGGGGTTTGCTCTACAGGCGGCGATGCGTCACTTGGGAGATTTAGCAAATACATCCGCTCCTTTTCTGACGTGCCCCAATTGTCAGATCATTAACCCATACACAAAAAGAGTTTCCTGACAACTGGGACACAACACGTGTTGACATGGCAGTTGGTGCAGTGTTCTGTCCACCCCTTCCGCCATTCAGCAGGAGAATGAGTTCCTTCTTGATGCGAGAAACGTTGTTTGACCCACCAATACCATACAGAGCTGACAGGGCACCACGCCTCCAGTGAGAACTCAGCCATGCTGGATTCCCCTTAATCTCTTACTTTTGGTTGCATGAAGGGCGTGGGTGATCCTGGATCCGCTCTCACTCAGGATGCCTCCCAAATAGCCAGACTGCCACGTCTCATGCTGCTCAGATTGAGCAAAGCCGACAAAGACTGGAGAGCCCTGAAAAGCCTCCTCAGAACATTGAAATTGGAAGCACTGCAAATTCCCAGCAATCTGGTGTAATGAGGCTTCTTTCGGAATTTAACGTCCTCAAGTCTCGTGAGGAGGGAGGGCTGGCAGGGAATGAGGGGCTGGAGTCACTGGGGGGGGCAGGCACGGATGTAACAGCAGCCCCACCCACCCACGCCCCCCACGACAAAAACAACGAAATTGCGTGGAAGATAGAACTGCGTGTCAATTTGAGATTATTTTGATGTCGTGTTCTTTCTCATCCACCATGGCAGGCGTTTGGGACCCCTGACCAAAACCCTGGAACTGTCTCCAGGACTTCAGGATGTCTTTGATATTGTGAGGACTGAGATCTTCAAACGAACATGGAGGATCCAACACAAGGACCTGATTGGGACGAATAATGACCGGCTGAACTTGAGGCTCTGCAGACTTCGAGAGACATGGCGGGGAGGGGGGGTTGAAGAACCTTGTCCCAGTCCAGAGGATCCTATATTTGGGTTGGGTGTTTTGGGGACGACCTCATTCTTGCATGATTCGGCTGGAGTCGGATCTCTCCCTTCCAGGAGCCACAGGAGCTTCTCACGCACACACATGCTCACAAACACGCACACAGACACTCACACACACGCACACAGAGAGACACACGTGCGCACACACACACACACAACGACACACAGCTCCACACACTCACATGCACACTCACACTCACATGCACACACACAATCACACGCACACACACACTCACATGCACACACACACTCACATGCACACACACACTCACATGCACACACGCACTCAAATGCACACACACACTCACATGCACACACACACTCACACGCACACACACACTCACATGCACACACACACTCACATGCACACATGCACTCACATGCACACACACACACATGCACACACACACTCACATGCACACACACACTCACATGCACACACACACACT
>JAAUXT010065701.1_pt1 | contig 15639 bp, 11 predicted proteins | sample 7278171 | NCBI WGS metagenome assembly JAAUXT01 (sample SAMN14350112, study PRJNA611818) | marine sediment metagenome | isolation source: surface marine sediment (1.8m) | place: French Polynesia: Moorea | collected 2018-08 | reverse complement strand
TCCCTCCAAATCCCCCCTGGCCCCCCTTTGCTAAAGGGGGGAACAGTGTGTGCGGACTTGTGAGCAGAGGTACTAGTCATGGTGATGTTCCAGTGCTTCGCGTAATGCCACGATAGTGGCCTTCAATTGCGCGATTTCGTCATGGGCTGCCGATACGGCATCCTGTACGCTTTGCGCCTTGTCGATTTGCATGGCCTCGATCTGGCCGCGCATCGCGGTGATGGTCGATTTCAGTTGAGTGATTTCGTCGCCGGCCTCGGCCACCGCCTCCTGCACGCTTTGTTCCTTATCGATGCGACTGGCCTCCAACGCCTCCCGCAGCGCGGCGATGGTCTGCTTCAGCTGATGGGTCTCATCGCTATGGCTGGCGAGCGCCTGCTCAACGGCCTGGTCCTTGTCGAAGTGGGCGCTCTCCAGTTGCTCGCGCATGGCGATAATGGTGTCCTTGAGCTGCTGGATCTCCCGTTCCGCAACTTGGACCTCATCAAGCTGCCGTCTGGCGTCTGGCTCTATCATGGCTGAATCGCTCACCTCCTCTACTTAAAGGATAGCAGGCCGATGTTTGTAATGCCCGCCCCGGGGCATGATCGAATTTTTTACCATAAAAATGAAATCTTAGTGCCACTTGATATAATTATGTATATAGACTAAATATTCTGAAGATGCATCTTGTATTGTGGGTTGTTGGCGTCTTCCCGAGGCCATGTCGTCACAGGGCATGTAAGAGGGCTCAGCGCAAAGGCGATGTCGTAAACGGACCGCGATGCAAGTATGCATGGTAAGAGTGAGGGATGAGCATTGTAGATGTGCAAAAGGTAATTTTTCCGGCAGTTGTGCCCCGGGGCTTGCCCAGGCGCCGAGGGAGCAGGCCGGAGAATCAGGTCTGGGCATACGATGCCTGCTCGACAACGGCCCCGGGGCTGTGGCGATCGAGCCGGCATACCGCTAAAGGTAGGGCCTAATCATGACTGAAATCGATCAACGCGATCCGACCAACACCGCACAATCCGCAGAAGACAAACCCCTGGACGAAGAGGCGATTAAACAAGCGCCGAATCTGGATAAGGACGAGCTTGACGAGGCCAAGCTCGACGGCGTTTCAGGAGGAATGGCTGGCCAAGGATACACCCCCCCCGAATGCTGGGACGAGAATGGTAACTTTATATGTTAACCCGATAGGGGACAAATGAATCTGGCTTGGAGTAGGGCCTGATCACCCAGATCAGGCCCGTCGTTTCGGCCCAAGCTGCTCCTGGGACAAGCCTCAAAGCGACCCTTTTTCTTGCGCAGGGAGAGGGGTTTGAATCCACAACGCCGTATCCACAAGGCCCAAGGGACGTCGGTCGCCTCGGGATCAAAACTTACTCGGAATTATAACTACTATGCGCCGAGTTCTGTTTATTTTCAGCACCCTCAATGATAACGATGTCCAGTGGCTGACCCGCGTCGGCGAGCGCAAGCGCTTTGCCCAGAAAGAGGTTCTGATCCAGCAGGGCCAGCCCATCGCGGATGTCTTCATCCTGCTCGATGGCCAGCTTTCGGTGCGCATCAAGGCCGATGGCGGTGAGCAGGAGATCGCCGTGTTGGCGCCCGGCGAGGTCGTCGGTGAGTTGTCGTTTCTCGATACCCATCCGCCCAATGCGACCGTGGTGGCGAGCACCCCGGTGATCACCCTGGCCATCGCCCGCAGCGTCCTCAATGCCAAGCTGACCGCCGATACGGGCTTTGCCGCCCGCTTCTACCGGGCGCTGGGCATTTTCCTGGCCACCCGGTTACGGCAAACGGTCGATCGCATGGGGTTCGGCAGCGCGGACTCGCTGGCCGAGGATGAGCAGACCGCCGATGAGATCGACCCGGATCTGCTCGACTCCCTGGCCTTGGCGGGCAAACGCTTCGAGATGATCCTCGAGCATTTTCGAGATGGCTGAAGATAAGTCGATCTTCCGGGCCCGGGCGCTGGAGAAGCTGTCTTCGCCGGAGCAGTTGGATCAGCTGCTGCAGGTGGTCAATCGCAACGGCTGGCTGCCGCTGGCGGCGCTGGCGGTCTTGCTGGTTCTGGCGATTGCCTGGAGCATTTTCGGCCAGATACCGATCACGGTGGAGGGTCAGGGGCTGCTGGTCTACCCGCGCCGGGTGGTGTCCCTGCAAGCGCCCGCCGGCGGCCAGATCATTGATCTTAAGATCGGTGTCGGTGATTTCGTCGAGAAGGGCCAGCTGCTCGGCGTGCTCAACCAGCCCGAGCTCCAGCAGCTGCTCGAGCAGGAGCGTATCCGCCTATCGGAGCGGCAGGCGCGCGGCACTCAGGCGCTCGCGTTGCACACAAGCCGCATGGCGCTGGAGCGCAAGGCCATCGCTCAAAAGCGCGGGCTGCTCGAACAGCGCATCGCCCGGGGGCTGCGCTTGGCCCGGGAGCAGAAGGCCAGAAGCGATGCCTATCTCGCCCGGCAACGGGAAAACCTGGAGCAGCTCAACACCATATTGGCGGGGCTCGGGCAGTCGCTCGAGGCACTCTACCAGGGCTATAACGAGCTCAAGCGCAAGCGACTGATGACCGATGACATGGTGATCGATGCCCGCCGCACCGCCCTCGACAACGAGGTGCGCATCGCCGAGCTGGGGTTGCGCACCCAAGAGCTGGAGCTGAGCGAAATCAAGGCCGAGGACGCATTCGTCCAGCAGATGAACCGCGTCGCGGACTGGCGCTTCGAGCTGGAGGATCTCGCTATCCAGGAGGCGCAGCTCGAGCAGACGCTGCTCGAGGTGACCTCCAACAACGAGCTTCAGGAGCTCGAGCTGCGCAGGAACATCGCCCGCTACGAAAGCGAGCTCCAGGACAAGAGCCGGATCGTCAGCGAGTACCGTGGCCGCATCCTGGAGATCACCAGTGCGGTCGGCCAGATTGTGACCGCCGGTCATCGCCTCGGCGCCATCGAAGTCGAAGACCCCCGGGGGGAGCTGTTCGCGGTGGCCTACCTGAGTGTCGGCGATGGCAAGCAGGTGGAGTCCGGCATGGCGACCCGGGTGTCGCCCGATACGGTGCAGCGCGAGCGCTTCGGCAGCATGGTGGGGCAGGTGGTGTCGGTGTCGCGCTTTCCGGTCACCACCGATGCGGTCATCAACGTCGTAGGCAGCGCCGAAATAGCCAAGGCCCTGGTTCAGGACGGTCCCAGAATCGAGGTGTTCTCCCGGCTCGAAACCGATCCGGCGACGTCGACCCGCTACACCTGGACCTCGGGCGATGGGCCCGATATTACCATCAGCGCGGGCACCACCCTGACACTGCGGGCCATCGTGCGCCACCGACGCCCCATCACCTACGCCATTCCCTTGTTGCAAGGGTGGGGGCGCGGTGTCTGAGGTTTCGGCGGGCGCGGCGCACAGGCGGGTAAAGACGCCCACACTCTTGCAGCTGGAGGCGGTGGAGTGTGGCGCGGCCTCTCTCGGCATGATCTTGGGGTACTACGGGCGGATCGAGTCCCTGGCGGTGCTGCGGCGCGAGTGCGGCGTCTCCCGGGACGGCAGCAAGGCCTCGAGCGTGGTCAAGGCGGCGCGGCGTTACGGACTGCTCGCCAAGGGGTTCAGCAAGGACGTGGACCAGCTGCGCCAGTTGAAACCGCCGTTTATCGTCTTCTGGAACTTCAACCATTTCCTCGTCGTGGAGGGCTTCGGCAAGGACGAAGTTTTTCTCAACGACCCCGCCTACGGCCATCGCCGAGTCGATGCGCAGGAGTTCAGTACCAGCTTTACCGGGGTGGTGCTGGTTATGGAGCCCGGCCCCGCGTTCCGCAGGGGCGGCCGCCGGCCCAGCCTGGCAACGGCGGTGGCCGCTCGGATGCGCGGATCGTGGTCGGCGCTGGCCTATTGCGTCTTGGCCGGCCTGCTGTTGGTCGCGCCCGGTCTGGCCATTCCCGCGTTCAACCAGATTTTCATCGATAACGTCATCATCGAGGGGCGCGTCGACTGGCTGCGCCCGCTGATCCTGGTGATGGTCTTGGCGGTCTTGGCCCAGGCGCTGACCCGGCTCCTGCAACTGCGCTATTTGACCCGCCTCAAACTCAAGCTCGCCATCACACTTTCGAGCCGTTTCATGTGGCATATGCTCCAGTTGCCCGCGGCGTTCTACGCCCAGCGGTTTCCCGGCGAGGTGGCCAACCGCAGTCGCTTGAACGACAAGCTCGCCAATGTGTTGTCGGGCAAACTGGCGCAAACGCTCATCGATGCTGTGATGGCAGTGTTCTATGCCGCACTGATGTTTTTCTACGACGTCGTGCTCACCTTGATCGGCGTTGGCTTCGCCCTGGTCAACGTGGCCGTGCTGCAGTGGATCTCGCGGCGCCGAATCGAGGCGAACATGCGGGTCCACCAGGACTACGGCAAGGCTCAGGGGGTCGCCATCGCCGGGCTGCAAAACATTGAAACCATCAAGGCGGCGGGGATGGAGCCGGGCTTTTTCGCCCGATGGTCCGGTTATTATGCCAAAGGCATGAACGCCCAACAGGATCTCGAACTCTCCGGCCAGGCTCTCAACACCTTGCCCAGCTTGCTTACGAACTTGACGTTCGCCTCGATTCTGATCGTCGGGGGGGTTCGCATCATCAACGGTGAGCTCTCCATCGGCTCTCTGGTGGCCTTCCAGTTGCTGATGGCCAGCTTCATGACGCCGGTCAACGGCCTGGTCGATCTGGGCCGTCTGATCCAGGAGCTGCACGGTGACCTTCAACGGGTGAACGACGTGCTGGACTATCCATTGCCCACGCAGCCCCAGCCGCTCGTTAGCGACGAAGAGCGCCCCGACTCGCCGCGCCTGAAGGGCTATATCGAGCTCAGCGACATCAGATTTGGTTACAATCCCTTGGAAGCACCGCTCATCGAGGACCTGGATTTGAAAGTCATGCCCGGCCAGTGGATCGCCCTGGTAGGGGGGAGCGGCTCGGGCAAGAGCACGATCGCTCGCCTGATTACCGGGGCTTATCAGCCCTGGTCGGGAGAGGTCCTGTTCGACGGAGTGCCCCGGGAGCAGATTCCCCGGGAGAAGCTGACGCGCTCCCTGGCCGTCGTCGAACAGGATATCGTGCTCTTTGGCGGGAGCGTGCGGGAGAACCTGACCCTGTGGGATGACACGGTGCCCGATGACGATCTGGTGCGGGCGTGCCAGGATGCCATGGTGCATCAGGCCGTGCGCCAGCTCTATGGCGGTTATGACAGCCTCCTGCTGGAGGGCGGCGCCAACCTGAGCGGCGGCCAGCGTCAACGGCTGGAGATTGCCCGCGCCCTGGTGAGCAATCCCTCCATGCTGGTGCTTGACGAAGCCACCAGCGCGTTGGATCCGGATACCGAAAAGCTGGTGATGGAGCGGCTGCGGGCCCGGGGCTGTAGCTGTATCGTGGTGGCCCATCGTCTGAGCACGATCCGGGATTGTGACGAGATCATCGTGCTCGAGCGGGGCCGGGTGATCGAGCGCGGCGACCATCACACGCTGTGGTCCGCTGAGGGCGCTTACGCGGCGTTGCTCCGTGCCGACGAGGCTGCCGTGGCCGGGGAGCTTGATGCAAGAGCCACGTGAAGCAACGATCCGTTTGCGCCGAGGCGTCCCTGGTTACAGATCGCTTGGCAAGTCGGGTCTGGCCGTGCTGGATGAGCGGCAGCGGAGCGAAATCCGGCATCGCGATCGGATCCAGCGCGACGAGGAGCAGCGCAAGTTTCAGGATGCGCTCGGCACGATGACCGCGGTGCTCGACCCGCATCCGGTCCCATTGCGAGAGCAAGCGCCGATGCTGAGCGTGGTCACGGCAGTAGGTGAAGCGTTGGGCGTCGCCATTCGGCCGCCTTCTATCCACCTTGCGGGCGGCGATGCCTCGAACCTCTCCCTCCAGGCCATTTGCCGCGCATCCCGGGTGCGTTACCGCAATGTGTTATTGAGAGGCGAGTGGTGGAAAAAAGACTGCGGCCCCCTGGTCGGGCGCTTACAGGAGGATCAGCGTCCTGTGGCTCTGTTGCGTAGCGGCAATCGCTACGACATTGTCGATCCCCGGTCCCGGGCACGTACGCCGGTTGACCGCCGGAGCAGCGGCCGGTTGGCGCACACGGCCTTCATGCTCTACCCGAGTTTGCCGGACAGCCTGGACCGGGTCGCCGGGCTGGTTAAATTCGCCCTCAAAGACAGGCTCGGTGATGTCGCTTTCGTATTTGCCGTGGCCATGCTCAGCGCATTGCTGGGCATGCTGACGCCTCAGGCGGTGGCCATGGTCATGGACACCGCCATTCCCGATGCCAATGAAAGGCTGCTCGTTGAGTTGGCGCTGGTGCTGATCGCGGCCGCTTGCGGTCGAGCGGTGTTCGAGCTGGCTCAGGGCATGGTCAGCGTCAGGGTTGCGGTCACCATGGAGTCAACGGTCCAGCCGACGTTGTGGGATCGGTTGCTGAACCTGCGGGCCGCTTTCTTTCAGCGCTACACCAGTGGCGATTTGCTCTCTCGGGTGATGGCCGTCAGAGAGATATCGAAGACGCTCAATGGTGCGACGCTGCGTAGCCTGTTGTCCGGCACCATGGCGTTGTTCAATCTGGGTTTGCTGTTTTATTACAGTCCCCGTCTGGCCATTATCGCCCTGGTGTTCGGCTCGGGTGTCGCGGCAGTGACGTTGCTGAGCGGCTTTTTTCTCAGGCGCTACAACAATGCTCGCATAGCCCTCGAAGGCGGCTTTTTCGGCTTCGTCGTGCAATTGGTCAACGCCACGGGCAAGATCCGCAGCGCCGGGGCGGAGCATCGTGTCTTTGCGGTCTGGGCCAAGCGTTATGCGCAGCAGCTGCTGTTGGTACGCAAGGCGACCAGCGTGCAGAATGGCATGCTCGTGGTCAATCAAGTGTTGCCCAACGTCAGCTTGATTCTGTTGTTCTGGTTCGGCGCGGGCCTGCTCGAGGATGTCGATGGCCTCAGCCCGGCCCAGTCCCTGAGCCTGGGTGTCTTTCTGGCTTTCAGCGTGGCGATGGCGGTGTTCATCGCGGGCATCACGGCGCTGAGCAATACGCTGCTGGACGCCATCGACATCGTCACTTACGGCAGGCGGATCGAACCGTTGCTGCGTGCAGAGCAAGAAGTGCAGGCCTCGAAGGCCGACCCCGGGGAGCTTACCGGGGAAATTGCCCTGTCCCACGTGTACTTCAGCTACAATGAGCAAGGGCCGACCGTGCTTCGCGACGTCAGCATGCGGGCCGAACCGGGGGAGTTCGTCGCCTTGGTAGGCACCTCCGGCAGCGGTAAAACAACCATCTTTAGGCTGTTGCTGGGGTTTGACGTACCCCGGGCCGGGGCCATTACCTTCGATGGCCGGGACAGCAACGGTCTTGATATCACCGCGATCCGTCGGCAGATGGGGATTGTCTTGCAATCGGTGCGTATCACTAGCGGGTCTTTGCTCGAGTGCATTGGCGCCGGACAGCCGATTTCCCCGGATACGGCCTGGCAGGTTGCCGAGGATGTCGGACTTGCCGAGGATATTCGAGCCATGCCCATGGGCATGCACACCTTCCTCAGTGAAGGTGCGGTAAGCCTATCGGGGGGGCAGCGTCAACGCTTGCTGATCGCCCGAGCACTGGCCCATCAGCCCAAAATCCTGCTGATGGATGAGGCTACCAGCGCGCTCGATAACAGAACACAGGCTATCGTCAGTGCCAGCTTGCGCAGGCGCAAGGTTACCAGACTGGTGATTGCCCATCGCTTGAGCACCGTGCAGGATGCTGATCGGATTTACGTTCTCGACCGAGGGCAGATCGTACAAGTCGGCACATCGAGGGAGCTGATCCATCAGGATGGCGTGTTTGCTACGCTCATGGCTCGGCAGATCGCCTAACCGCCGCCGCCGATACGCGCCCATTAACCCGATGTTTGCCGTTGTGCCGTCTCCCGGCTTATACCCAATGGTCAGAACGGTATCAGCCGGATATCTACCGCGATCTCACCGGATGGAAAGAGCGCGTTTAGTTTCCTATTCTTAAAGAAGATTATTGTAAAGATGGGTAACGCTACATGATGTTCAAACAGACCGATAGCCAGCTCAAGAAGATCCTCTGTGTTGGCTCACCGAATGATATCTACCAGGAGATCAGAGCGATCATCAAGCTCATGGATGATGGTTTCGAGTTCGCGTTCTTGGATAAGGCTTTTGCCGATGTCGAGAAACTTTTCAGGGGTGAATATCCCGGTTACCGAGCCAGTAACACTAAATACCACGATTTTCCGCACACCTGCGCGGTGACCTTGGCCTCGGCGCGTCTTTTCCATGGTCAGTCTTTGTTGGGCCGTCAGGTTTCGGCCAAGGTTCTCGAGTTGGGGGTGCTGGCTGCCCTTTTCCATGATGCCGGACTGATTCAGGAGGCGGACGACCGGCAGGGCACTGGTGCCAAGTACACCATTGGCCATGAACAGAGGAGTATTCGCCTGGTGAGCCATTATCTGGCTGAGAACGGCCGTTGCCCAGAGGCTATGGAGGCTTGCGCCCAAATGATTCGCTGTACGATCCTGATTCAATCGCCGCAAGAACTGACCTTCAGCTGCGAGGGGGTTAAACTGGCGGGTTTCATTTTGGGCTCTGCCGATCTGCTGGCCCAGATGATGGAGCGCAATTACCTGGAAAAACTACCGCTGTTGTTTGCCGAGTTCCAGGAGGGCGGCATTCCCTATTATTCAAGCCCGATGGAGCTTTTCCAGAAAACAGGAGGGTTTTATCGGACAGTTTTTTTAACGAGAATGAATCAGGGATTCCAGGGGGTGGCCAACGCCATGAAGCTGCACTTTAAAGCGCGGTGGGGTGTTGATGAGGATCTGTATATGCAGTCTATTGTCAATCAAATAGACTATCTCAGCCGGATCACCGCACAGTGTCAGGACGACTATGATTGTTTGTTAAAGCATTTACACCGTGGTGTGGAATGACAAGTCACCCTGCGCGAATGTGCCTTATTACCCTAAATCCCTGGATTTTTGAACCATGCGAAACCTGGGAATCGATCTATACTTAAAAGCATAAAGACGTTCCCGTTGTGCCAATCATCGCCTCAACAAGAATATCCATTATCTTAATGCGGTTATTCGTTATGGTTGATTTAAACAGGGTCAATAGTGCTAAAAAGATCATTGAACAACGCATACGAACCCGAAGGCAACGCTGTAGCTTGGGTATTCTCCTCGGTCTCCGGGCCGCTTCAAAACCGTTAACGTTGGCGAATTTTCCCCGGGTGGCCTTGCTGCTCACTCTGCTGCTGTTTGCCTCAATTACATCCGTCTCCGCCGCCGCTGTCGAACGCCTGTCAGTCGTCTATTGCGAGAACTGCGTCCCGTTCCATTATAGGGACAATGACGGCAAGCCCGCTGGACTGATCATCGATTATTGGCATCTCTGGTCCGAGAAGACGGGCATCTCTGTCGATTTTGTCGCCGCACCCTGGAACGAAACCCTTAAAATGGTAGGCGATGGTGTCGTGGACGCCCACGCCGGCTTGTTCTTCAGCGAAGAGCGTGATCAATACCTCGATTACGGGACGCCACTGCGCCAGACCGACACCCATGTCTTTTTCCATCAGACCATCCCGGCCACCACCCATTTCCAAGAACTGGCCGCCTATCGCATCGGCGTCGTGAGCGGCGATTACGTCGAGGGCTATCTTAAGGAACACGTGCCTGACGGTCTTATCGTCGGTTACACCGATTATGCAGCCATCATTGAAGCCCTCCGGTCAGGGGCGCTGAAAGTCTTTGCCGCCGATACGCCAACGGGTCTATACCATCTCAAGCAAGCGGGTCTGCTGGCCAGCTTTTCCTACGTCGCCGACGGTCCTCTCTACCGCAGCGACTGGTTCACCGCGGCCAGGGAGGGTGACGCCGCCACCATCGAGATGATCAACCAGGGCATGGTCCGGATCACCGATGCTGAGAAACGCGAGATCGGCCGCCGCTGGGTCGGTGACTCCCGGGACCAGGACAAGGGTGACGTCCTGGTCATCGCCATGGATCGCGGTTATTCGCCATTCACGTTCATGAACGCCCAGGGCCAGCCGGCTGGCCTGTTCGTCGATATCTGGCGGGCATGGGCCGACAAGACCGGACGCAAGATCCGTTTCCGCATCTCCGGTTGGGCGGAGACCCTGCAAGCCCTCGAGATGGGTGAGGCGGACATTCACTCGGGACTCTCCTACTCCGATGCGCGAGCCCAATGGGTTGGATTTTCCAACCAGATCTACCGGACCGCCTCGCGAGTCTATCATCGGGCCGGGGAGGGGGTGCCCGCCGATATCGGCGCCTTCGACGACCGTGTACTCGGCGTTGAAGCGGACACCTACCAGGAAGCGGAAATTCACAGGCAGTATCCTGGGATCAGATTGCAGTCCTATGCAACTTCCACGGAACTCGTTCGTGCTCTGGTCTCCAAAGAGATCGACGCCGCCCTGAAGGAGGATCGGGTTATGGATACGATTCTTCGGAATATGGGGTTGCAAGGTAGTATCGTCGCCCGTCCGGAGCGCTTGCTGATCAGCACCATCCATGCCGGTGTGCTCAAGGATCGCACCGAGTTGCTTGCGGAGATGAACGCGGGATTGAGCCAGCTCACGGACAATGAGCTGGCCAAGATCGAAGCTCGCTGGATAGTTGATTCCGAGCATCGGTTCCATGGCCGGGGGATGAATGATGCCGATGTCGGACTGACCCGGGCCGAGCGGGTCTGGCTCAACGATCATCCGCTGATTCGCCTGGGTGCGGATCAGGCTTGGCCTCCCTATGAATACGTGGATGGCAGTGGCGCGCACCGGGGACTCAGCGCCGGGTTCGTCTCCCGCATCGGGGAGATCCTGGGCATCACCTTCCGACCGCCCGAGCCACTTCCCTGGGCGCAGACGGTTGAACATGCGAAGACTGGTCGATTGGATCTGCTCGCTGCAGTGGCGCCAACCCCGGAGCGGGCGAAATTCCTCATCTTCAGCCACCCCTACATGAGCTGGTTCAACGTGATTGCCACCCGCTCCGATACGCCAGGCATCGCCGGTGTCGAGGATCTGGAGGGCAAGCGCGTGGGCGTGGTCGAGGGCTACGTGATTCACGAGATCCTCTCACGCGAGCATCCCGATGTCGAGATCATTCCCTACAAGGATATCCCTGAAGGATTGCGGGCACTGACCAATGGCACCCTCGATGCCTTCGTCGACTCCCCCGTGACCATCAGCCACTTCAGCCAGCAGATGCAGCTCGATGACGTTGTATTGGTTGCGGCGACACCTTACAAGTTGGAGCTTGCTCTGGCCGTGCGCAAGGATTGGCCCGAGTTGGCGGCCATCCTCGACAAGGTGTTGGCGAAAATTTCGCCCCGGGAGCGACAGCGCCTACTGGAGGCCGCTGGCCTGTCGGCCAGTGTTGAGCTCGTCAAGACCACCAAGCCATCCGGGCAGCTCCTGTCCCTCGAAGAAGCGTTGATCCTGGCGATCGTCATTGTAATCATCGTCGGTGTGAGCCTGATCCTGATGCGGATTATTCGAACTCAACAGAGGCCCTTGTTCCAAAGCCTGCGGGGCAAGAGCATCTTGTTCATAGCCGGCGTATTCCTCTTGATCGGGGGAATGACCATTTGGACGTTGGCTTTCGTCGGCGAGCGTATCTCTACTCAGCTTGGCCAATACGTCGCGCAACGCCATGTGCTCTGGCATAAGGAGAAAGTGCTCGGAGCCGTTCAGCGTGAGCTGGCGTTGGCCAAGCAGATGGCCGAATCGCAAGTGCTGCACCGATGGGCAATGGATGAAACCAATCCCATGGTTGCCGTGGCGGCCCAGGAAGAGCTGCAACGCTACCACGATAACTTCAAGGCCCAGTCCTATTTCATCGGTTTGACGAAATCGAAGCACTTTTTCTTCGCTAACGAGAAGGCCACAAAAGTCGAGTTGGAAGTCGTCGATACCCTGTCCCCCGATGACGAGGACGACATCTGGTTCTTCAAGACGATCAAGGATAAGGCGCCCTACAACCTCAATGTCGACCACAACGTTCAGTTGAGTGTCACCAACCTGTGGGTGAACTACGCCATGCGTCGCAGCAGTGAAACCCTTGGCGTTGTCGGTACCGGTATCAGGCTGACCGAATTCATCAACGATTTCGTATCTCAGGAAACCAAGGGCATCACCTCGATGATGATCGACGGTGGTGGCGCCATCCAGGCCCACATGGACCCGGCTCAGATCACCCACAACGTGCTGGGGCAGGAAAGCGGCGAGTCCGTCGGCATATGGCGCTTGCTCTCCTTGAGCGACGATCGTAAGACGTTGCGCCGCAATATGGCGCAGCTGCGAGAGGGTACGAGTGACGCGGCAACCTTTTTCCTCGAGCTCGACGGCAAACGAACCCTCGTAGCGATGGCCTATCTGCAGCCCTTGAATTGGTACACATTGGCTTTGTTCGAGCCCGGTAGCATGGTTGGGCTTCACGAGATGGGCACGCTGGTTGCCGTCCTCGGCATTTCCCTACTCATTACGGTCATCGCTTTCATCATCGGGCAAAATCAACTGATCGTTCATCCCCTGGATCAATTGAGCCGTGGGGCACTGCGCATGTCGAGCGGAGACTATGACGTTCGGCTACCGGTCGCTCAACGGGATGAAATCGGTGACCTGACCCAGATCTTCAACGGTATGGCCACAATCATCGCCGACTACACCGGGAACCTGGAAAACAAGGTGGCCGAACGTACTCACGAACTGTCCGAAGCCTATGGCGTGATCAGGGGCTCGATCCAGTACGCCTCCCGGATTCAGCATTCGGTGATTCCAGATACCTCGCTCCTCGAAGAGCATGTGTCCGGCTATTTCGTGTATTGGGAGCCCCGTGACGTGGTTGGCGGGGATATTTATTGGAACTACACCTGGGGCGACGGCTTGCTGGTGATTCTCGGGGACTGCACCGGCCACGGCGTTCCCGGCGCTTTCATGACCCTGATCGTTACGGGGGCGCTCAACCGGGCGAGGATGGAAGTGCCTCAAGGGGATATTGCCGCTCTCGTACAACGCATGCACCAGCTGACGCAGATCACCCTGCGTCAGAACACGGGCCACAGCGAATCCGACGACGGCATGGAGCTGGGTGTTTGTTATCTCCCGTTCGACATGAGCTCTCTGAAATTTACCGGAGCCCGCTTCGAGCTTTTTATCCTCGACAATGGCCAGGTCAAGGTGATCAAAGGCACGAAACGTGGCATCGGTTACTGCAGCATCCCGTTGACTCAGGAGTATGGTACTCAGACCATTTGCGTGCATAAAGGCATGCGCTTTTATATGACCTCCGACGGTCTGATCGATCAGATCGGTGGCCCGAAGCGGCGTTCATTTGGCAAGAATCGGTTCAAGCAGCTGATCGTAGCCATGGAGCACCTGCCCATGAAGGAGCAAAAGGAGCGCTTGCAAAGTACACTGCAAGACTTTCAGGGCCAGGAGATGCGCCGCGATGACGTTTCCGTGATTGGCTTCGAGATCTAGTAACCATCAGCCATCGATTCACTTAACCACATGAGAAAGGTCCATGCTAGCGAAAGACCAATATGACATCCGTCAGCATCTGCACGACCAAGGCATCCTCTTCTGTTACAGCGGCTACATGAATGAAGCGATTTTGTCCGGCATTGGCCAGGCTATCAAACAGAAGCTGGCCACGGAGGAAACGGATGGTAAAACCATCCGGGGGGTGTTCGGAATTTTCGTCGAGCAGATGCAGAACGTGATCCGCTATTCCGCCGAACGCGCCTCCTCCGGTATTGTCGACCCCGAAGGCTCCGCTTTGAGCTATGGCCTGCTCACCGTGGGCCGGGTATCGGATGCTTATTTCGTCACTTGTGGCAACAAGATCCAGAGCGGTGACGTAGCGCGCCTACGTGATCATCTCGGTGCCATCCAGCATCTGGATCGCGATGCACTCAAGGCCCTCTATAAACAGATCCTCCGGGGGGAGATCCCGGAGGGCAGCAAAGGAGCGGGAGTGGGATTCATCGACATTGCCAGGAAGGCCTCACGACCTATCGAGTTCGACTTCATAGAGCTCGATGCCGATTACGCCTATTTTTGCTTGAAAGCCTATATCTGAAGCGACGGAGGTTATCCCGTGGAAAACATTAAAATCAATCGGACTGAACGTTCTCCGGAAATTGATTTCAATTTTCAAGGCAACGTTTTCGCCATGCGAGGGGAATCCTATCCGGAGGATGTACCCAGCTTTTTCGGTCCCCACATTGCCGCCCTGGAAAACTACCTCGACGGGCTCACCGACGAGGCGATCGAATTCAATTTTGAAATGATCTATTTCAACAGCACCAGCGCCAAGGTGTTGATGAAGCTGTTCGACCTTCTGGATGCCACCGCAGAAAAAGGCGTCGCCGTCACCATCAACTGGTATTACGACCCCGACGACGACAACATGCAGGAACTGGGCGAAGAGTTCGGCGAAGATCTGGAAGCAGCTGCGTTCCATATCAAGCCGTTGGAATCCTGAGATGAGTTATGATCTTTTCGCGGAGGAAGAGGAGTCCATCCGTGTCGCCCAAGCGTTCTTGGACAGCGGCCAGATTCGCGCCCAGGAGGCTCGGGAGGCTTATTCGCAGCTCCTGAAAAACTACAAAAAGCTCTTCAAATCGACCAAGCGGCTGATGCGGCTTTCCGATCGCAACGAAAAAAGCCTCAAAGAGGTCACGACCTCCTTGGACGAAAAAAACGCCATGTTACAGCAACTTTCCGGCCAGTTAGCCAAATACCTCTCGCCCCAGGTTTACGAGTCGATCTTCAGTGGCGCCAAGGAGGTTCGCATCAGTACCGAGCGGAAAAAGCTCACCGTCTTTTTTTCCGACATCAAGAATTTTACGGCTACCACTGACGATTTGGAGCCCGAGGACATCACCTTCCTGATCAATGACTACCTGACTGAAATGTCGAAGATCGCCCTAAGGCACGGCGCGACTATCGACAAGTTCATTGGCGATGCGATATTGATCTTTTTTGGCGACCCTACCACCAAGGGCGTACAGAAGGATGCTCTGACTTGTGTCCGTATGGCCATTGAGATGCAGCGCCGGATGATGGATCTGCGCGCCAAGTGGACGGAAATGGGCTACGCCCGTCCCTTTCAGATGCGAGTGGGGATCAACACCGGTTACTGCAATGTCGGTAATTTCGGCAGTGATGACCGGATGGACTATACTATCATCGGCAACGAGGTGAACCTGGCTTCGCGTCTGGAGCAGATCGCGGATCCCGATGGCATCACCCTCTCCTATGAAACCTATGCTCTGGTCAAGGAGTACGTCGATACGGAACAAGGCGAGCCGATCATGGTTAAGGGTATCCATCGCCGGATCACTCCCTACAAGCTGCTGGGCATTTTTAAGAAGGTCAATGCGCAAGAGCGCTTTATCCGAGTCGAGAGCGATGGCATGCGGCTTTTTCTTGATCTGGACAAGCTGAATGAAAATCAACGCACCGATGCCGTCCGGCAGATGGAAAAAGCGCTGACACGGTTGCGGGGAAAGAGCAGCGATTCAGAGCGTTGAAAAAAATTAAAATCAATGCGTTAAACTATAGCCTGAAAAACATTTTCGCGGCTATTCTACCCTGTCAGGGGGGCTCCGT
>JAAUXT010009232.1_pt1 | contig 15641 bp, 21 predicted proteins | sample 7278171 | NCBI WGS metagenome assembly JAAUXT01 (sample SAMN14350112, study PRJNA611818) | marine sediment metagenome | isolation source: surface marine sediment (1.8m) | place: French Polynesia: Moorea | collected 2018-08 | reverse complement strand
GTTACATAAGGCAGTTGGCAGTTTTACTACAGGTCGCGTGCCACCAATCGATAGAGTCTCGGTGGACAGAAACATGCTCAGTCTAAGGAAATAGTGATAGAACCTCGTACAGGCAAGACCTGCTGAGCCAAAGGGTGTGATCAGCAATTGTGAAAATCTTCACAGTGCAAAATGGTGACTTTGTTGGGGCCAGGCCAGGTCATGCATCGCCCCTCGACGATTCTGTTCTTACGCATGCGGGCAACACGGGCAAGTCCTGTGCTATGTGCGTTGCATTCTCTTGCACACTGGGTCTCGTATCTTGGACGACCACACAGCCCTCATTAACTTGAACATAGAGGGATGTAACGTGTGATTCATGTGGTGCGGTGCAAACCCGATCAGTCTTCCCGTTGCAGACTTTGGCCTGGTGACGTTCCGACAAAGCGACGAGGACGACATTGAGAACGAGAAGGCGGACGAGCGGCGGGCCCAGGCGGGACGCGTCTACCTCGCCCCGGAGGCTCGGCCCCCGCCCCCGGGTGCGTCCGCCCTGCCGCCGGCCCCGCCCACACCCGCCCAGGACATCTACGCCCTCGCCATTATCCTGGTGGAGATAGCGACGAGAGACGATCCGTACGGGGTAAGTCTCCGTCTGTGGATCCAGGGGTCGAACCAAGAAGGTTTTTTGGGACAGACTCTCTTTTCTTGAGAGAAGTGTGTTAGCCAGAAGAAAGAATCTGGTTTGCTTCCTTTTGACACGATGGGGTGTTTTCAGGCGGGTGCGGGCCCGGAGGACGTGGGTCCGGACTGGAAGCCTCCGCTGCCGCAGCTCGACGAGCCGCCGGGGAAGGAGGAGCAGCCATCCGGCGAGAACGCCTGCCCCTGCCCCGAGGAGTTCTGCAACGTGAGTCTTTCTTTCTCGTGCAGTCACCAACACAAAGATACAAAGACATGTGCGTGTGTGTGCACACTCAAGCACCAACACACGCACACACAGGCACATACGCGCGAAAGGAAAAGTGAGGCAGAGAGAGAGAGAGAGAGAGAGAGAGAGAGAGAGAGAGAGATGGTTAGATGGTTGGATGGTTTTGACAGGCGATATATGAGCGGAAACGGTCAGAATAATGTGAAGCCAACACACACGCCTCACATAAGTCCCACGGAGAACATTTTGCCAAGGCTTATTTGTGACCCGTTCTTCCCGCAGCTGATCGCGCGCTGCTGGAGCGACGACGCGACGCAGCGTCCGAGCGCGGACGGCGTCAGGAAGACGCTGCGTCGGATCAACCCGAACCGACAGAGTCCGGTCGACATGATGATGGCCATGGTGATTGCGCAACTCACTCTCACTGCTGAAAATTTTGCAGCAGATTTTATGGGGCTGTTAGGTCGGTCAAGGGACTCACAAGCAGAACCAACTCGCACGCTGGTCCAGGGGACTGACTCACAGGTCTATCCCAAAGACTCACTCACAGAATAGAGACTCACTGCTGCTGAGCTATCAAGGGACTGACGTTCAGATCCTGGGACCCACAGAGAAATCCAGCTGGGGGACTCGCGTGCAGATCCAGAGAACTCACGCAGATCCAGGGGACTCTCATGGAGATGTGCAGAATGACACGCGTCGTTCTTCGCTTCTTTTCCCTTGCGTGTGCACGGGCAATTCCATCTCACACGACACGAGCAAACCACGTGACATCATCGCGGTTTGCATCTCACTGCAGATGGAGAAATACTCGAAGCACCTGGAGACACTGGTCGGGGAGAGGACAGCAGACCTCATCCACGAGAAACAGAAGACGGACAGACTCCTCTACAGTGAGTGTTGCGGATGGGCGGGGACGAGCAGGCGGCGGGTGGGCGGGGTGGCGAGGTGGGCGCGGGAAGGGATATGTGAGGATGCACGCGGTGACCAGGGCAAGCCCCGGCGGAGCGCAGGGTTGGTGGAACTGGGTGTTGGACGGAGAAAAGATGCATGCATCTTGATTCATCATCCATTGTTTTACTTGGCACACGACAGTTTTTCTCTGCATGTCAATCTGAATGAAGTAGATTCAAAATGCACGCACACTCACCGACACCACACACACACACCACGCACACACCACACGCACACACCACTGTGCTACGTACAGGCATGCTGCCCATGTCGATCGCGGAGGACCTGAAGCACGGACGCACCATCGAGGCGGAGGAGTTCGCCTCCTGCTCCATCTACTTCTCAGACATCGTCGGCTTCACCGCGCTGTCCGGCGGCTCCACCCCGAAGCAGGTGAGGAGCTGGGGTGGGCTGGGCTCGGCTGAGTGGATGTAGGTAGGTGAGGACGGAAGATATCGTGAGCGTGGGTGGGGTTGGGCGAAGCTGGATGGAGGGAGGCAGGGCGGTAAAGGTTGGGAGGAGTGGTGGTGTCCGGCGGCGTTGTTTGGGGACGGGGAGACGTGCAGGTGTGGGGCTCCAACCTCTTCGGACGCATGCAGCCTACGCAACTTCACCCCCGAGTAGACAACGACACACTCAGGAAGTGAGGTCCAAAGGACGTAGAGGAATCCTTTATGCCCTACCTCACCTGGGTCTGACGAGTGCCTTCGTACTCAATTCCGCAGATTGATCTTCGGAATCGCTTGACCTTTGTGACCCCGCAGGTGGTGGCGCTGCTGAACAAGCTCTACATCACGTTTGATGACGTCATCGATAAGTACGACGTCTACAAGGTGGAGACCATCGGGGACGCCTGTGAGTCCGTCACTTCCGCTTTCACTTTCCCCAGGGGGAGCATGTGTGCACTTTTGTGTGCGGCTTCTGCCTTGAGACAGGCACTTACACAAACAGAACTGAGCTTCTGGAGTTTGAGCCATGTCCTGGAGAATTCACGTTCTTGGCGTTCGAACCAAGATCCTGAAGACTTTCGGAGTTCAAAACATGGTTCCAACCATGATTCTCTGAAAAGAAAAGATTCTGGAGTTCAGACCTTGGTTCACTGCGTTCCTATGGATAGGCCAAGGTTCTGTGCAATACACTGTACTGTGGTTTGAACTGGTCACGGTCCTGACCCAAGGAACAATTAATCTTTGTTGCAGACATGGTGGTGTCGGGGGTGCCGCGGCGGAACGGGGTGCAGCACGCCGGCGAGGTGGCGCGCATGGCGCTGGAGCTGGTCGAGACGTGCCGCGCCTTCGTCATCCCGCACCGCCAGGGGGAGTCACTCGTCATCCGGGTCGGCATCCACTCAGGTGAGTGGGCATTTGGGTGGGAGTGGGCAGGGGTAGCTGGGGGTTGGGGGTTGTTTGGTTGGGGTCTGTGGACCAGTCAACAGGTGAGATGGGGTGGGGGTTGGTGTCTGGGTGAGTGAGTGGGCAAGATGCCTGCATGCAGTTGGGTCGCGTTGGGCGGAGTGGTTGAGTGGTTGTGAGTTGGGACAGGGACATGAGTGGCAGCGACACACGTGCGTGTGCTCGTGTGTGCGAAGCATCGCTCAATTTCACGCGATTATTTTTTCCTCGCGCGCGGCTGCAAAGTGACTTTTGCTGGTGGTCCTCTGCAGGATCATCCAAATGCATGCAGTGCAGTTGTGGTGCTGCACGCAGAAAAACGTGTACAAGACACGTGTGTCACTTTGTTGTTTCGGGAAAATCTTTTTGAGAAGCAGACGACATAAGCGATGTTTTTTCCGCGGATCAGTTTTTCGTTTTCCTCCTGTGCATTCGCGCCTTTTCCGACAACGCACGCGCCGGCATGCAGAGCGCACTGTGTTCATATCTCTCCGGCTCATCAAACCGCATCTTGATTGAAGTGCGACTCAGCACAAAGTACACACCACGTGTAAAATAAATAGGACACCTTCTTTTTGAGATTTCTGTTTGTGCTCCAGTAACTTTTGCTCTCTTTAACATACTTGTGCGAGACACCATTTTGCGCATGAAACCGGCGTGTGTGTTTTCGTGCAGATCAAACGTTCCTCAAACTGTTGCAACTTATATAGGGACCAAATAGGTGAGCAACACTTTTCTTGGCAAGTTTGGAAGTTGGAAAAGTTTGAGTGATAAAGACTGGACAAAAGCGCAATCATTAGGCCAGCACGACAGATCTGCAGAGATAGCACAAATGGGGCATTGACTCAACACCTCGTAAATCACCGCAACCGCATGAGATAAAAGTTTCACTTGGACAAAAAGTGACGACGCTGGACCGGCCGACGCCTTCACTGTTTTCGCGTTCTCATGCGGAGAAGAAATGGAGATTTCGACACCATTAAGATCAACTGGGGTGAGTAACACTGAAACAATTCGCACAGACGAACCTGTTGTTTACGCCGATCCCAACACTTTCTGCAATGCCAATTGAAATGCACGAAGTGACGATCAGCCAAGAGAAAACTGCATGCAGCGAGCGACTTTCGAAGTGGGCATGCAGTTCGAGGTTGTTTTGCTGGTCTGACTTTGTGAACACACACACACACACACACACACACACATGCACACATACGCGCGCACACACACGCACAGAGTGTAGAAGTGCAGACCACACTGCACGGCAGTGCCCTTCAAGCTAGTTGTCCTTCAGAACTCTGAACCTTTCATAACCGAAGGACTTCAAAGAAAAGGAGCATTGTGTCTGGCTCGATCGATAGCATTTGAACTGACTCGAAATGAGTTTTGCGCCTGGGTGCCACGCGCCATGTATGACAAAACGCAGGGGACAACTGTCTTGATCATTGATCAAGGGGGCCTGACATGTGTTCAGTAGCTCACACTTTGAAACAACCACAGGGCGATCACCATTTCTCAGTTCTTTTGTAGGAGAGAGATATTCGGGCGCAACAAATTCTGTCTTTCTGTTCACGTGTTGGAGAGTTTGACCACACGATTGTTTCCTTCCCATCAGAAAACAACAGTGGAAGAATCCAGGAGACAAGTTGGCGGTGCAGATCTGTAGATACTGGGCAACCGGCTTTGGACCAGTAGGCGTCAGGCTGAACCGGCATTTGGACCAGCAGGCGTTGGGCTGAACCGCCGTTTGGACCAGCAGGCATTGGGCTGAACCGGCGTTGAACCAGTAGGCGTCAGGCTGAGCCGGCGTTTGGACCAGCAGGCATTGGGCTGAACCGGCGTTGGACCAGTAGGCGTCTGGCTGAGCCGGCGTTTGGACCAGTGGACGTCAGGCTGAACCGGCGTTGGACTACGTGTAAGCCGGTGGCGTCGCATTGAGCGTGCGTCAGCGGCGTCACCCGCCGGCGCGATGGCGGGCGTGCGCGCGCCGAGACGCCGCTACCTCGTCCTGCAGACGCGCTTCTCCGAGTTCGGGGAGTCGGCGGCGGCGTTCAAGGCGTGTCAGCGTCTCGCGCGGGACGGACATGACGTGCTCACGACGAGCACCACGACGGACAAGGAGGAGCAGAAGAGGTGCGTGTGTCTGTCTGTCTGTCTGTCTGTCTGTCTGTCTGTCTGAAGAGCTGTGGGGGCCCATCCTTCGAAGTTCTATGCAAAAACAAAGGTTAACGGGACACACAACGCACAAAAAGTTTTTTATCTCCTGAAGGCGGGCGGGGGGAGCTGGATTCGCTCCTGATGTGTGTTTCTGCGGTGGTTGTGGGTGTGTGGGTGTGATCAAGATGGGATTCCCTGCTCCGTCGGTCCGTGGTCATTTGGATAGTCAGCTGGTCAGTGGGCGATGCTTGAAAGTGACCTTGGCTTCGCTGCAGGGAGCGGGCGGCGGCGGCGGCGCTGCGGGGACGACACGGCGGCGGCGTCACGCTCATTCACCCGGAGAACGACCCGCACGAGATCTCATCCACCGAGTGGATCACCACCCGCCTGTGAGTATCAAGCCGATGGGGCGAGGGGATGGGACGGGGATGGGCAGGGCAAGGTGGGACAGGGGTGGGGTGGGGCGGTGTGACATGGCCTGAGAGGGTGGGTGGCTCACCAACAGCCTACCGGTATCAATCAAGCGGGATAGGGTGCGTACGTGAGTGCAGGGCGGGGTGGGGTGGGGCGGAGTTGTGTGGGGCAGGATGCCATGGACGGGCCGAGGGTGAAACACCACCAACACAGAGGGCACGTGACAGGTTAGGAGGGGCTGGTTGAAGGAAGGGTACAGCAGGGTGTAGCAGAGTGGGGAAGAGCTGGACTGTGGCAGTGTGGGGTGAAGCGGACTGCACGCATGGCAGAGAGAACCAGGCTGGGGTGGACCAGGGCAGGGTGTGGAGGTGCGACTGGATTGCGCCCTGCGTGGGTGATGTCGTATCTCGCGACGCCCCAGAGCTGACTTTCAAAAACTGTGCACCCTTCCCTACACCACGAATTTATCGCATTTCGGCCCCTCTTCAGATCGCGGTTCACCTCAAACTTTCGTGCGTTTTCCTCAGAACTGGACTTCTCTGCAGGTACAAGACGTACTTCAGCTACCTCAAGTCCGCGGAGCTCCCGCGCATCGACACCCTGGTCACCCTGATGCCCGGCACCACCAAGACCGGAGTCGAGCTCATCCGGGACCTGAGGCTCCGGAACTCCGGGGGAAAGCCCCCGGCCGCTGCCGATGGGGGTGGCTCGAGCCTGGGGAGCGGCGGGCAGGGCTCGGTCCAACTCGTGCTGCTCGCGTGCACCAAGATCGGGGGCGATCAGACGGAACTGTATGAAGAGATAGAGGACATCGTGAAGGAAGCGGACGAGGTGTGGTCCATAGGCCCTGATCTCTACAGCCACTACGACGAACTGTTCGCCGGCTACAGCAAGAAAGGGATGAAGCGTCTCAAGCACAAGGAACTCATCTTCACTCCGGAGAAACCCAACGGCCCTGAGGGGAAGAAGAAATTCTGGAAGAACTTCTTCGCGTCTGGGAGTTTGACCCGCGTGGTGTCGCTGTGGCAGGAAGGTACTCCGTACCAGTACCGCGGGAACACAGTCAAGGCCAAGAGCCACGGCAGTTCCCTGGAGGACTACTGCTGTCTCTGCAAGGCCCTGGGCAAAATCAGCGCCGAGCTCTTCGACCGGAAACGGAAGTTGGAGTGGGAGATCCTGGGGCCGGATGACGTCATCGCCACCATGGTGTCGTCGATTCGCTCCAGCCAGACCAAGGGGAAGCACACGTTTCAGATCCAGGGGGTGACGCTGCCCAGCTCCGCCGAGACGCTGTGCAACAAGAAGCTCATCAGGAGCACCGTCTTCATCGCTCCCGAGCGCACCGAGGACACCTTCAACTTCGCTGCCTACGAGGTGAGAACAGCTGAGGCTGAGCCACGACCTGGTCTTGCGCGGGCCACTCTTATGAGGGCTCACGTCAACTAGAAACACGTGCAAACAAACAATCATGAGCGTGTGGCGCAAAATTCAGAAGGCAAAACAATCATCTGGAAAGCAGGGCGCCCGAACCAACAGCAAGGCCCTTCGTTCGCCTCCAAAGAAAGCACGGGAATTGGATCCAGGAATCCCAAAGGGCAAGGGCCACGTTCTCTGAACACCAAACACCTCCTGATTTCACTGCAGGCAATCAAGTTTGGGATCCCGACGCTGGTGTCGGGGGAGTCGAGCCTGGGGCGGGTGCTGCGGCGCCTCGGGTCCCCGGTAGCTCCCCGCGCCCTTGTGGACCTGACCGGGGACCCGAGTCATGACGTCGACCGCTGGAAGAGGCACATCTACGAGCAGGTGCTCAGCGACCCGGAGGAGGCCCGGACCTGGGCCAAGGTCAGTGCTGGGTGGAGCGAGGTGGGCGGGGCTCAGTTCAGTGCTGGGAAAAGTGGAGTGGGTGGGGTGGTGGGCGGCTCAAGGTCAGTTTTGGGCGTGGTAGGAACCGAGGTCATGGCAGAAGATGATGTTGGGTGGGGCAAAGGTCAATGCGCCACGTACAACACGATTATAATGTCAGGGTTTGGTTCCTTCAGAACTCTCTTGGAAGAGAATAAGTTCCTGAGCACATCTCAAAGTTGGGCCAAGGCATCCCAACATCCCCCCAACCCACACACACAGACACAGAGGAAGGGCTGGTCGTTGGAATAAGGGTTTTCACATTGGTGACGCAGTGACAAAAAATTGACACCTGCGTCAAAAAATTGTGATCAGTCTGGACTGATAATTTGACACTCTCCATTGGGCATCATGTTGACTTTGATGCCCGCACATCAAAATTTTGACGCTCGTCAAAAATTCTGATGCCGCCCAGCCAATGTGAAAACCCTAAATGGCGCGTTGATGCGCATCTCCTGTTTGCAATTGCTTCTTGGAGCGGAAGTTGCTTCATGTTTCTCAATTTGTTGGCACGATCCGAGCCTGTTGCTATTTTTGTTCAGGAGTTGAGCAAGTCCCTGGTCGGGAGTCCCGAGATCCGCGCCTACGAGGAGAACGTGTTCGGCCCGAGGGCGCCCCCTCGCGGGTCCAGCGTCGAGCAGGAGGACGCGAGGTCCACGTCCAGCGGGACGACGCTCAGCGACGAGAGCCCCAAGCACACCCCGCAGTCGGTGAGCAGGGCGGGGGCAGGGCCAGCGTGCATGGTGTTAGAGGTGGAACGCTTTGTCGTGGGTATTGTGATCTTTATGTCAGATGAAGTCGGTCAAAAATGTTGGTTTTATTGGTGTTAGTCGGGAAGGAGTTGAGAGGAGAGCAGTCAGTGGGTTGCAATAGGGGAAGGAGAGCGGTGTTGGGCAGGAGGCGGGAACAGGGGTGAGAGAGTTGGCGCAGCGATGGAAGTGCGGTGGGTGGGAGGGAGGGCGTGGAAGTGTGAAGCAGATGGAGGGTGAGGCAGGGACGGGGAATTTTATCGGATCAAGTCGCCGTGGTTTGTTGGTGTGCGGCCAATCGGGAGGGTTGAAAACGTCGCAAGCAGTGTGCCATTAGCGTTGCCAATGAATGATTCGGATTCATTTATGACAAAAGTTTGCATTGTTTTCAGCCTCCCCCGAGACAGGCCCATGCGGAACCCACGGACCCGGAACCAGCGGAGCCAATGCGGCCGCGGTCGGCATCGTACGGGTCCCGCCCTGCGCGCCCCGCGCCCCGCCCCGAAGCGCAGCCTCCTCCCCGCCCCGGGAGCCTCCAGCCCGGCTACATGCACGATGAGACGGAGGACCTCAACGTGAGTCCGTACGCTTGTAAGCCTGTTCTTGCGATGCGTGGAGTTTTGGACAACGCATTGACGCACAATTCCACGTCCGCTAAACATTGGAGTGAGATTGAGTTTGTCTCACAGCTTGTTTCACGGTTTGTCCGTTTTTTCGCTCTCCAGTCCCCGACGGTCGGCGGCCCAAGGGACATCGTGCGGCAGATCAGCAAGACGCTCTTCGCCGATGCCCCTGTGAGTTGAGCTGGTGGTTGCTGCAGAGGGACAGACGTGGGCAGGGTGGAGGGGCGTAGTGTGGTGAAGCGCGGGGCAAGGGCGAGGCGGGGTTGGGGCTGGGTGGGCGAGTGGCAGGGCAGAACCAGGCAGATGGAATAGCTGCGACAGGGAATAGAAACAAGAAGCAGTGCTCAAGGCAACTGCAGTGCGAAGTCCCTTACCTTGAACTCAGTGGCTGAATGCCTGCCCCTGCCTTGGTGCACTGCCTTATATCCTACATACACACAGGGAGGGGGGTCCAGGTGGGGGGGGGTGGTCCAGGCCAGGGGGGGCAGGCAGGGGGGCCAGGCCGGGGGGGGGGGCAGGGGACATTTCATCCACCTTGCCATTTACTGCACTACCACATGGTGCTTGCCCTAAAGGGACTTCGCACAATGATGTGACTGTGGTAAATGTGGTGAAGCCTAATAAACGCTTTACGCGTTTATGCACGCAGTCGTTCGGTGTTTCAGGGCGCACCCTATTCACCCATCCCGGAGGACTCGCAGAAGCTGTTCTACAGCCCGGCGGGAGCGGGCGGCGGCACGGGGCGGGTTCGCGGGGGCAGCGACTCCGACCCCTGCACGCCGTTCGGAGGTTCGCCCAAGGTCCCGCGGGCGCACACGACACAGCACGGACTGAACGTGAGTTCTGACCGAACAGACGCGCCGCCATTCTTTGTTTCATTCCTGTCACTGGTCACTCGACCGCATGTTGCCGATTGGCTCTCCAGATTGGCACGCGTTGCATTCTGGCAATTGACTTGTTCAGGGTGCATAGGATGTCGCATCCAGTGCAAAAGCAGCCACATGCAGTCCCATTGATCAGAACAGGAAGGTCGCACTTGCAAGGCGCAATCAGTGAAAAACACAGTCCTCACACACGATGCCGAATGTTGACAATCCAAAACACTCAGCTCTTGTGATGAAAACGTTTGCGAGTGCTTTCCACGTCAAAGTCAATTCAAAGACAAAGATCTTACCAGGGTGTCTCGTGCATTTCAGGCGGACCTGGGCATTCAGCGCAGCCATCGGCAGTCCACGCCCCCGCCCACGGCGCTCACGGGCGAATGGGACGAGTGGCGGGCGCGGAGCCGCAGCCTGTCGGGAGGCAAGGGGCGGGGGCGGGGGCGGGGCCTCCCCTCCTACAGCCTGCTCCCCCACCCGGGCGCGCCGGGGTCTGGCGCTGTGCCACCCGGGACGCAGGCCGGGGAGCCCGAGAACACCATGGTGTGCCGCCGCCACCAAAAGTTCTTCTATTTCTACTGCGAGGACACGTCCACCCCTCTGTGCATGGACTGCGCCAACGAGCCTCAGAACCATCCGAGAAACATTGTCAAGTGAGTCACTGTGGTCAACAAGTCACAAAATATGTGCGGGGAAAGCGACTTGCAGAAGCAAGCCAGCCAGGAGGGGGTTTCCAAACGGGTCTCAGCGCAGCTCCAGTGGTACTGCAGGTCCAGGCCCCGCTGACGCGAGGAAAGTGAATTGCTGTCAATTTTGCCGGCAGTGTCAAATTGTGCTCAGTTGGCCAAATCCTTTGAGCCTTGGGTACCGTTCCTTTCGTTTCGGTGGCCCAGCGTTCGTGATGCGACTGTACTCGTACATCTGTGTTTTGTCCTTGCAGATTGCACGAAGTTGAAGCCAAGCTCAAGATGAGTTTGCGCATGACGAGGAGCGTGTCACAGAAAACGTTGTCGGACCTATCGCAGCGCTGGAGCCGCCTGGAGCAGGCGCTCAGACACGTGCGCGAGCACGCCGAGCGCGCTGAGCGAAAGATCGACGAGAGACGCGCCTTCACGCAGAACCAGGTGGAGCGCACGGCGCAATCGATGATCGCACACGTCAAGTCGACGGCGGCGGAAGAGGAGAGGAGGATCCGGGCGGAGATGGCCGAGCTGGAGAGCGCGCTCGCCGTTGCTAGGAAACAGCAAAGTTCGAGTCACGTCGCTCTGCAGACGCTGTCATCCACAGATTTCATCAAACAGGCGAAGGTGGTGCTGGCTCAGCAGGAAAACAACCCTATTGGAGCTTCCCCTGTGTCCCCGCTGCAGGCCGTGTCCGTGCTCGAGTTCCTCCCCGCCCTCACAAGCACCAACGACCCGAGCCGCGCCCAGGTTCTCATCGAGGACTGCCTGCTGGGACACCTCAAGCGGAAGGCCGAGCAGATCGTGTTGCAGTCCGACTCCATGGTCAACCTGTTCTTTGATCATCCAGACGGGACCGCGACGCCTCAGTTCTCTCCGCTGGGGATCCACCACGACGACTCGCTCTCCTGCAGGTCACTACCGTCGTGGGACTTGGACGAGGATGAGTTGTCCGTGGGGTCGCAGTTTGAGGAGGAACAAGCCGCGAGGTCCAAGTCGGAATCAGACGTGCGGCGCTGGGGCCAGGAGCACGGCGCCGTGGCGTGGGACGTGGGCGACGACGTGCGTGATGGCGCCACGGAGCACACCCACGTGACATCCCACGTGACGCCCCATGCGCCGCTGCACAGTTTCCACGTCGAGAAGGCCAAGCACAAATCACGCGTCCCGCCTGTTACGGCAACGATCATTCGAACCATCCCGATCTCTAGCATAAAACCAGCACTAGAGGGCGTGTTGGACATCTGCGAGGCCGCGGACGGAATTTGTATCGCCGGGTACTACACCCCGGAACGCTGGAAAACCCCGCACCTCTGCATCTGCAAGCTCAACGGATTCACCCACCAGATGGAGCTGATATATGACGCGGAAGCCAAGGACGCCACGAGACCCGCCGTCATCCTCGATTCCAACGGGAAACTCATGTACGCCAAGAGGAAGGATTGGCGTCTCTTGGAGATCAACACGTGCGGCACGAAACCGGAAGTGAGCGTGACCTACAGCATGGTGACGCAGCGCATCGGGGCGCTGGCCGGCGCCGGCAGATTCGTCTTCTTCTCGGACGTGAGTCCCGCGAACCGCGGCTGTATCCAGCTGCTCAAGTGGAAGGAGACCGGACTCTGCTACAAACGCACGATCCGCTCCGACGTGAACACGCTCAACTACGAGACGATCCATCTGGGGCTCGTGTGCTCCCCGACCCCGCCACCGCCACCGCCGTCGCAGCCGAGCCTCCTTCCGCCAGGGGCAGAGACCCGTCCCGGGGACCCGAAGCTTCTCCCGCCCGGGACGGACGCCCCACCTGGGGACCTGAACCTCTTACCGCCCGGGACGGAAGGTCATTTCGGGCCAGAGAGTGATTTTGCTGACCCGAAGAATCATCCTCCCGGAGCGGTGGCTCTTCCCGAGGACCCGAAACTCCAACCGCCTGCTGAAGGTCATTTCGGCGAGCCAAAGCTACTCTCACCCGCGGCGGAGGGTCATTTCGGGGACCCGAGCCTCCCTCAGGGAGAGGGAACCGGCGAAGAGGAACGTCATTCAGAACCCTCTGAACGAGGCGGCACCTTTACACAACAAAACGGGCACGCAACGACTTCTGAGACCAAACCTGGAGCGAGGATGTCAACATCGAGCGTGGCGGAAGTGACCTCAGCGACCGACGACAATGAACCGGAAATCTGCATGTTGATCGTCAGTGACTCGGGCAGCGACCCTGAGACCGTGACCGCGGTCGACACGGACGGCTTCGTCCACTGGACGTTGTCTGGTCCAACTGACCCTCGCTCCGGTGGCCTTGACCTTGACCCTGCCGGCGTCTGCGCTGACCCCAGGTCATGCAACGTGTACGTGGCGGACCGCGCCAACCACCGCGTGTTGGTGGTGACACCCAACGGCAGGGACGTGCACTGTCTGCTGGGGCCGGAGCACGGAATCAAGGACCCGTCGCAGCTGTGCGTGAGTCTAGGGGGCGCGCAGCTCGCCGTGCTGCATCGCCGCGGCAAGGAGATCGCGCTCTGCCACATCGAGGCTCCATAGACACGTGATCTGCGCAAAATCTAGGGGCCCAAGTTGGACTCTACCACAGAGTCCCAGGGCTCTACCCCAGGTCAGGACGTCGCTCGCTGCCCAGGACGACAGCTCTGTGAACGCTTGGTCTGTCGCGGAATCAGGAGCCTCCGGACTCCCACCTGCAGGGGAGGGAAATGGCACTCCACCAGGTGGATCTTTTTCTGGAGCGGATCAAGGGGAGATTGGGTCGGGCATTTTAGTTTGGTAGCTTTTGCCCAAGTTGCACAGACACTTGTGTTGTTTTTTGGTGTTGTAAAATTCAAGTGTTGTGAAGAACTACAAAGTGTAGAGGACTGCTTTCTCTTTTACGTGCCACGTTCTTGAGTGTCAAATGACTTTTGTGCCCGGTTGTGCCGATACATTGCAGGCAGATTCTACGCGCGCGCGTAATTGTGTACTGTATGTGTGTGTGTGTGTGTGTGTGTGTGTGTGTGTGTGTGTGTGTGTTTCCGTGTACGAACCTGCGCACCAAGTATTACCGCGACATTTACACCCACGCGCACAGGTGATTTCAAATAAAACACGATCTCAATACTTCCCCGGTGAGCTTGACCTCGATCCTGCCGCCGCGTCTGCGTTCACTCCGGTTCACACTCGTACTAACTGCGCGAGCGAGCGATTGGTGTTGTGACAAGTTTTTCCACTGCGAGCCCAATGTCTCTGGTGTCTCCGGTGTTTTGCTCGCGGCATGCGCGACACAACGACAGGTACGCACTACGCCGTGACCCACCCAGGTCCTCCTCACCTGCGAGACGGTGCAGACACTGACGGGCTCCTGAAGTCGCGAAAAACGGTTCAGCATTCCAAGGAGACCACGCGCCCCTGATGCCGAAAGAAAAAAAATCTCTCACTCGTCGGCCACAGTTTACACGTGTTAAAGGGCATTGAGCGTCTCCCACTCACGACGTCGTAATTATGACGCAATCGCCGCAGTGCGTCACGGGTTGCTCGCTAAAACTGCCTGTCATTGTAGGGTCGGTGTGCGCCGGGGTGGTCGGGCTCAAGATGCCGCGCTACTGTCTGTTCGGAGACACGGTGAACACGGCGTCCAGGATGGAGTCCAACGGGGAAGGTGCGCATGCGTGCTGCAGGGGATGCGGAGGGAGTGGGGTGGGTGGACGGGTGGGTGGGGCAGGTCTTGGTGTAGAGTCAGTGATACGGTGTTGCAATGAAGGTGACGTGAAAGGGGTGGTTTTGGGTTCAGGGTTGAGATTGGAGAAAATGTGGGTGAGTCATGCCGTGTCCATGCCAGGATCAAGTGAGTTTGGTTGAAAGCGCGGCCCCCGCCCACATCCACCCCACCCTCGTCGACTGAGCCGTGACTCTCTCGTGTTGCAGGCTACAAGGTCCACGTGTCGGACGCGACGCACGAGCTGCTCGAGCAGATCTCCGGCTTCCAGGCCGTCTCCAGGGGAACCATCCCGGTCAAGGTCAGTCCAGGGTTCACCCGGGGTCAGTCAAGCCACGTGAGGGGAACGAAGCAGCTCATATTTATCACTCAGGTCCGTTTCACTGAAGCATGGGCGGATTCTCGGACATTTCCCAATGATGATCTACGTATGACCCTGGCTTTTATCCCTTGACCTGATCTTGGCTCTGTCACCGCAAAATGCCAGATCTACCACACCAATTGGTGGAGCCAGATCCACCAACACAGGTGGAGCTAAATCCATCACACCAACTCGAATCCAACAGATTGCACATAACCGATATTTGTTCAACCGGTGCTCCAGTTCGCTCCTTGGCCAATTCATTTCGAGGCCTTTTTACGGGCAGCAAAGTGAAAGTTTGATTTCGCTGCTCTCATTCTCTGCAGGGTAAGGGCGACATGAAGACGTGGTGGTTGCTAAGTTACAGCGGTAACGACAAGGCGACGACGCTGGGTGACGAGTCGCCACGACGCGCCGTCGCAAACGGCGTTCCCACCGGCGTCGCCGGATAGAGACCGGTGTCCAGCCGGTTCTGGCGACGGGTTATCGTGTTGTCTTTCACAAAGATCTGTCCGCACATGTACACCTGGGAAATCAGAATGGGAGTCTTCACCTCCAAAGCAACGAGGTATACCAGGTACACGTGCAAGCCACGCCGAAAGGCACTTCAGGCAACGGCTGCATCAACTCTCACTGAGCATGCAATTCAGTCACTGCAACTCAACTCGTAAATCAACCTGCAGCGTATCACAATATATTCCGTGTGTAAGTACGTGTACAGGAAGTCGCTGTTGTCGCAAAGACGGCGGATCCAGGAGGTCGGGGGGTGCGGCTGGAATCCCCGAAAAAAGAAATGTTCCCTCCAAACCTTTTTCACCTGCATGCTAAATTTTCAAAGATAGAAGTGGGGGGGGGGGGGGGGGGGGGGGGGGGGGGGGGGGGGGGGGGGGGGGGGGGGGGGGGGGGGGGGGGGGGGGGGGGGGGGGGGGGG
>JAAUXT010052440.1_pt1 | contig 15643 bp, 13 predicted proteins | sample 7278171 | NCBI WGS metagenome assembly JAAUXT01 (sample SAMN14350112, study PRJNA611818) | marine sediment metagenome | isolation source: surface marine sediment (1.8m) | place: French Polynesia: Moorea | collected 2018-08 | reverse complement strand
GCGGCGCCGGCCCGGCCGATCAGCGTGACCAGGGCCTCCAGCCCGGGATAGGGCAAGGCATGGCCGATCCGATTGATTGGCATGCCGAGACGCGCGCTCGCACCGCAGATCCGAATGTCGCAGAGCGCCGCCAGCTCCAGGCCGCCGCCGCTGCAAGCGCCGAGGATCATGGCGACGCTGGGGTGCCGGCAGTGCTTCAGGCCCTCCAGAGCCGGTTCCATCCGTTCCGCATAGGCCTTTGCCTGGGCCGCCGAGGCCCGGAGGGCCGGGAACTCGGCAATGTCGGCACCGGCCGCGAAGGCGGCCTCGCCCGCGCCGCGCAGGATCAGGCAGCGCAGGCTGTCGTCGGCGTCGGCCTCGGCCAGGAGCGCGCCCAGGCGCTCCCACATCTCCAGGGTCAGGGCATTCCGCTTTTCCGGGCGGTTGAGGACGATGGTCGCGATCGCGCCGTCGCGTTGAAGCCGTACCGAGTCTGTCATGAAATCCCCACTGAGCTGCGGGGGCAGTCTAGGCCGCCCGGACCGTCTCGGCCAGACGACCGGTCCGGCCTATTTGCGGCTGAGCGTCTGCGAGGGCAGCTCGCCGAAGCGCTTCTTGTAGGCAGCGCTGAAGCGGCCCAGATGAGCGAAGCCACAACCAACCGCGATCGTCATGACCTGATCGCTCGGATCCGCGGCCAGCAAAGACTGGTGTGCCCGGTCCAGGCGAACCGCCTGGAGCAAGGCCTTGGGCGAATATCCTCGAAACCTCCGAAAGGCATGATGGATCGACCGGGCGCTGACCTCGGTGATCCCCTCGAGGTCCTTCATCGTGATCGGCTTCTCGGCGTTCTCAAGGATGTAGTCCTCGACCAGCTTCACGTGCCGCGGCAGTCCGGTCCCGGTCGCCTCTCGGAAGCGGAGACTGTAGTTGTGCTTGCAGCAGGTCAGCAGTGCCGTCAACAGGGCCTCTTCCAACCTCGCGATCGCCTCAGGGTCGTCCGCGGTCTTGAGACCCTCCAGAAGGCCTCGAAGGCATTCGTCGACCGGCGCAGAGGCCTCCGATGAGGCGAACAACTGAGACTCGAAAGCGAGAGGCGTGCCCAGCGGAACCCGGGTCAGGGAGACGAGACGGGACTCGAGCGCCTTGCGCCGGAGCTTTACGGAAACGCCGCCGTGCGCAGCGCCCCCCACTCCGTCGTCTGCAGAGTGTTTCTCGGTTGTGGATGTCTTCGCCTTGGATGACGCCACGGCGCCGACACCACATGCCTTGATCCCGGTCTCGCCATCCAGGTCGGCAATCAGGAGAAAATAGCCGCTCGAATCACCGGCGCTCGACTCGCCGCCGGATGGCCGATCAGGCGCCGCTGCGCTGGAAACGACGCGAAGGAGTCGTGCGCTCGACGTCTCGCCGAGCCGATCGATGTCGGCTTTGTCCAAGGCAGTTGCCATCGAGGCCGGGCGCCGAAGCGCATTGGGTTTCGCGGTCAGTAGACCTGCAACCCGTCGGAGCGACGACCGATCAAGAGTCCCCCGTGAACCCATTGCATGCTACCCGCCTTTGCTCACAGCCCCGTCCTTCGACGAAACGATGCCCCTGATCGCGCTCTTCGTTCGACCCCCTGAAAAGCGCCTTCGACATCGATGGCACGGACTGTTCGGAGAAGTTTCACCAATAGCAAAGGGGCTTGGCTATCCGGATCGCGCAGAAAATGTTTGGTATTTTCAGGCCTGACGTGAGTGCGGTTCGCCAAGGGCAGACAGACCGTAGGTCGTGCAGACGCGTTCTATGTAGAGGGATCGACTCCGTCGATCCTGGCTGCTTTGGATCTAGGCAGCCCGGCTCCATTCGAGCAGATAGCCTGACAGTTCCTTCAAGGTCTGCCGGTTCTTGAGGATCATGTCCTCGGCCAGAAGCTTCAGGACCCGTACATTGGAGCGGCTGGTGTCGTCCATGTCGTCGTTGCCGACGTCGAGACGAACCTGGAAGCGGAAGTAGTTGGGCCGGCCGTTCGCGCCCTGTTGCAGAATGTGCCGGATCTGATAGTCGACAGAATGGGCGACGCCGTCGCACATCAAGGAGAACAGGGGCTGGGCCCAGGTCGCCGCGCCCCAGTTGCGGCATTCCTCGTAGGGCAGGCGACGGGTCAGTTCGCCGGCGCCGAGGGAGACCATGAAGATCTCCCGGTTGCCCGCGGCGATCTCCTGCGCCTCGATCAGGGCGCAGAGTGCTGGGTTGTAGGCGAAGACCGCACCGTCGACCAGGGCGAAGTAGTCGTGGCCGTCCTCCGAGGGCACGTGAGCCGGCTCGAAGTAGGTCGGCGCAGCCGTCGTTGCCCGCACCACCTGGGCCATGGGGAAGTCGTAGCCGTCACGAAGCCGGGCGTTGCGGCTGCGGAAGAAGAAGGGGATCCGACGCTCGATCTCGTAGGAGGTCACCATGACGCTGGTCAGGGCTTCCGACAGCTTCACCTCGCCGAACATCTCCGACAGCACGCGGTTGAAGCCGTCCTCCGGGTACTTGCTGTTGGCCAGATTGCCGACCGCCGTCACCTTGTGCCAGAGCGAGCGCTCGAAGACCCGATCGGCGTTCTTCTCGATCAGGCGGGACAGGGTGCGTGCGGAAAATCGGGGTTTGCCCTCGGCGTCCGGCGTCACCAGGGCCAGGCCGATCAGGCCGCCGATGGAGGTGCCGACGATGAGGTCGAAGATCTCCGAAATCGGCTTGCCGACCCGCCGTTCGATATCGGCCAGCACCAGCGCCGGGATGACACCGCGAATCCCACCGCCGTCGATCGACAGCACCCGAAGTGGCTGCGTCGGACGGCCCAGAAACCGGGTCAGGCCGGCTGTGCGTGGGACCTCGTTCAAGAAGTCATTCCTTGTCTTTGGCCGCTTGTTAACCCTTGGACGCCTTAGCTTAGCACAGAAGGCCTCGCCTTGACGTGGGTCACCCCCACAGTCGTGTTACGTGACGATAGCAAAGAATTTACCTATAGGGCTGTTAGTCGAGTCTTAATGGGATAGCGATGTCGAAGCAAAATGCCAGCAAGACCAACGGATTCCGGGCCTGCAAGGACCCCTGGCCGCGCGGCGGCGGGGTCCGCCCCATCAACCTGGCGCTTCAGGGCGGCGGCGCCCACGGGGCCTTTACCTGGGGGGTTCTGGACCGCCTGCTCGAGGACGAACGGATCGCGATCGAAGGCATCACCGGGACCAGTGCCGGGGCGGTCAACGGCACCGTCATGGCCTACGGCCTGACCGTCGGCGGCCGCGAGGAGGCCCGCCGGAGCCTCCGTGACTTCTGGGAGCGGGTCTCGCAGGTCGCTGCCCTCTCCCCGCTCCAGCCCAGCGCCCTCGACCGCCTGATGGGCCCGGGCCGCATGGACTATTCGCCCGGCTACTGGGTGATGGACATGATGTCGCGGGTCTTCTCGCCCTATCACTACAACATCTTCGACTTGAACCCGTTGCGCGACATCCTGGGCGACATGGTCGACTTCGAGGTCCTGCGCGACTGCCGGTCGGTCAAGCTCTTCGTCTCGGCGACCAACGTCAAGCGCGGCCGGATCAAGGTCTTCGACCTCTCGGAGATGGAGCTAGACGCCGTGATCGCCTCGACCTGCCTGCCCTTCCTGCACCAGGCCGTGGAGATCGGCGAGGATGCCTACTGGGACGGCGGCTACATGGGCAACCCGGCGATCTACCCGCTGATCTACCACGCCGACTGCCCCGATATCCTCCTGGTCCAGCTGAACCCGATCAACAGCGACACGGTGCCAACCAGCGCCCAGGAGATCATGGACCGCTTGAACGTCCTGACCTTCAACGCCAGCCTGATGCGGGAGATGCGGGCGATCAACTTCGTCACCCGCCTGATCGATGACGGCTTCGATCACGGCGGCCGCCTCAAGCGCCTATTGCTCCACGTGATCCATGCCGAGGACGTGATGGCCGAGCTGGGAGTCTCCAGCAAGCTCAACGCGGACCGGGCCTTCCTGGAGCACCTCTTCGAAGTCGGCCGGGCCCGGACCGAGACTTGGCTGGCCGCGCACTTCGACCGGCTCGGCCAGGAATCGACCATCGATATCGAAGAGATGTACCTCTAGACCGGAGCGCCGGGCCGACCCCGACAGCCGGACGTTCAGGCAGTGGACGCCAGAGGCCCTGCGGCCTCCTCGGGTCCGCCGAGCTCGGCCGAGATGGCCCGGTTGCGGCCATCGCTCTTGGCCTGGTAGAGCGCCCGGTCGGCCCGTTCCAGGATGGTGTCCGCCGTCTCGTCGGGCTTCACCGCGGTGGTCACGCCCATCGAGACCGTGACCTCGAGCGGCGTCTCCAAACCCTCGACCTTGAAGGCGTCCTTGGCCACGTGGTTGCGCAGGCGGTCGGCGACCCGCAAGGCGATCTCGGCATTGGTGTCGGGCATGATGACCACGAACTCCTCGCCGCCGTAACGGGCCACCAGGTCGAAACTGCGCAGGTTGTTGCTGACCCGCGCGGCCAGCTGCTTGAGAACCTGGTCGCCGGCGCCGTGGCCGTGGGTGTCGTTGATCGCCTTGAAGTGATCGATGTCGAAGATAATCACCGACACCGGCTTCTCCGCCGTCGCGATCTCCATGATCTTGCGATCCAGGTGCGCGGACATGTAGCGGCGATTGTAGACCCCGGTGAGCGGATCGGTGAAGGCCATGTTCACCGACTGCTGCAGGTTGACGCGCAGGCGGTGGTGATAGCGGTGGCGCCGGATCTGCGTGCGCACGCGGGCCAGCAGTTCGCCGCGGTCGACCGGCTTGATCAGATAGTCGGTCACCCCAATGTCCAGGCCCTTGGCCAGCTGCGGCAAGTCGAGATCGTCCAGCAGCAAGAGGATCGGCACGTGGCGGGTCTGTTCGTTGGATCGGTACTGGGAACAGAACCGAAGTCCGTCCTCGCCGCCGACCTGGAGGTTGACGATCACCAGGTCGTAGTTGCCGTCCCGGCCGAGAACCTGGCCCTCGGTGGTCGTCGCCGCGTGGTCGGTCACGCAGCCGCTCTCACCCAAATAGCGGGCCAGGCGGTCGGCCATCATCTCGTTGTTCTCGACGATCAGGACCCGGGCGTCCTGCGGGTCGTCGTCGTCTTCGAGATCGGACTCGAAGACCCCGAGGTCGCCGGAGGTCTCCTGGCGCAGGCGCAGCTCGTCGGTCATCATCTTGAGCCGCAGCAGCGAGCGCACGCGCGCGAAGAGCGCGATGTCGTTGACCGGCTTGGACAGGAAGTCGTCAGCACCGGATTCCAGGCCGCGGACCCGATCGGGGACTTCGCTCAGGGCCGTGACCATGACCACCGGGATGTGCCGGGTCTTGGTCGAATCCTTGAGCCGTTGGCAGACCTCGAAGCCGTCCATCCCGGGCATCATGATATCCAGCAGGATGATGTCGGGAAGCTGTTGCTCGGCGACGCTCAGGGCCGAGGGTCCGTCGTTGGCGGTGAGCACGTCGAAGTACTCGGCCGCCAGCTTCGTTTCCAGAAGCTTGACGTTCGCGGGAACGTCGTCAACGACCAGGATCCGCGCCGTCATGACCGGAAGCCCCGCACCTTAGCAGCTCAATTCAGGAAGCGGCCGACGGTCTCAAGGAAGTTCGCCACGGAGATCGGCTTCGCGATGTAGGCCTCGCAGCCGCCTTCGCGGATCTTCTCCTCGTCGCCCTTCATCGCGAAAGCCGTAACGGCCACCACCGGGATCGACTTGAGCTCGTCGTCTTCCTTGATCCATTTGGTTACTTCCAGACCGGAGACCTCCGGGAGCTGGATGTCCATCAGTATCAGATCGGGGCGATGTTCGCGGGCCATCCGCAACGCCTCCATGCCGTCCTTGGTCTGGAGGATATTGTAGCCATGGGCCTCCAGAAGATCGTGAAAGAGCTTCATGTTGAGGTCATTGTCTTCCACGACCAGGACCGTCTTGCCGTTGTCGTCATTCATGGAGGGCGCCTTGAGTGGTCCGTGTGATGATCGAGTGGCTGTTAACGTTTACCATTTTCGGCCCAAGGCATGAAACCTCGATTGCCCTGGGCGGGCTGCAGAGGCGCCCCTTAGTCCATTCGTGCTTTACCCTGTATCATCTAAGGCTCCGGGGTTAAATATTGGTAAGGACTAGATATTCCGGGGGTTGCAACGGAGTGACCCTGGACCCGCGAGACGGATCTGGACATGCAGATTGGCATCGACCTGGGAGGCACCAAGATTGAGGCGGCAGCGATCGACGGCAGCGCCGGCATCCGGCTGCGCCGCCGACAGGCGAGCCCGCAAGGCGACTACGAGGGCACGATCAGGGCGATCCGGGGCCTGGTGGAGGGCCTGGAGGCCGAGCTCGGCCAGCCGGGCAGCGTCGGGGTCGGAATTCCAGGAACAATCTCGCCGCACAGCGGCCTGATCAAAAATGCCAACTCGACCTGGATCATCGGCCGACCCCTGGACCGGGATCTGGCTGAGGCCCTCGACCGGCCGGTCCGGGTCGCCAACGACGCCAACTGCTTCGCCCTTTCCGAGGCGGTCGACGGCGCCGCCGCGGGGGCCTGGGTGGTCTTCGGCGTGATCCTCGGCACCGGGGTCGGCGGCGGCCTGGTGGTCGGCGAACGGCCCCTGGTCGGGCCCCAGGCCATTGCCGGCGAGTGGGGCCACAACCCCCTGCCCTGGCCCGAGGACGACGAGCGGCCGGGTCCGGACTGCTACTGCGGCAAGCGGGGCTGCATCGAGACGTTCCTGTCCGGGCCCGGCCTCAGCCGCGATCACGCCAAGGCGACGGGCGAAAGCCTTCCGGTGGAGGAGATCGCTCGTCGCGCCGCGGCCGGAGACGCGGCCGCTTCGGCCAGTCTCGATCGCCATGCTGGGCGGCTGGCCCGCGGCCTCGCCAGCGTCATCAACGTGGTCGACCCCGATGCGGTGGTCCTGGGCGGCGGCCTGTCCAATCTTGAGTGGCTCTATGGCGAGCTCCCGGGCCGCTTGCAGGACTTCGTCTTCTCGGATGTCTGCACCACCCCGGTGGTCGCTGCGATGCACGGCGACTCCAGCGGCGTCCGCGGCGCAGCCTGGCTGTGGCGGCCGGAGGAGCTGTCGGCGGCCCTCGGCAGTGCCGGCGGGGGCAGTGGTCCATGACCACCCTCTGCCGGGACTGCGGCGCCCTCTGGGAGGCCCCTGAGGCGCAACGCTGCCCGGACTGCAGGTCGCCGCGCCTGCTGAGCCACCCAGAGCTGAGCCGCCTGGCGATCGCCCATATCGACTGCGACGCCTTCTATGCCAGCATCGAGAAGCGCGACCGGCCCGAGCTGGCCGAGCGGCCGGTGATCGTCGGCGGCGGTCGGCGCGGTGTGGTCTCGGCCTGCTGCTATGTCGCCCGGCTCTACGGGGTCCGCTCGGCGATGCCAATGTTCAAGGCCCTGAAGGCCTGTCCTGACGCCGTGGTGATCCGGCCCGACATGGCCAAGTACCAGGAAGCCGGCCTGGCAATCCGCCGGATGATGGAAGAGGTCACGCCGTTGGTCGAGCCGCTGTCGATCGACGAGGCCTTCCTCGATCTCTCCGGAACCGAGGCGCTACACGGCGGCCCGCCGGCGCGGACCCTGGCGCTGCTGGCCCTCGGGATCGAAGAGGCCTTCCAGATCACCGCCTCGATCGGCCTGAGCTACAACAAGTTCCTGGCCAAGGTGGCCTCGGACCTGGACAAGCCCCGGGGCTTCGCCGTGATCGGCGAGGCCGAGGCCGAAGGCTTCCTGGCCGAGCAGCCGGTCAGCCTGCTCTGGGGCGTCGGCAAGGCCCTGCGAACCGCACTGGAGCGCGACGGGATCACCAAGGTCGGGCAGCTTCGGCGCTACGAGGAGACCGATCTGATCGCCCGCTACGGGGCCATCGGCGGCCGCCTGCACTGCTTCTCGCACGGCCGCGACGCCCGGCAGGTCGACCCGCGCGAGCCGGCCAAGAGCATCTCGGCGGAGACCACCTTCGACCGTGACCTGGCCGCGCTCGACGCCCTGAGCGGCCGCCTCTGGCCGCTCTGCGAGAAGGTCTCCCGGCGGCTCAAGCGCAAGGACCTGGCCGGACGCAGCGTCACCTTGAAGCTCAAGACCGCGGAGTTCCGCCTGCTGACTCGGAGCCGGCGCCTGGATGCCCCGAGCCAGCTCGCCGAAGTACTTTTCGATGCCGCCCTGCCCCTGCTTGCCAAGGAAGCCGACGGCCGGCGCTTCCGCCTGATCGGCGTCGGCGCCAGCGACCTCGGTCCCGGCGACCTCGCGGATCCGCCGGACCTGCTCGACCCCGAACGGGCCCGGCGTGGCCGGGTCGAGGCAGCCATGGATGAGGTCCGGGAGAAGCTGGGGCGGGACGCGATCCGCAAGGGCCGCGGGCTGCTGAGCGGCGACCGCAGGCCCTCATAGAGCGGCCCGCGGTCATTTAAACGCAGATGAGCTACTCTATCTATCTGAAATAGATAAAGTTATCTTCGCTCAGCTGACCCCATTTGAGCGAAGTCCAGGCTAGCAGGCCGGCGAGTCCAAGGGCTCGAGTTCTTCCAGGACGGCCCGGACCGAGAACTCCGGGAAGTCCAGGACCAGTTCGTCAACCACGCCGTTGGCATAGATCCGCAAGGCCTGCTCTTGCTGCGGCTCTGCCGCCTCGGGGCCGCCGAGATCGAAAAAGGCCAGGCGCAAGCGCCAGGACGGCTGGTCCTTGATCGCTTCCAAACCCTCGGACACGCTGGCCTCGGGCGCCAGGGCCTCGACCAGGGCCGCCGAGACGCCGAAGAGGCCGATCTCCCCGGAACCGTCGAAGACCGTGCGCCACAGCGGCAAGGCCTCGCGGCGCATCGCCTCGATCAGGACCTGCGTATGCTCGACCGGAAACAGGGTGCCGGCCGGCAGGGGAACGCGCTTCTCCTCGGGCTGGGCGAAGGACGCTTGACCTGCCTTTTGCGCCGCCTCGAGTTGCGCCTTACCGCGAATCTCCTCGCTGGCACGGCCCCCATAGAGGTGGCGGATGAAAAAGCGATAGTTGAGGCCGTCTTTCGATTCCCAGGTGTTCAGAGTCAGGCCGAAGTCGACCCGGTTGCCGTCTTCGTAGCCGACCAGGATCCGCATCCGCTGCGACACCGTCCAGGCATCGCAGGTATCGCTCCATTCGAAGTCCATGCGCCCGGAAACGTCGACCACGCTGCTGCCGCCACGCAGGGCCGAGAGCTCCATGCGGTAGACCGCACGGTGCGGCAGGATCTCAACCCCTTCGGCGGAGGCAACGGCCGAAGGTGCCGCCCAAAGCACAAGGCAGGCGAAGAGCAGGCGGCAGACTCTCGACGCTGGCGACACGAGGCGGGTCCCCTGGTCCAATGACCGCGATACGGCGGAGACGTTCAAGCCGCCCGGCCGGGGTCTGGCGGGGCGGCATGGCATAGCGGCTAGATACTAGACCCGACACAGGATAGCAACTTCGGCCTCTGCCCGGGGCAGGTCCCGGCAGCGCCGCGCCCGGCAAAACCCGCCGGCCCCTGCCGCCAGGGCTAGAGTTCAGCATCACCGAGGGCATTCTGGCATCGAATCAGAGCCTTAGCGCCCAGGCGGCTCGGCGGCCCCGGGTTGCCGCACCCCGGCGGCCCCGCCGCCGAGGATGCGAACCGGGCAGAAACTGCCCTTCCCTTCAGAGGAAGTCTATTTGAATCAGTGCGTTGCACTTGGCACGGCTCTTGCGACGAAGCCAGCGATGGGAATTTTCAGCGAGGCCGAGACCGTGGCTCAAAACCAAACCAACGCCGCAGCGTTACTCGAACAAGACTTGGCCCCCTTGCGCGACGGGCTGGCCCGCTTGCGCGACCGGGCGGGGCAACGGGACAGCGAGGTCCGGGGCCTCGTCGATCAGCTGATCCTGGCGGCCGCCGAGGCCGAGCGCCGGATCAGCGAGCAGCGAGCGCGGATCTCCTACCTGGAGGGGCTCTCGAACAGCGACGAGCTGACCGGCTTGTTGAACCGGCGGGGCTTCCATTTGGCGCTCGGCGCCGCTCTGGCCCGTGCGCAGCGCCATGGCGAGACCGGCCTGCTGGTGCTCTGCGACCTGGATCGCTTCAAGGCGATCAACGACCGCCACGGCCACCTCGCCGGAGACAGCGTGCTGCGAAGTGTGGCCGCGCTGCTGCGCAAGGAGATCCGGCGCAGCGATGCGGTGGCCCGGATCGGCGGCGACGAGTTCGCCATCCTGATGAGCGATACCCGACGCAGTCAGGCCGCCGACCGGGTGCTGCGGCTCAAGGCCAGGATCCGCGACCTCGAGGTGCCTTGGCAGTCCCGCCGGCTTCGCGCCTCGGCCAGCTTCGGCGCGGCCGCCTACAATACCGACTCGACCGCCGACGGCCTGCTGTTTCTCGCCGATCAGGCTCTCTACGCCGACAAGCGCCCGAAGCTGGTTCTCGGCGGCCTCTCGGGCGCTCCCGGCAGCAACTAGGCCGCAGTTTCCGGACCTACAGCCTGACGGTGCCGGTCCGCCGGCAAGATCGGCCAAACGCGTTCTTTGCTTCCGCAGGGCTTGTATCGGTGCTTCGAGCTCATAGCTCCTAGCGCATGGCTCCGCCTCTCCAAACATCTGTTTCCCCCGGACTCACGGCACTGCTCGTCGGCTTGACCTACGGGCTGCTGCTCGGCCTCTTCCTTGGCTGGCTGATCTGGGCCTAGCCGACCCGTCCGGCGCTACGCCTCGCTGCCCGCTCACCCGGCCTGACCCGGCCGCATTGACCGGCTAGACTGGCTGCATGCGCTTTCTTCGAACGATCCGTCTGGATACCTCCGACCTCAAGGTCTTCCCGTTGGCGGCGGCGCCCGGGGAGTGGGCGGTGCCCGGCAGCTTCACCTTCGCCGAGGCCGACCCCCAGGACCTCGCCGGAAAGGAGAAGCAGGCCTTCAGGAACGGCTGGCTCGGCACGGAGAGCTTCGGCCGGGCGACCCTGGTCGAGGTCGCCGAGATCGACGAAGCCGCCTTCTACCGAGTGGTCGAGCGCCTGGCCCGGCATTTCGTCGAGGTCTACGGCGCGCCCAGCCTGACCGCCGCCCTGCCGGCGGCACGGGAGGAGGCGGACTACGCACAGAGCCTCTGCGATCACAAGCTGCACAGTCTGCTGGCCATCGAGCGGGAGCCGGGCGGGGCGGGCGTGACCGAGCGAGTCCGAGTGATCCGGCCGGAGCGAGCAGCCGATCATGCCAGGATCTGGGAGATCGAGACGGAGTAGCGCGGACCGCCTGCAGGCCGTTGGCCGCTCAGCCCTCGGTCAGGGGCGCCGGCTGCTGCTGGGTGATGCAGTGGATGCCGCCGCCGCCGTAGACGATCTCCAGGGTATCGATCTGGACCACCTCGCGGTCGGGAAAGGCTTGGCGCAGAATCTCATAGGCCTTCTGGTCCGCCGGGTCCTCGAAGCCGGGCGCCACCACCGCACCGTTGGCGAGGTAGAAGTTGACGTACGACGCCAGCAATGGCGCACCCCGGTGATCCTCGAGCTGGGTCTGGGGCTGCGGCATTTCGACCACTTCGAGCGCCCTGCCACGGGCATCCCTGGCATCGCGCAGGCGCTTCAAGTTCTCTGCAAGGGCAGCGTGGTTCGGCGCGCTTTCCGGACCGGGATGCTGGGCCAGGACCACGCCGGGCGCGAGGAAACAGGCCAGGTTGTCGATATGGCCGTCGGTTTCGTCGTCGAGAGGGTCGCCGGCCAGCCAGATCACCGTCTCGATCCCAAGGTGGTCGCGGAGCAGGGCTTCGACGGCGTCACGGCTGAGGTCCGGATTGCGATTCTCGTTGAGCAGGCACTGCTCCGTGGTCAATAGCGTGCCCTCGCCATCGGTATGGATGGCGCCCCCTTCCATCACCAGGGGCGCGGCGTAGCAAGGCAGTTCGAGCTGCTCCAGGATCCGACGGGCCATCTGGGCGTCCTCGTCGAAGGGCTGATACTTGCCGCCCCAGGCATTGAAGACCCAGTCGATACCGGCCACCCCACCTCGCCGATCGACGACGAAGGTCGGCCCGCTGTCGCGCGCCCAGGAATCGTCATGGGTGAGCGACAGGCAACTGACACCGGAGCCGCAGCTGAGGCTGGCCTCGGCCACGTCGTGCGGATTGGCGATCATGGTGACCGGCTCGAATCGGGAGATTTCTTTCGCGACCTCGGCGTAGGCCTCTCTGACCGCGGACAGGCGATCGCCCCACAAATCCTCACGGCAGGGCCACGCCATCCAGCAGCGCGCGTGGGGCGCCCATTCGGGCGGCATGAAAAAACCGTCGTTAGCAGGCAAGGTCATGCAAGAAGCGCCACGCCGTTGGTCCAGTTTCCAGCATAGACCCAGCGGCCGGCCACCGCCGCTAAAGTCCGGATAGGGAATACAATCAAAAATTGTATTGTTCGAGCTAAGGCCGAGTCTAGCGCGGCCCGCGCTTGCCGCAAGGGTCTATCTGTCCTGGTAGAACCCGAAGCCGCGATCCCAGCCCGAACCGTCCTGCACCTCCGGGGCGGGAAGGTAGCCTGAGATATTGCTCGCGGTCTGGGTCGCACGGGGATCGCGGCGCTCGGCGAGCGTCCCGGCGTCTTGGCCATCGGTGCCTTCGATCGCGGAATCCTCGGTCAAGGGAGTCTCCGCCAGCATGGGGCGGTCCGGATCGACGATGACCGAGCCGTCGGCCCGCAGGAACTCCGCCTCTGCCAACTCGGGGCTCGCCTCGAGCGGCTGCAGGGCGACCTCGAAGTCGCCCTCCGGATAGCCGTTGCCGATCGGCCGACAGATCTGTCCCTCCAGGGCGCGGATGATCTCGCAATCCTCCTGCAGCACCAGGGAGAGCCCATGGTCCGTGGTCGTCTTGCCGGTAAAGAAATAGCTGACGCTGCTGACCGCCATGTTCGCGAACGACGAAATCGGCGTTCCGCAAGCTGACAACAGCATGCAGGCACAAAGCACAAAAGCGATCCGCATCCCTCTCCCCTCGCCCGAGACCTCGGCCCGCCGAGGCGCGGGTCAAGTCTTCAGGCAGAAGGGATTTTCGCGTCCGACCGCTTAAGAAAGTGCTTACGTTTGGGCCTGGAGCCGAAGCCGGAGCGGATTCTCCACTCGGGTTCAGCCCTCGTGAAGTTCCGGCGGCAGCTCGACGCGGATGTGCAGGTCCCGAAGCTGCTCCGGCGTCGCCTCGGAGGGCGCGGCCATCATCAGGTCCTCGAACTGGCCGTTCATGGCGAAAGCGTTGATTTCCCGCAAATTTGTCTCGTCGGCGAGGAGCATCACGATGCGATCGATGCCGAAGGCGCAACCGCCGTGGGGCGGCGCGCCGAACTGCATCGCGGTGAGCATGCCGCCGAAGCGCTCCTCCAGGACCTCGCGGCCGTAGCCGACTAGGTGGAAGGCCCGCTCCATGATTTCCGGGTCGTGGTTCCGGATCGCTCCGGAGCAAAGCTCGTTGCCGTTGCAGACGCAGTCATACTGAAAGGCCAGGACCTCCAACGGGTCCTCGGTGTTCAGCGCCTTGAGCCCGCCCTGGGGCATGGAGAATGGGTTGTGCGAGAACTCGATCTTGCCGGTCTTCTCGTCCAGCTCGTACATCGGGAAGTCGACGATCCAGCAGAACTTGAAGCTGCCCTTCTCGCGCAGGTCCATGTCGTCGCAGATCCGGTCGCGCGCCAGGCCCGCCATCTTGGCCGCCGCCATCTCGAGATCGCAGACGAAGAAGATGGCATCGCCCTCTTCCAGGCCGGCCGCGACCTTCATTGCCTCCTGGGCAGCGGCAGGGACGAACTTGGCGATCGGCCCCTTGCCCTCGCCGCCCTGGAACAGGATGTAGCCCAGACCCGGCGCGCCCTGCTTCCGGGCCCAGTCGTTCAGCTTATCGAAGAAGCTCCGCGGCCGCTCGCCGACCTGCGGCGCCCGGATCGCGCGCACCACGCCGCCCTTCTTGATGACGTTCTTGAAGGCGTTGAATTCGACGTCGTCGCGGGCGAAGACCTCGGTCACGTCGACGATCTTCAACGGGTTGCGCAGGTCCGGCTTATCGGTTCCGTAGCTCAGCATGGCCTCGCGGAAGGGGATCCGCGGGAAGGGCGCCTGGGTGACGCCGTGCTTGTTCCCGGTCCAGTCGGCGAACTCCTCGAAGACCCCGGCCAGGACCGGCTCCATCGTCGAGAAGACGTCGTCCTGCGTCACGAAGGACATCTCGACGTCCAGCTGATAGTGCTCGGCCAGGCGGTTGGCGCGGCTGTCCTCGTCGCGGAAGCAGGGCGCGATCTGGAAGTAGCGGTCGAAGCCGGACATCATCAACAGCTGCTTGAACTGCTGCGGCGCCTGGGGCAGCGCATAGAACTTGCCCGGATGCAGCCGTGACGGCACCAGGAAGTCGCGCGCGCCCTCCGGGCTGCTGGCGGTCAGGATCGGGGTCTGGAACTCCTGGAACCCGCTGTCCCACATGCGTCGGCGAATCGAGGCGATCACCGCGTTGCGGAGCCGGATCTTGCGCTGCATCTTGTCGCGCCGCAGGTCGAGATAGCGATGACTGAGGCGCGTATCCTCGCCCGCGTCCTCATCGGAATTGACCTGTAGCGGCAGGATCTCGGCCCGCGACTGGACCTCGTAGGTATCGATCCGCAGTTCGACCTGGCCGGTCGGGAGCTTCGGGTTGACGGTCTCTGCGCTGCGGGCGACGACGGGCCCGGTCACGGTAAGCACGCTCTCCACCCTCATGGCTTCGAGGCCCTCGAAAAGCGGGCTCGAAACGTCGACCACGCACTGCGTCACGCCGTAATGGTCCCGGAGGTCGATGAACAGCAGCTGACCATGGTCCCGCTTGCTGTGAATCCAGCCGGACAGCCGGACGGTCTCCTCCACGTGCTCAGGCCTGATCTCGCCACAGGTGTGGGTGCGGTAGGGATGCATCGCTCTTTCCCCGGGAATTCTGGGCTATGCGCTGGTATTTTTGCAGCCCGGAGCAGCCTGCCGGACCGCCGGGAAAAGGCACCGATCCGGCGGCTTTGTCAAGGCCGGGGCCGATCCCGGCAAAGGCCGGCAGTCCGGGGCGGAACCGGCTTTGCCCGGGGCCATTCCGGAGCCACCCCGGGGGGCCTTTTCGATCCACCGGCTTCCGTGTATAGCTCCGCCATGACCGTGATCGCCGACAGCGCGGAACTGGCGGCCTTCTGCCAGCGCCAAGCCGCCGCTGACTTCCTTGCCATCGATACTGAGTTTCTCCGGGACACGACCTACTGGCCCAAGCTCTGCCTGGTTCAGGTCGGTGCGGCCGAGGACGCGGTCGCCATCGACACCCTGGCCGATGGCATCGACCTGGCCCCCCTGGGCCGGCTCCTGGCCGATCCGAAGGTGCTGAAGGTCTTCCATTCGGCCCGACAGGACCTGGAGATCTTCTTCCACCTTTTCGGCCAGCTGCCCGCGCCGATCTTCGACACCCAGGTCGCCGCCATGGTCTGCGGCTTCGGCGAATCGGTGTCTTACGACCGCCTGGTCTCGCAGATCGTCGGTGCGCGTCTCGACAAGGTTTCGCGCTTCGCCGACTGGTCGCATCGGCCCCTGACACCGCGGCAGCTGGACTATGCGCTGGCCGACGTCATACACCTGCGGCCGATCTACGAGCGCCTCAGCCGGCAGCTGAAGAAGTCCGGCCGGGCCGCCTGGCTC